>Ga0315291_10005043_pt1 | contig 16654 bp, 6 predicted proteins | sample YL17G12_20_MG_FD_203070 | JGI IMG/M metagenome (GOLD analysis project Ga0315291, IMG submission 203070) | Sediment microbial communities from Yellowstone Lake, YNP, Wyoming, USA - YL17G12_20 | ecosystem: Environmental > Aquatic > Freshwater > Lake > Sediment | place: USA: Wyoming | collected...
GTGTTTCTCTTCAAAGGGGTGACTGAAATGAAGAAGGCTCTGGCATTTTCATTTGCTATCCTCGTTGCTCTCGCGAGCGTCACGGCAGTTGCTCAGGCCAGGGAGCTTGAGAGAAAAGTTCCGATGCTTGACGACCCCTCTGGCAGCGTCACTTCCGTCCGCACAGTTGGTGGTGTTGGCGGTGCGTTTGGCGTGAATACGGCGCAGGGCATCGACACGTTCTACTATGGTGGGACGGTCATTGTTGGAGGCGAGCTTTACGCTGCGGCACCGGTTGCTCCTGGTTGGGTAAACAGGAAGATGTGGACCTGGGATGCGAGCGGTTTCAATGGCACGCCGCATAGTGGCCGCAGGATCGACGGTTGGAGCGGCTGGGACAACAACACACAGATGGAGAACTACTTCTACGTAGCAGACAATGCCACTATGGGGCAGGCCTGCGTGATCGCTGGCACAAAGTCTCTGTTCTGCGGTGTGACGAACGCTCAGTCTGTCGATCTCTGCTATGTTGACCGGACCGGTACTGGTTACGGGAACAGCTGGAGTCAGACCGTAGTCACTAAGACCTACACCTACAATGCTGGCAACCAGATCCAGCTCGATTATGATTACAATAACGAGAGCGAGCCTGGGTATGACTTTACTGACGTCATATTGCAGACTTATGACAGCGTTGCGGGTGAATGGGTTGATTACGATACAGTGACTGAGTATACGGATCTCGTTGTTGGTCATGAGACGATTGACGTTGATTCGTACATGGCTAGTTTGACCCCACCGGTTGATTTCCGTATCAGGTTCACGTTCACGGCCGACGGCGGGTATTCAGATGAGGACGGCAACTTCCCGACGACCTGCGGTGGGTTTGAGGTTGACAACTACGTCCTCGACATCAATGGTACTCCTGACAGTGAGAACTTTGAGGGAGTGGCTGTTGGTGGTCTGCCGATGGGCTGGTTGAAGGTAATTGTTGGTTGCGGTAACTATGCTCATGTTGCGTACTTGCCCGACTTGCCGATTGGGCTCACTCAAGATCCTTGCGTTGCAGAACTGGGGACTCAGTGGTGCGAGATAGCGGACAGCGTACTGGTGCTGTTCGATGAGAGTAACCCGTCTTATTACCATCCGCTGTGCCAGGACAACTATGCAAAGTCCCCTGTCATTGACTTCACGGCACATCCTGGGCTTCCAGGCAGAATTATGCAGGGCGAGAGGTTTGCCAGTCTGCCTATGGGAGATTTGATCTTCATGTACTGGCAGGCCAGGTACAAACCAGGTTGTGCGTCACGCGGATGGAGTCCATGGGTAAGCGACAACTATGTGTACTACACAGCAGAGGGTACAAGCTGTCGTCCGATGGATTTTGATCTTTCTACGTTTATCCCGCCCGAGGCTGAGCAGATGCAGGTAGCTTGGGGTGTCATCAACTACTGCGATGAGGACCCATGGGGCACTGGTTGTTCAAACGTGTGTAACGCAACACCGTACTATGACAACGTTACGGTTGGTGTGTATGGTTCCAACATTGCTCCGTACATCAGCATGAGGGAGATCGATTACTGGCAGGATCAGTTTGCTGAGGACGGGACATTGAACCTGACGAGCACAGCGGACACGAGGATACCGAACTATCTTAGCAACCTCGTGCCTCCGATATTTGGTGACACTCTGACTTGCCGTGTTGCTGCTGACAACATGGAGGTTCGCTTTGTGTTCCGTATGGCCAAGGTAGGGCCGGAGCAGAGCACCACAAACCCCTTCTTTACGACCTGGTTCCCCGGGGTCGTGGGCGGTGGCTGGAAAGAGGCGAGGATGGACACGACCAGGGTGACGAACTCAGCGGGGACTGGCACGATCACGGTGGGTGGCAGGTATATGTGCACCTTCCACGAGGACGATCCTGTCAGGATTGCGAATGCCTTGCCGGAGTGTAAGGAGATATTGCCGAACAACATCTTCGTGCCCGGTACTAGGATAGAGTACTTCCTAAAGGCGAGATATATGGGTTCCCCCAGCTGGTTTTCCCTTCCCGACACGGCGACGCAGGATCCTGAGGAGTTTGAGATCCTGCCGATGTACAAGGAACTATATGGTTGGATTGCGCAGCCATGTCTCATTGTTGCTGACCATTTTGGTCAGAGGGGGAACTGGGGCGAGAGGAACTCTGACAGGATTGCGCGTCATTTACGGGCTAATGACTTTGACTTTGATGTCTTCAACAGGCTGGGTCCGACCAGCGATCTGCGCAACGGTATTGGTCGTTGGGCAGCTAACCCCGGTCAGATTGGCGGACCAGGGACCGATAAGTACTGCGCTAGTCCTGGTGCGACAATCATGCAGATGCTTGGCTACTTTGGGTGCATACTGAACACTGGAAACCAGTATGCCTACAGCATGTATCAGCCAGACGTTGACATGATCAGCTACTGGCTCAACCTGTATACAAGTTATTGGGACCTCAGGTTTTTCTGGCTGAGCGGCGACCAGGTAACCAGGGAGCTAAACAGAAGAACTCCTTGGGGCAGGAACTTCCTCAACAACACTCTGTGCGTCACCCAGGTTCATTCGAACTATGCTTCGCAGAACAACGACTACACCTACTGCTTGCCGATGAATGCGGTCGCCGGAGGGAGGCTGAGTGATGGCCCCCAGCAGTATGCGATTCGTACGAACGGGTGTCCGAGGACGTACAGTGTGATCGGGGTGTCAACTGCTGCGGGCTGCAACGCTGTGGCCGAAAGGGAGTATGACTCGCAGCCAACGAATCGATACGCTGCTGTCAGCGATTCTGTCAACGTCCCGGGTGGTGCATACTATACGACGCTCACGGAGGGGTATGATTTTTGTGTCATGAGGACTGATGCTTCTCAAGGCCCATTTGCCTGCGGTCCCGACAGTATCATGACAACTTGGCTTGGTTGTGTGTTGAGGTGGGGTTACTACGGTTGCCCCGGTGATCTTCCGAGTGTGGAGAAACCCGCAGTTTTGCCGCCGCCTGTTACCTCGCTGCGCCAGGCGTTTCCCAACCCGATGAACCCAACTGCAAAGATTGCGTACACTGTTGGCAAGTCCGGCAGGGTCTGGTTGAGAGTTTTTGATGCTAGTGGTCGCGTGGTTAGAACACTTATTGACCAGTATCTGGACGCGAGAGACAAACCTTACGAAGTTATCTGGGATGGGACAAACGATCGCAGCCAGAGAGTCTCGAGCGGAGTGTTTTTCTATCAGCTCGAAGCGGCTGGCTACAAGAGTGCGAAGAAGATAGTGATTTTGAGATAGTCCACTCTGGCGAAAGCTCGCGGTTGTTGGAGTGGAGTGGCTAGAATGGAAAGGTGATAACGGAGGCAAAGGCAAAGGTAAAGGTAAAGGCAGGGGTACGGGCAGGGGCAGAGGCAGAAGCAGAAGCTAAGAGACAGGCTGCATCAGATTAGCGTTGTAGCTGGAGGGTGGCCGTGGCTCTCCAGATTCTGACGTGAATAGATTGGTGCAGCAAACAGAAGAGTGTTTCTCTTCAAAGGGGTGACTGAAATGAAGAAGGCTCTGGCATTTTCATTTGCTATCCTCGTTGCTCTCGCGAGCGTCACGGCAGTTGCTCAGGCCAGGGAGCTTGAGAGAAAAGTTCCGATGCCGGACGAGCTGGCTTTCAGGACGCCGTCAACTGTCGCAGTTGGTGGTGCTGTTCGTGGTGTCTTTGGTGTGAGCCAGACCCCAAGCGACACGTTCTACTATGGCGGAACTGTTCTTGTTGGCGGTGTGCCATACGCTGCTACGCCGGCAGCCCCTGGTTGGGTGAACAGGAAGATGTGGACGTGGAGCCCAACTGGCTTCAGCGGTACTCCACACAGTGGCCTCAACTTGGATGGTTGGGTGGGCGTTGACAACACCGCCCAGCTGGACGACTACTTCTATGTGGCTGACAATGCCACAATGGGTGCCACTTGCGTGATAGCTGGCACTAAGTCTCTTTTCTGTGGTGTCACCAACGGGCAGAGTCAGGAACTCTGTTACCTTGATCAAGACGGCACTGGCTATGGCAACAACTGGCGCCAGACCGTTGTCACAAAGAGCTACACATACAGTGCTGGCAACCAGATAAATCTTGGCTATGTCTACACGAATGAGAGTGAACCCGGCTATGACTCCACATATGTCACATTACAGACATATGACCCTATTGGGGCGAAGTGGATTGACCACAGTGTGTTGGCCCGATATACGGGCGTCATGTTTGGTACAGAAACCTTCGATGTCGACTCCCGGATGGCAGGCTTGACTCCGCCTGTGCAGTTCCGCGTCAAGTTCAGCTTCATCAGTGATGGTGGTTACTCGGATGCAGACAATGGGTTTCCAACAAGTTGCGGTGCATTCTTGCTCGACAGCTATGCTCTCACAGGTGATGTAACTGACAGCGAGGACTTTGAGAGTGTGGCGGTTGGTAATCTTCCGGCTGGCTGGCAGACGATTGTGAGTAGCGGCGTGGGCGATTTCGCAAGGACCAAACATGTGAACGACCTGCCAATTGGACTCACGCAGGACCCGTGCGTGACAGCGGTCCCCGGGCTGTGTGAGATGGCAGACAGTGTGATTGTCATGTACGATCCGGCTACGCCTAACTACCCGCACCCTTTTTACCAAGACAACTACGTTGTCTCGCCAATTATTGACCTCTTGAGTCATCCAGGTCTGAGTGGCAAGGTCCTACAATTTGAGAGGTTTGCGAATCTAGGATTGTATAACATGGTTTGGATGTATTGGCAGGTTAGGTATAGGCCAGCTTGCGGGTCTGGAGGCTGGAGTCCATGGCTAACTGACTACTATGGATATATCACGCTTGAGGGCACAAGCTGCGCCACGCTCTCCTTTGATATCTCCCCGTACGTACCTCCGACCGCAGAGCAGATTCAGATTACGGTGGGGCTCACCAACCAGTGCGACGAGATGTGGGAAATGTGTGATTATCAGTGCAACGCCACGCCTTACTTCGACAATGTCACCTTTGCCACTTTTGGCCCGGTAGGGGCCCCTTACATCAGTATGACGCAGGTCGACTACTGGCAGGATCAGTTTGCGGAAGACGGCACTCTTAACCCTACTAGCACTGCCGACACTAGGACTCCTAACTATCTCAGCAACCTTGTACCCCCGATTTTTGGTGACACGCTGGTTTGCCGGGGTAATGCTGACAACACGGAAGTTTACTTAGTCTTCCGTATGGCCAAAGTTGGAGCTCGGCAGGCCACCACGCATCCATTCTTTACCACATGGTTTCAAGGGGTTACAGGGGGTGGTTGGGTTGAGGCGAGGATGGACACCGCTGAGTACACAAACGGTGCCGGTACGGGCACGATACCCTATCCTGGTCGCTACATGGCCTGCTTCCACGAGCAAGATCCGGTCAGGGTAGCCAACGCTCTGCCCGAGATCGCCGAGATTCTGCCGAACAACGTTTTTGTGCCCGGTACGAGGATCGAGTACTTCCTGAAAGCGAGATATACCGGTTCGTCCGAAGGGTTTTTCCTTCCCGATACGGCAGGAGGTGGGAACGAAGAGTTCGAAATTCTCCCGATGATGTCGGACGATGGTACGGGTGGGCTTCACTGGCCATGTTTGATTGTTGCTGACCATTTCGGTCAGAGGGGTAACTGGAATGAGAGAAACTCTGACAGGATCGCGCGTCACCTCAAGGCGAACAATTTTAGCTTTGATACCTTCAACAGGCTTGGTCCGGCGAGTGACTTGAGGAACGGTATCGGTCGTTGGGCGGCCAACCCAGGACAGATCGGTGGCCCGGGGACTGACAAGTACAACTGGGGTCCCGGCGCTACCATTGTGCAGATGCTTGGGTACACGCACTGTATATTGAATACGGGGAACGTATACGGTTACAGCATGTACCAGACGGACGTTACCATGATCGACAGCTGGCTTCGTTTGTACAGCAGTTGGTACACGCCGCGGTTTTTCTGGTTGAGTGGTGACCAGGTGGTGAGGGAGCTGAACAGAAGGACCCCTTGGGGCAAGAATTTCCTCAACAACACACTCTGCGCAACGTATGTTAACTCGTCGTACGCTGAGCAGAACAATGACTTCACTTTCTGTCTTCCGATGAATAGCGTCGCTGGTGGAAGAATCGTGGCCGGCAGTCCCGAGTCATACGTTGTCCGGTCGAACGGTTGCCCCAGGGGTAGGGCGCTCACGGTCATAGGAGTGTCGGCGGCGTCCGGCTGTGGAGGCGTTGCGGAGATTGAGTACGATTCTAGGCCGACGAAGCGATATGCAGCGGTGAGCGATTCTGTGTACATGCCCGGTAGTGCGACATATTTCAAGACATTCACCGAGGGTTACGATTTTTGTTTAATCAGGACGAATGCCTCGCAAGGACCTCTTGCGTGTGGTTCAGACAGTTTCATGACCTCATGGTTTGGGACTATCCTGGCTTGGGGCAACTATGACACACTTTTGCAGTGCCCCGGACCGGATGTCGGGATTCCGCAGGAACCCGTAGCCGCTCTGGCTTTTGTCACATCGCTGGGTCAGAATTTCCCCAACCCGATGAACCCCACTGCAAAGATCACCTACACAGTTGGCAAGCCCGGCACGGTCTGTCTGAGAGTCTTTGACGCAAGTGGTCGCGTCATCAGGACACTCATAAACGAGAACAAGACTGCGCGGCGAGAGCCTTACGAAGTTATCTGGGATGGGACGAACGATCGGGGCGAGAGAGTCTCGAGCGGGGTCTTTTTCTACCAGTTGGAGGCTGTTGGCTACAAGAGTGCGAAGAAGATAGTGATTTTGAGATAGTCCACTCTGGCGATAGCTCGCGGTTGTTAGAGTGGAGTGGTTAGAGTGAGAATGTGGTGACGGAGGCAGAGGCGGAGACAGAAACAGAAACAGAAACAGAAACAGAAACAAAGGGTAAGAGGCAAGCTGCATCAGATTGTTCGTTGGAGCCGGAGGGTGGCCGTGGCTCTCCAGGTTCTGACGTGAATAGATTGATGCAACAAGGTGAAGTGTGTCCATATTCAGGAGGAGTAGTGAAATGAGACAGGCGATAGCGCTTTCACTTGTTCTCCTCGTCGCTCTCGTGAGCGCAGCGGTGACTACCCAAGCCCGGGAGCTCGAGAGAAAAGTGCCGATGCTTGATGACCCCTCTAGCAGGGCCGCTTCCACAGGCACGGCTGGTCCGGCCCGTGGCGTCTTCGGTGTGAGCCAGACTCCTACTGACACGTTCTACTATGGCGGGACTGTGATTGTTGGCGGTGAGCCTTACGCTGCTGAGCCGTCGGGTTCTGGTTGGGTGAACAGAAAAATGTGGACGTGGAGCGAAACTGGCTTTAACGGCACTCCGCACAGCGGGCTCAACATGGACGGTTGGGTGGGCGTTGATAACAGAACGCAAGTGGAGGACTACTTTCATGTGGTAGACAATGTCACGCTGGGCGCGAACTGCGTGGTTGCGGGGACGAAGTCTCTTTTTTGCGGCGCCACCAACCAACAGTGCATTGATCTTTGCTTTGTTGATCAGACTGGCACTGGTTATGGTAACAATTGGCACCAGACCGTAGTCACCAAGTCCTACACCTACAATGCAGGTAACCAGATCCAGCTTGACTATGACTACAATAACGAGAGCGAGCCTGGGTATGACTCCACTTACGCCATATTGCAGGTTTATGACGCAGGTGCTGGTAAGTGGGTTGACCACGTTCAGATGGCGACGTACACGGGTGTGTTGGGTGGTCATGAGACTATTGACGTTGATTCGCACATGAGCGGCCTGACTCCGCCCGTTCAGTTCCGCATCAGGTTTACGTTCACGTCAGACGTTAGTTATTCGGATGAGGATGGGAACTTCTCGACGACGTGCGGTGGTCTGGAGATTGACAACTATGTTCTCAATCTAAATGGCAATCTTGACAGCGAGAACTTTGAAGGTGTGGTTGTGGGCGGTCTGCCCGCTGGCTGGCAAAAGATCATTCTTGGCTGCGGTGACTACGCGCACGTTAAACATTTGAACGATCTGCCCGTCGGACTCATCGAGGATCCGTGTTTTGCTCAACTTGGCTCGCAGATGTGCGAGATTGCTGACAGCGTGTTGGTGCTGTTCGACGAGGGACACCCGTCATATCCGCACCCAGTTTGCCAGGACAACTACGCGAGGTCTCCGATTATCAACTTTTCTAGCCATCTTGCACCGTCTGGGAGGATCCTGCACTGCGAGAGGTTTGCCAGGCTGCCTATGGCAGATCTGATCTTTATGTACTGGCAAGTAAGGTACAAACCTGGGTGTGCGTCAGATGGATGGAGTCCGTGGGTTAGCGACAACCAGATCTACTACACCCCCGAAGGTACAAGCTGTCGGCCAATGGATTTTGACCTTTCGACGTTTGTTCCGCCCGAAGCGGAGCAGGCGCAGGTTGGACTGGGGGTCATCAACTACTGTGAGCCGGATCCCTGGGGCACTGGCTGCTCGTACGTATGCAACGCGACACCCTATTATGACAACTGCTGCTTTGGCGTGTTTGGATCTAACGTTGCTCCGTATGTCAGCATGAGGGAGCTGGACTTCTGGCAGGATCAGTTTGCTGAGGACGGCACATTGAACCCGGCGAGCACGGCTGATACCAGGACAGCCAGCTATCTTAGTAACCTCGTGCCTCCTATCTTTGGAGACACGCTGACCTGCCGTGGAACTGCTGACAATATGGAGGTCCGCTTTGTTTTCCGCATGGCCAGGGTTGGGCCGCAGCAGAGCACCACACACGCCTTCTTTACGACTTGGTTCCCGGAGGTTACAGGCGGAGGCTGGAATGAGGCCAGGATGGATACGGCTGAGATTACCTCAGCCTCTGGCACGTCCACGGAGCCTGTTAAGGGGCAGTGGATGTGTGCTTTTCACGAGGAAGATCCCGTCAGGATTGCCAATGCGCTGCCAGAGTGTAAGGAGATATTGCCCAACAACCTGTTTGTGCCTGGTACGAAGGTTGAGTACTTCATCAAGGCGCGATTCATCGGGTCGACCGACTGGGTCTTGCTTCCTGACACCACTACGACCGGTCCTCTTGCAGACAAGTTCGAAGAGTTCTCGGTCCTGCCAATGTACAGGGAACAATATGGTTGGATTGCGCAACCGTGCCTCATTGTTGCTGATCACTTTGGTCAGAGAGGCAACGCTGAAGAGAGGAATGGCCACAGAATCGAGAGACACCTCAACGCATTGGGTTACACCTTTGACGTCTACCACAAGCTCGGTCCGAGCAGCGACCTCAGGAACGGCATCGGTCGCTGGGCGGCCAACTCCGGTCAGCTTGGTGGACCCGGGACTGATAAGTACAATTGGGGGTCCGGTGCTACGCTTAGCCAGTTCTTGGGATACGAGTACTGCATCCTGAACGCTGGTAACGTTTACAGTTACAGCATGTATCAGCCGGACGTTGACATGCTGAGTAGCTGGTTGAACATCTACACGAGCCCTACTGGAATATCGAGGTTCTTCTGGCTGAGCGGCGACCAGGTAGTGAGGGAACTTAACAGACGGACTCAGTGGGGCAAGAATTTCCTAAATAAGACTCTATGCGCTACCTACGTTCACTCGAACTACGCTGCGCAGAATAATGACTACACCTACTGTTTGCCCGTCAACTACGTTGCAGGCGGTATGGTACCTTGCGGTAACCCTGCAACGCAGTACGTCGTCAGGCAGAACGGGTGTCCGAGGACGTACAGTGTGATCGGTGTGTCGTCTTCCACTGGCTGTAACGCAGTTTCAGAGAGGGAGTATGACTCACGGCCGACAACGCGTTATGCTGCAATTAGCAACACTATTAGTGTGCCCGGTGGCGCAAGCTACAAGACGTTTACAGAAGGTTACGATTTCTGCGTCATCAGGTCGGATGCATCACAAGGTCCGCCCGCCTGCGGCACTGATAACTTCCTGAGCAACTGGTTCAACTGTTTGCTGGCTTGGGCCGGCTATGACCCCACCCATTGGTGCCCTCCTCAGGAGCCTCCGCCCTTTATCCCGCACGCTACTGTGAAATGGCAAAGTCTTGTTTGCGACAGTACGAAGGCGTTCGTGTGTCCTGCGTCCTCGCATGTACCACCGAACGACACGTGCCTTGCAAGCTGGATGAGCGTTTCCTTAAAGGATCAGTTCAATGTTCCTATGGCCGGCGTACGCGTTGATGCGGTGTTTGACTCGAGGTGTGCGCTGCATCTCTGTTCGCCTGTGTCGGCTGTCACCGATATCAATGGTGAGGCCAATATCTCTATCAGTGCAGGTCTTGATGCGCGCGCTGATACGGCCTGCTGTCCCGTAAGGACCAGGCTAAGCGTACTTGACGTGACAGTATACGACGGGACGCGGGAGTGGCTCTCACCGGATATGAATGCAGACAGTGTTGTGAGCGTGGAGGATGCTTCTATGCTTACCGGAGATTGGGGGTCGAGTGCGTGCAGGTCCGATTACAACTGCGATGGTGTGGTCGACGATCTTGATTGGGCAATCTTCGAGGCTCATTACCTGCACGCCTGCAAGTCAACAGTGGTCAGCGTTGAGGAAGGACCAGGGGCTGGACCCACCGTCACTGCCTTGGCCCAGAATTACCCGAACCCGTTCAATCCGCTTAGTGATATCGAGTTTTCTGTTGCCCGGTCCGGGCGAGTGACGTTGCGAGTTTACGATATAGCTGGAAGGCCTGTTCGAACGCTTGTTGATAATTGGAGGGAGCCCGGTCGTTATAAGGCCGTGTGGGATGGGCGTGATGAAGGCGGCGAACTAGCTGCGCCAGGTGTTTACTTGTACAAGTTTGAGGCTCCTGGCTGCACCAGTGCTAAGAAAATTGTGATTCTGAGATAACACTAAATGAGACCTTGAGAGTGAGACCCTAAGAGGCGCGCAACACAGGTTTTCTTTCCGGGTCAAGACAATAGGGGGGTCGAAGCGCCATGCTTCGACCCCCTTCGCACGTAAAGCAAGCACGACTCAGGACAGCGTAGTCCCCAAGCCCAGCACCACTCAGGGCTGCGTGGTTCCTTGGCGCAGTACCATTCCAGACAGCATGACCGTTTTCAGCGGTAGATAGCCTTTATGCGACCCCAGGTCGAGTCTCGCTCCACGCCGATGGGCCATCCGCCGCACGGGCTCTGCGAAGGCTCTCCGAGCACGGGTCCGCCCCACTGCCCTATTTCCACAGTCACCCAGACTTCTCCAAAGAGTTCACCTGTCTCTGCAGCCAGCACCCTCAAAAGATAGGTCCCGGGCGCAACGTCCGTTATGCTTGTCATGAGATCAAAGCAACAGAGACAATGGCAGGGGCCGACAGCGAAGGTCTCAATCTCGAACAGGTTCAACGTGTCCTGCGCCTGAGCAAACTCAAACTGTATCTTGGCACAGCAGTTCCATTGAGCCTGATCGTGATACACCTGGATGGTGTTTCCGATAGCCTCTGCTCTTACGGTGTCACGGCAAGGAGGCTCGTCTCCCTGTGCAACAACGCTGAAGACAAGCAAGGAGGCAAGAATCAAGACGATGGCAAGAGGTTCCTTCCGCATCGTTTTCACCCTCTTTCTACGGGCAGGAAAAAGCGCCAGTGGCAAGGGCATCTTTACCTTTTTTAGTGTAACGCGAGTTCACGCACTTGGTCAAGAGCAAAGTGACGCGGGACTGGGCAGAAAGACAAAGGGATGCCATTCTCGGGCGGCTCGCTGACATAGGGTTTGTAAGGGCTTGTTGATCCCCGGAGGGTTTGCTTATCAGCCTGAGTGTTAACAACTTGTGCAAGAATCGCTTGACAAAAGGGGTGGGAAGCTTCACGAGCTTCTCGCCCCTTCTGCATTCTATGGCGTTGTAGCGTTCTTGACGCTTTAGTCAGCTCGTCGGGTCGCGTCCATCTAGTTCGTAGCTTGCCGAGCCCGCACGAGCTCTTTCTCGGACCGTCACATGACGCCCAGATAGCGCGCCCTTGTGCGCCCCTCTCTGCGCCTCTCGCTCAACCAGTGGCCGATCAGTTCTTACTTTGTCGGCGCGCCTGATTCGACCAACTCCGCTTCAGTTTTCTTCTCAGGCGCTTCCTCCCACGAGAACAATCCCTCGATTTCGTGCAGTATCTGCTCGTCATTGAAATTGTCAGCCTCGATGGCTCCAGCCGGGCATGCAGCCGCGCAAGTGCCGCAGCCGTGGCAGAGCGTCTCGTCAACCGCTACGAGCTGCGGCTCACCATCAACCGATATTGCCTGGTACGGACAAATGCTGACGCATGTCAGGCACTTGCTGCACAAATCCGAGTTTATGTGGGCGCCCACCGCTTCCAGGAGCGCGGTCCCGCGGCTCAACAGCGTAATAGCACCGCTTGCCGCTGCGGAAGCCTGCGAAACCGTGTAAGGAATGTCCTTGGGTCCCGCGCATGTTCCCGCTATGAAAATGCAGTTGTTAGAGGTACCGAACGGGTTGAGCTTGGGATGCTGCTCGATAAAGAACCCGGCTTTGTTTCGCGAAATGCCGAATAGCCTTCCGACTTCTCCGGCGTCCGCCCGAGCTTCGAGGCCGTTCGCAAGAATGACCATATCCACAGGGATGCGACGTATCACGCCGGTGAGAGTGTCTTCAGCCTGAACGATGAGCTTGCCCCGCTCTGACGCATCGCGAGCTTCCCGGCTGATGCCAGCGACCTTCCCGCGCACAAAACGCACACCCTCGTTGAGCAATCTGTCATAGAACTCTTCGTACCCCTTGCCAACACACCGCATGTCTATGTAAAAATTGTAAATTCTCGCGTTGGTGTGTTCGTGAAGAAGATGCGCGAACTTGAGCGAGTACATGCAGCAGACTTCGGAACAATACACATTATATCTCTGGTCTCTGCTGCCCGTGCAGTGGATGATCGCGATGGATTCGGGTTCTTTCCCTTCGGACGTACGAACCTTTCCCTGGCTGAAGCCGCTCGCGTTAACCATCCGTTCGAATTCGAGAGAAGTGTATACGTCAGGATATTTGCCGTAACCGTACTGAGGCATCCTCTTCGCGTCAAACACCTGGTGGCCAGTGGCCAGGATAACAGCACCCACGTCCACTTCTTCGACTCTGTCCTGCTGCTCGAAGTCAATCGCGTTTCTCTTGCATAGCTTCTCGCAGGCGCGACATTTTCCGTTCTTGAAATAGATGCAGGCCGCCCGATCAATCACGGGTTTGTTAGGAACAGCTTGCGGGAAAAGCGTGTAGACTGCTCTGCGCTGGCCTCTGCCCTGTTCGAATTCGTTGGGCACCTTTGCGGGGCATTTTTCGTGGCATATCCCGCAACCGTTACATTTCTCGAAGTCCACGTATGCGGCCTTGTGCCGGATCTTTGCCTTCATGTTACCAGCGTATCCGCTGATGCCTTCAACCTCGCTGTAGGCGAAGAGTTTTATGTTGGGATGCTGGCCAACGGCAACCATCTTTGGAGTAAGAATGCAGGCAGAGCAATCCAGGGTCGGAAAAGTCTTATCCAGCATGGCCATGTGGCCACCGATGGACTGCTTCCGTTCGACGAGATACACCTTGTAACCAGCGTCGGCGCATTGAAGAGCAGCCTGGATCCCAGCGATGCCGCCGCCGACAACCAGAACGGACTGGATAACGGGCACCTCGCGTTCCGCGAGAGGTCTCAAGTGGCGGACCTTGCCCACCGTTCCCGCGATGATTGCTTTTGCCTTTTTGGTTGCTGCCACAGGATCCTCAGTCACCCACGAGCAGTGCTCTCTAATGTTTGCCATCTGCATTCTGTAGTGGTTCAAACCTGCGGAGGAGCAAGTACCGCGAAAGGTCTTCTCGTGCATCAAAGGTGAACACGCCGCAACGACCACGGCGTCAAGGTCCTTTTCCCTGATGTCTTGCCGGATGAGCTCCTGTCCCGGCTCAGAACACATGAACTGGTAGTCTCTGGATACGACTACGTTCGGCAGGTTCTTCGCCATTTCTGTGACTGCTTTTACGTCTACCTTTCCTGCGATGTTCGAACCGCAGTGACAGACATATACTCCGACTCGAGGCGCCATCGTTCATCCCCCTATCGCTGCTGGAGCTTTTTGCTTTTGCATATCGGTTATTCTCTTTCCTACACCAGGAAGAATCGAGCGCGGTAAACCAAGCTCTCTGGGTGGTATCCCCATCGCCAACCCCAACATCTGAGTGATGCTCAGTATCGGCAACTCGTTCTTCCCCGCGAATTCGCTATTTCCAAACTGAGCCAGTTCCAGATTGAGCTGGCAGAGAGGACAAGCAGAAACAACAATGTCTGCCTTTGCCTCTTTTGTGTTTCTAAGTATCTGCTTGCTCATCTCGAGGCCAACGTTCTTGCGCGTGGCCATCAGCGCTCCGCTGCAACAAGCAGTCTTGAGCTCAAATTGTGCAACTTCCGCCCCCAGCGCTTCGATGAGCTTTTCCATGTTCTGCGGGTTGTAACCGTCGTCCAACTCAGCATACGGACGCACTATCTGACAGCCGTAGTAGGGAGCTATCCTGAGACCAGTGAGAGCATTGCCAACGTACTTCTGATTGTTCACGTACTGCTTGATCTTCTCGACCCCCACTTCATTCACCAGAAACTCTACCAGATGACGCACGGTAGTCGTTCCCTTGTACGTGAGGCCACCCGCTGCGAGGGCTTCTTTCATTTTCTCGGCCAGCTTGCCTCCTTCCTTGATCACGTTGTTAGCTTTTGTCAACTCGAGCCAGCAACTAGGGCAAGGAGTGAGGAGCTGTAGGCCGCTTGGCTCCGCCAGAGCCAGGTTTCTCGCCGCCAGAACCATTGCGAGAACCTTGTTTACTGCAATCACCGAGGTCGAGCCACAGCAATTCCAATCTGGCAGTTCCTCCAGCGTAATACCCAGCTTCGAGAAAACTGCTAGAACGGACTCCTCATAACCTCGAGAAGTCCCCTTCATAGAACAACCAGGGAAGTAGAGATATTTCATGGTAGAACCTATTCCTCCAGTGACAGGGCCTTCTGCACAATCTTGTTAAAAGAATCTTGATTCCTTACCTTGTGAGGCTGGATCTGCAGGGTTCCCGTGCTGAACATCCTCATTCCAACCGGCATTTGCAGCGCCAAATCAACGGGATGATTGAACATCATGTATCTCATAATAAGCATCATCTCGTTCATGCGGCCGTACTTGCAAACTATATCGGTGAACAGCTTGTAGAACCTGTGCACGTCTGCGTCCCGAGTTACCAGTCCTTCGCGAACGGATTTTCTCTTCAGCGCGTACATGATTTCCGTGATTTTTATCTGTGCCGGACACTTGACCGTGCACTCGTAGCACGAAGAACACATCCAGGGCGTGAGGCTTCCCAGTACTTCTTTTCTCATGCCAGCTCGAATCATGGCAAAAATGCGGCGAGGGGGATGTTCGAGTAATGGCGCCACTGGGCACGTCGCGCTGCACGTTCCACACTGTAAACAAGAGAGCACGCGCTCCCCTTCGGGAAGCGCGGCTATCTCATCGAGAAAACCCGTGTCCTGTAAACCTTCGAATAGAATATGTTGTTTCATTCGGTACCCTCTTGTTTTTAGTTCGATGTCATCTCCTTGAGAATGAACTCTGCCAGAGCTCTAGATGCGCGAGCGTCAAACACTAGCTCTGCGCTCTCTTTGTCACTCGGTTGAACGGTAAGCGTCTTTATCTTGCGTTCGCCGCTGCCCATTCCTTTAAGCAGTTCGCTTCCAGAGGTTACCGCCACACTGCCAGGAATCTTTCCGACGTCTTTGGCTTCCAGGAAGAGTAGTCTATCGCAATTCTCCACCTCGTTTATGATATCTATCACGTTGTAGTTCTTTGCTCCAAGCGTGAACGTTATCGGATAACTCTTCCCGAAGATTAAATCACGCAACTGGAGGCCAAGACCTTTATGGCTGAACAGGACCTCACCCGAACTCAGAAGGTTAACCTTCCTTCCTTGTCGGCTCGTAATGCTGATCTTACAGATCCAGTTGGGCAGCTTCCTTGACGGTGCCACTTCTGGCGCCGGTCCGAGCGTCGGACCGAACACCGAATTGACAAGATCAATCACCTCCGGCTCAGTCATTGGCTCCAGTGCGTAGTAGAGAATCTTGTTTGCACGATAGTCGGCTTCCGACTTGGAGCCCTGAGCTGCCATCACGACTACTTTCACCTCAGGGAAAGTAGAATTGAAATATTTTACCATATCCGGGCCCTTGTTCCCATAGGAAGTTGCATCAATTATGAAGAGCCTGGACTTGTTCCTCTTGATCGCCTCAGAGGCGGCTTCCAGCGTCTTCGTAACCTCAACTGCACAGCCAAGATCCGTGAGACGTTCAACCTGTTCCTTGCCCTTTTTCTCGTCAGCCGTGGCCAGCACCACGCTGCGCGTGGCGCAAGCGAGCAAGTCCTCTTCAAGGTTCGTCGGACGAACATTGGCGATCCAAGCTGACTGGCAGGGGCTGGCCCATGCGTCTGGCTTCGCGCCGGTAAGCTCCTTGTTGACTTCAACGACCTCTCCTGTCACCGGCGAAGGGATCAAGCGCTGAGGCTTCCCCTCGACGTTCACGGCCGCGATCGGCAGACCCCTGTAAACGACATCGCCGGCCTGTGGGAGTTGTATGGAGGAGATTGCCTTGGCGTCTTCGCTTGCCAGGAATGCGCCTACTTTCAC
>Ga0315291_10005044_pt1 | contig 16652 bp, 20 predicted proteins | sample YL17G12_20_MG_FD_203070 | JGI IMG/M metagenome (GOLD analysis project Ga0315291, IMG submission 203070) | Sediment microbial communities from Yellowstone Lake, YNP, Wyoming, USA - YL17G12_20 | ecosystem: Environmental > Aquatic > Freshwater > Lake > Sediment | place: USA: Wyoming | collected...
AACTGGAACTGAAGCTGCGGTAGGTCAATGAGATCGTCGACGCGATGGTCGCACAGTATAAGGTGCTCAAGTACAACAGGACGATGGCCTACATCCAGCAGATCAAGCAAGGGAATTTGAACAGGGCACGCGAGCTTTCTTCAAAAGGCGACGCGAACGTCGTCTACAAGCTCCTGGAGCGGTATTCCTACATGGAGCTCCTGAAGGCGCTCAAGAAGTTCAAGAAGGAGAGGGGCGAGCTCTCCCACGCGGATATCAAGGACATGTCCAAGGTCGTCTCGACGACGCTCCAGCAGTCCATCAAGGACAAGCTTGACGCCAAGCTCGAGGAGCTATGAAGCTTTCCCTCCTGGAAGGTCCCGGCAGGCTTTATCAAGCCCTGCTTCGTCTACGCCCACAGATGATCCAGGCGGCACAGAAAGCCTACGACGAATGGGATCCATCTGACGAAGGCGATCCCGAGCTGGGATTCGGCGGCATATGCGACAAAGTCGCTGAGGGAATCTCCGGAATCATTGCCCAGGGCGTGCGAGACGTCGAACTTGACGACTACGGCTGGGAGGGCGATGACCACGCAGCCGTGGTCGCTTCTCTCGGAGCGGAGAAATACGTAGTGGACATCCCAGCGTCAACTTATGAGACGGGCGGCGGATATGCGTGGACGAAGAGGCCTGACGTGAAATTCGACATCAATGACGTGGTCATCGCTTCCATCTAGACTTTGCAGTCGCAGAGCGTCTGAAATTCCTTGTGGATGACGTCCCGGACCTGCTCCCACCTCGCCTGCCCCGTGCTCCTGGCAGCTACCAAGATCTGACCTTCCCTATGGTGTGGATTCGTCTTGACGTGCGTTTCCACGAATTGCTTCGGCGGAACCAAGCTGGCCAAACCCACCGTTATCCTACCCCTCTCGTGGAGCATCTCATTGAAAGATTCGAAGTCTATGCTTCCGTCATCTAACCGCGGCAGAGACGTCGTCCTATGCGGCGCCTTGATCTTCTGAGGCGCCTGTTTGGCGATCTCTTTCCTGACCACGTCGCGGGTAGACCTCACGAATCCGCGAACCCTCAACCAATTGAGCGCAGATGACGTCCTCTGCGACAAGTTCTTCTTGACGCCGACGCCCTCCAAAAAGTCCCGACATTCCTCCCGGGTGCGATTCGTCTCGGCAATAAACTTCCAGAGCCTAAAGTTCACGGCCGAATCCTTCCCTTCATAAGGAAGGCAGGCTTCATCGACATAGAACTTCTCCATGTCAAACATCCGCTTCGTCTGGGTCATGATTGCATCCTGGACATGTTATTATCGATGAGGAAGTCTTGCGCAGTGAGGTCTTCCCAGCCGATGTAGAAGTCTCCAACCTTGAAATACGTGCGATCGGGTGGCTTCAGGATGGCCGTTGGTTTGGTGCTATCCCTTCCCTTCGGCACTGCGGTCATGTCTCTCTTATCGCTGACCCAGATGTTCATAGCAAAGGTATTTTAGGACCATTAGCTATGGGGAGGCGAACCATGGCACGGGAAGAAAGAAAAGTCTGCGATTGTCTGAGGTGCGGACATCCAATGATTTCAACATGGTCAGGTAACCGCCTCTGCGCAAAATGCAGGGACAAGAATAACAGCGACAGCAGCGATACGAGAGTCTACAAAGTCAGCTTCTCGCATCCGCTTAAGTCTGCTATTTCTTGACCTTCTTCTTGCCCCAGCGGACGAACTTTCCACGGTCTTCTGGGTGCGTCAGGAATGACATCTCCCGCCTCCGCTTCTCTCCCTTTTTCTTCTTTTTCTTTACCAAGCTGCCCGGATACCCACTTATGGGTCTCCAGTGCCCATCTTCGTAAAGCGTGCTGAGTTTCATGGTCTATGAGTCTATGAATGAAAGATCCTTCGCGATGAAGCCAGAGGCTCCCTTATGGCCTCCGCCGCCATATTTCTTGGCGAGTTCAGCAACGTCGACCTTCGTAGAGTAAAGGCTAACTCTCCACTGCTTATCCTTCGTATGTGAATAGGATACCATGATGTCATGCTTCTTTGGATCGAAGAAACCCTCGAAGCTCTCGCTACCGCGACCAGTATTCCCAAAGATGGCCTTCTTGCCGGCGAATGTCCCCTCGTAATAGGATTCATCGCCGTGCGACTTATGTTGTTCCTTTTGGTATCCCAGGATGGCCTTGCCGGCCTGGATGAGCTTCTCTATGGTCTCCGGCTTACTAAAAAGGTTCTCCCAGAACGGGAGGTTGTCCGGGCTTATGTTCTGCCCCCGCAGGCCCATCGTTAGGGGTACGAGCTTCTCGTTCCAGAGCTTCTCATCCGACTTGTCCCAGACGTCGTACCTTCCGATATAGGTCACGGCAAGGGGAACCTCTTCCGAGCCGTTCAGAAATTCCCATGTCAGCTCGCAGCCAGCCGATCCGACACGCCTAAGTCCGCCAATATCCGGGTTTATGGCACTTATAGCCGACGTGTGATGGTCTATCCAGGTGAGGTCGCTGATCCCGCTAAGCCTATCCATTTCCTCTGGCTGCAGACTGACGTCGACCATGAACACAGGCTCGCCTGGCTTGATGGATTCCCAGGGGAACTTGTCGCCGTAATTGAAAGGGATCAGCTGGACGTCGGGATGGGCCATCTTGATGATAGCACCAGAACACTTCCCATCAGGGTCGGCCTTATGGTAGAAGCACTTCATCTGATTTGGCACCCTTGTCAGGAGGCAACACAAATATATTTGGCTGGACAAAAATACTGTATTTCAGATGCAATGCCCACAAATTACGATATGGCGCGACATGCGCGCCAGGCTAAGAAACTCGAGGAGCAGGTCCTTCGCTTCGTCCGCGCGCACGGCCTGGTTCCCCTAAAGGTTATCTCAGAACAACTTCACATCTCGGAACTTCACGCTTTTTCAATCATCTCCTCTCATCAAGACAAGGAAGCCCATGCGAGGGAACACAAGCTATCAAGAATGCGCAGGACAGCACCTACGGTACAGCCTGAGCTTGGCGAGCTCACGACGGCCCGCGATGGGGCTCTCGCAGAGGCAGGGAGGCTACGGAAACTTCTCACGAGCCGTGAGTCAGCCGAATCAGAACCAGATGGGGACTAGGATGATGACAGGAAACATCAAGAAGCTCGTTTCAGAGCGCGGCTTCGGCTTTATAGCGGGGAACGACGGACAGGACGTGTTCTTCCACTTCTCCGCCTGCAGGGCAATGAGTGGCACCCCAGACCCGAAGCTGTTCGAGAACTTGAAACCCGGCGATTCCGTGGAATACGAGCTGGACAGGAGTGGCCGCCACACTGGGCTCCGGGCTTCCCTCGTCTCCCTCAAAGCCTACAAGGCTGATGTGCCTAGATGCGCCATCTGCGACAGGGATACGGTCCAAGACCCCGTGAAGCCGATCTTGATGTCTAACAAGCTAGTCTGCCGTCCCTGCGCATACAATATCGTGGCGCTTACGGCAGAAATGATACCAGGCCCACAAGGTGCCCTAGCAAGAGCGCCTATAGGAAGTGTGTCGAAGGCGAGGTTCAGCGACGGGGAGGAAGCATAAGTCGCCGGTGCGCCCCGGACTTGAACGCAGAGATAGCCTGCTGGATGTCCTTAGGCAGGCTCCAGGAAGGAAGCTCTCCAAGCCCCGTCAAATTAGCTTCGTAGGTATCGCCGGTTGGAATTCCCAAAGAGAAGATCTGGCCTCCTCCGGTCGGAGCAAGCCAGACAATCTCTCCGATAGCCTGCTCGTCCCCCGCCGCCAGCGTTCTCACGTCATGTAGTCTCTCTCGCCCGATGATTACGACGGAATGGCCGGGCGCAAGCGGCTTGTTCATGGGCCTGCCAGCCGGCTTCAGAGTACTCGGATTCACAGGCGTGACGTTGAGCGGACGCGCGACCAGCGCGGTGGGGACGGTCTCATCCAGCGCCTCGGAAAGCCTAAGAAGCTTCATAGGATCCGGAGGCCCATCTGGCGCTTCCACTCGTTCAGGGAGACTTTGGGCTCGACGGACTCCGTAGGCGACCAGCCCGGCGATGCCTTCACTTTCCCTACGATTCCTTCACCAGGCTTGTATCCGATGGCCTTGAGTGCCTCTGTGAACTTCGTCTTAATGCCCTTCTTTGCAGACTTAATCGTGCTCTCATCGACACCCAGCTCCTTGGCGATTTCGACCTCTCGCATGGGCTTCGGCTCTGATGGGCGCCCGACAGCTCGCCTATGAACGTCAGGATTATGCCACATCCCCGAAGTCTCACCAGGAACCTGCCAGGACATAAGCGCGCCATCGGGAAGCTTCGCAATGTCATCCTTAGGAATGCGTACTTCCTCACCGCCCATGGTCCTCATGATGAGGATCTGCGTGTTACCTTTCGTTTCGACGCCAGCCTTTCTGCCCAGAATAACCCTTCCGTCCTGCAAGATGACCCTGAGCAGGGACGGAGCGCCACCTGAAACTGGAAGTTTGTTTATCTCCTTTATATCACTCTTGGCGACCGTCCTCTCCGAATCATCTGCCATCGAAAGGACGACTTTGTGACCACTATTACGGATGAATATCCCTTTCTCTCCATCTTGCAAGGTGACCAAAACCTGAGGCGCGGTGCCGCTAGGGAGATCCGGATTTATCTTATCTATGTCGCTCTTGGAGATCGTCTTCTCTTTTCCATCCGCCATTCTGAGGGTCACCGTCGGCCTTGTAGCAGTGCCGCCAGTACGGATATGCCTTCCTTCTAAAGTCTCCCCTTCGACGTTCGCGGACTTAGCTTTCAGGATCACCTTATCAAGAGGCGTCCAGCGCTCGCCGGAATCCATTCCGATGCCCAGCAACCTGACAGCAATGTCCCTTTCCAGATTGGACAGCTTGGACTTCTCGAAGACTGCCCAGACCTGGTCCCAGAGGCCCTGTTTGATAATCTCGTCGACGCCGGTCCCGGCCAGGAGGTCGAGCAGAGGGTTCTTCTCTTCGCCTGCGGCACCCTGCACCGGCTGATCGTAAGAAATACCTTCCTTCTTCTGGATTTCCCGCTCCTTCTTGGCTCTCTTAGTCAGATATTTATTCATGTGCGTCGCTGCGTGGACGGAGAACGGGGCTCCGCCGACGTCAGTTCTTATGGCATCCAGCAGTGCAAGCCCCGCAACCTGGACAGCGTCGTCGAACGTGAGACCCTTGTCCCATTTCCCCTTATACTTCGTAAACCAGGCAGCCTTGTTGAGGATCGAGTTCCACATGGCATATAGGATTTCTTTTTCCGTCCAGCCATGTTCCAGGGGCAACGTGATCTTAGAAAGCGTTTCCCGATACTTCCCCGTCAAATGGTCCAGGGCCTTCTTCCCCTCAACCGAGAAGACCTTACTCTTGGGAATCTTGATGTCGCCCTTGTTCGTTTCGACGATATAATTATCGCCCTCAGCAGTGACCTTTCCAAAGATCTGCTTTCCATTCTTCAGCGTGATGACCTTCTCCGTAGAGGAAACTCCACCCATCTCCCGTACGGATTCGTCCTTGTACTCTTTCGCCTTCTCTCTGCTGACTTCTATGCCTCTCATGAAACCGGGCCTAGCGCGCCAAGCCTTCGGCATGTCAGGCTTCTTGAAATCCACCCAGTCAGGGTAATTAAATGTTTCTACAGTCTTTTTGAGGGCCTTCGGATCCAGGCGGTCGGCGAGGGGCCTCTTTGCCGCGGCGGCGATAAGGGCTTCAGGGCCCGCAAGGCCGGCCTCGGGAGGATCCGCGGCCTCGGACATGACCGTCAGGATGAGATCCAGGTCTTTCTGGAAGCGGTTCATGGCGACCTCATAAGACCTGCTGCGGCAGGACATGAATATCTTTGTACGCATCCCAGTTAGCGCTCCCATCCTTCCTGAAGAATAACATCTCTGCGGCATGCGGCTCACAGGCAGCCTCAAAGCTGGCCATCTCTTCTTTCTCCATGGGAGGCATGTCCCCGATGGAGATATTCCTCTCTAGCTGCTCGACATTCGAGACGCCAGTAATAATAGTGGAAACGGGAAGACCCATGACCCATCTAAGGCAGTCCTCCGCGGTCAGCGGAGCCGCAAACATGGCTCCGCGGCTGAAGGTCTTCATGGCGACGATGCCGACTCCCATCTTGACGCAGAGAGGTAAGAGCGTCTCCTGGAACGAGTTTATATGCTTGTCAGCCGCGTTCAGGGCCATCAGGACCTGATCGAACGGATATCGCTTAAGCGCCTCTTCCAGGACGGCAGGGTCTGAATGGCCCGTGATGCCGGCGAACCTTATGATGCCGGACTTCTTTGCCCTGTCCACGGCCTCGATGGCGCCACCGGGGCCAAAGATCTCATCCAGCTCTGAAAACTCGTCCAGGTGATGGAGCTGCCAGCAATCCAGCCTGTCCGTCTGAAGGCGCCTCAAGGAGTCCGTCAGCTGGACGAATGCGTCTCTTGCCGTCCGTTTATCTGTCTTCGTGGCCAGGTAGAATTCATCCCTGCGGCCATCTGCGATGACCTCACCGATCCGTATCTCGGAGTCATCGTATGTGGGGGCTGTATCGACGTAGTTTACGCCAAGGTCCAGGGCGCGGTGAATGAGCTTCCGAGCCTCCGCATGCTCCTCGGGGCTCGAGCCTTTTAATAGGGACTCACCACCCAAGGAGATGATTTTGGGCTTGTAGCCCGTCTTCCCGAGCTGCCTTTCCTGCATATCCTACTTTTGACATTGCTAATGTTAGCCGCTAACGTTGTATGTTAGTCAGATGTTAGCAGGATGTGGAAGGAATGTTAAATGATTGACAGGAATATTCTAGATGTATTTTAATTGGGGTGGAAATGGGATTCGTGGCCTGGGAGGGCCAAGTTCCGTGTGGGATTTGCTGGGGGCCTTATGACTACGCGTACGAAATCTGTTCCGCACAGGGGCGTACGTCGCAGGATGCTTCAGCTACTGGAGCGGCATCCTGAATTCTGGCGTGATGCGCGTATCGTGGAACAGGAGGTGAACATCGGGCTTCCCGAAGGTGTCTGGGCATTCATCAACACCTTCGCGCGTAAGAACAACCAGAAGCCAGGGGAAGCCATCGCCTTTTTCGCCCAGGAATATCTGGGAATCGTGCTGTCGGTTGCTCAAAAGACAGCTTTAGTAAGAGATTCTTGATCCTGGAGGCCAGATGCGCAACGTCTTCGAGATTGCCGGAGGCAGCATTGCTGGCCGGGATCATAGGCATTCGCTGATGAACACCCAGGACGCCTTCTGCTTCGACAGCGATGAAAATACCCTCGTCGCCGTCGTCTGCGATGGTTGTGGAAGTGAGAAGCACAGCGAGGTGGGTGCCCAAATCGGCTGTCGTCTGGTGGCTAACAGTCTTCTTAGCGCCTGCAAGACGAACTCGATAGTACAGACACACTATTGCCTTGACGGAGTCGCACGCGATCTCACAGCCTGGATTGGACGCATAGCTGACCTTATGGTCAGGGATCCGGCATTGAAGTCAACCATCATTTGCGAATACTTCCTATTCACCGTAGTCGCTGCGATCATGACAAGGGACTACACTTGCATCGCAATAGCGGGCGACGGCGTGTCCATCATAAACGGCGAAGTATCTCACAAGACGGCAAAGGACAACAAGCCAGACTATCTGTCCTACGGGATTCTCAATCCCTCGAGGATGCCAAGCCTAATGTCCGTACGGTGGAGGCCGACCTGCGAGGTCAATTCGCTCGTCATCGGCAGCGATGGCCTTGCCGACCTTATCGCCGCTGCCGATAAGAACATCCCAGGCAAGGACGAGAAGGTCGGTCCCATCAGCCAATTCTGGGAGCGGGACCTCTTCTTCAGGAATCCCTTTGCGATCCAGCATCGCCTGAATCTCATCAATCGAAGCGCCTCGCATATCGATTGGGCGAAGCAGATAACGTCCCAGGAACACGGTCCGATGACCGATGACACGACGCTCGTTTCCATTCGCAGGAAGACTCATGCATAAGACAATGGGACCAGATGATTGCGGATGCCGAAAGTATTCGACGTGTCGGCGTAAGCGTAAGTGCTGGATCTGTCGGACTGGATGGACAAGGTCGAAGGGCTGTGATCCTATAGGAAAGAAGCGCAGATAATGGAAGTCTTCATCGGCGGAAACAAGACCAGGCTAACGCCTTCCATGTCAATCGGGAAGGGCGGTGAGGCCGATATCTACCGGGTCGGCGACCTGGCTGTCAAGATATTCAAGGCGCCGAACCATCCGGACTTCAACGGCAACTCTCTTGACATGGAGAACGCGAGGCTTAGGATCGAGGAGCATCAGAAGAAGCTCCGCGAATTCCCGACGAACCTCCCGGGCCAGGTCGTGAGGCCCATCGACCTCGTGATGGACCGCACGGAGAAGACGGTCCTCGGCTACACGATGCGCATGCTGGATAATGCGGAAGTGCTCCTCCGCTATTCGGAGCGCTCGTTCCGGCAGCCGCTCGTGAATAACGGAGTCGTTGCTGCGATATTCCAGGACGTCTACAACGCCGTGCGCGGCATCCACGCTGCCCAGGTCGTATTGGGAGACTTCAACGATCTCAACGTCATGGTGGCGGACTCGAAGATCCACATCATCGACGCCGACAGTTTCCAGTTCGGGCAGTTCTTCTGCAAGGTCTATACGGAACGGTTCGTGGACCCACTGAACTGCAATCCGCACGAGAAGCGGCCCATCCTCGTGAGGCCGCACGGTCCTCAATCCGACTGGTACGCCTTCAACGTCATGCTCTTCCGTTCCTTATTGTTATGCGATCCGTACGGGGGCGTCTACAGGCCTCAGGGGAAGGCCCCGACGATCACCCATACGGAGCGGCCCCTTCACAGGATTACCGTGTTCAATAAGGATGTCAAGTACCCGAAGCCGTCGATCCCGTTCAGCCTCCTGTCCGACGAGATCCTTCAGCATTTCCACAGGGTCTTCGAAAAGGATGAGCGCATCGAATTCCCTGTCGAGCTGCTGCACAACTTCCGCTGGACGAAGTGCCTTGACTGCGGGACGGAGCACGGCCGCGAGACCTGCCCGGTCTGCAAGAGGGCCGCGCCAGCCGCAATCAAGGCAGTTACCATCGTGAAGGGGACCGTCTCGTCGACCAGGATCTTCGCCACGCAGGGCGAGATCGTCTTCGCGGCGTCTCAGCATGACAAGCTCCTTTGGATCTATAAGGAAGGCCAGGATTTTTACCGCGAGACGGGCATCAAGATCCTGGATGGCGGTGACCGCTTCCGCTTCAGGATTCAAGGCAGCACCACCTTTGCCGGTCGCGGAAACCAGGTATCCTCCGTCGGCGAGACGCTCCGCGTGGACACGTTCAAAGGCATCCCGCTCTTCGACGTCAACGAGCGGGCAAAATACTGGATCTACGGCGGCACGCTCTACCGCGACGGACAGCTCGGACAGGAGAGGATCGGAGACGTCCTCGCCTCCCAGACTCTCTTCTGGGTCGGGCCGAAGTTCGGATTCGGCTTCTACAGGGCAGGTGAGCTCAATATCGCCTTCGTCTTCAACGCGGACAAGAGGGGCATCAACGACACCGTGTCGATCCCGCCCATGAGGGGCCACTTGATCGACGCCACCTGCTATTTCACGGACAAGTTATGCTGGTTCCTGACTTCCCTGCGATACAACGGGAAGGACGTCAACCGCTGCACTGTCATCGACTCCGGCGGGAAGACGGTAGCGACGCAGGAGGCGGATGCCGGAGACGGGTCCTGGCTGTCCACCATCCGCGGGAAGTGCGCCGTCGGCGGATTCCTGCTGTCCGTCACGGACGAAGGGATCGTGCGCGTCGAGCCGGATAAGGCCACAATAGCCAAGACTGCGGAATTCCCGGACACCGAGCAGTTCGTAGATTCAGGCTGTCATCTCTTCCCGGCGAAAGGAGGACTCTATGTCGTAGATCGTCAGGAAATCCGTCTTCTCAAAATCAGTTAACCCCAGGAGGAGAAGCCCATGACCAAGATCGCGAAGCTGCCGACGCCGGCCTTCTTCAAGCCGGCAAACGCCGAGAAATGGGACTACAGCCCGGACGTCAGCGTCGTATCCCAGGCCGCGCAGGACTGGGCCAAGAAGCACGACATCAAGCCCTCCGGCCACGACAAGGCCAAGATCCACCTGCTCTTGATCGATGAGCAGCGCGACTTCTGCTTCCCGAAAGGGACTCTCTACGTCGGCGGGCGCAGCGGGAAGGGCGCGATAGAGGACTCCGTGCGCATCTGCGAGTTCATCTACCAGAACCTCGGCATCATCACCGAGATCACCTGCACGATGGACACGCACTTCCCCTACCAGATCTTCTTCCCGTCGTTCTGGCAGGCCAAGGACGGTAAGGGGGCCACGCCGCACACGATCATCAAGTCCGAGATGATCAAGTCGGGCGAATTCCGGCCGACGCCGGCTGCCGCAGCCCTGACGTGCAACGGGGCGTACGCGTGGCTCCTCTCCTACGTCCAGCACTACTGCGAGGGGCTGGAGAAGTCCGGGAAGTACAACCTCTACCTCTGGCCTTACCACTGCATGCTGGGCGAGGTCGGGCATGCCCTGGTTGGCACGATCAGCGAGGCGCGGCTGTTCCATGCCTTCGCGCGCCAGAGCGCAGACCTGGTCGAGGTGAAGGGTGGGAACCTGCTGACCGAGAACTACTCGGTCCTCAGCCCCGAGATCCTCGTCGCCCACGAGGGAACGCCGATCGCCCAGCGCAACACGCGGTTCATCAAGACGCTGCTGGAAGCGGATGCCATCGTGATCGCCGGCCAGGCCGCAAGCCACTGCGTCAAGTCCTCGATCGAGGACCTGCTGACCTCGATCCAGACGCAGGACCCGAAGCTCACGAAGAAGGTGTACATCCTCAGGGACTGCATGAGCGCGGTCGCGGTCCCGGACGGCAAGGGCGGGTTCATCGCCGACTTCACCCAGCAGGCGGTGGACGCGCTCGCGAAGTTCCAGAACGCCGGGATGCACGTCGTCGAGTCGACGACGCCGATCGAGGACTGGGACGGCATCTGCCTGTAAGGACAAGATCATGCGACGTGGACGCGCCGGTAAGGAGTTGGCCGGTAAGGAGTTGTTCAGGGCGGTTCAGGCGGCGCAAGGCAACGGCCACATTTCCGATTCCGTGGAAGATATGTCCGATAAGGAGGCCAAAAGGGTGGCGCAGATTGCCTTGGGATGGACTACCGAAACTGCCCGGATACTCCGGGAATTTCTAAAGCAACAGTCTAGCTGAAAATGTCTTGGCGACCCTTTGTGGAGGCGACTATGAGCAAGACGGCTAACGCGAACGAACTCATCAAGGCCGCGCAGCAGGGCGGCGACCTGTCGATGGCCTCGGTGAACGTGCTCCTGAACAACGTGGATATCGGCGCTCAGATCCAGGCCGGCCTCGGCGTATCGGCGGAGGACGTCCAAGCGAGTGAGGTGGTCATCGTCACCATGATGCCGGACGATTCCGGCTCCATCCGCTTCGCCGGGAATGCCCAGACCGTGCGGGACGGGCACAACGCAGTCATCGACGCCCTCAAGAAGTCCAAGCAGAAGGACTCCATCCTCTGCCACACGCGGTACTTGAACGGCAACGTCCTCTACCCGTACCGCAAGGTCGAGGAAGCCGTCCTCATGGACGACACCAACTACGACCCAAACAGGGGGACGCCTCTTTACGACCAGGCCATCGTCCTCCTCGGAACAGTGCTCGCCAAGAGCAAGGAATTCGAGGACGCGGGAATTCCTTGCCGCTCCGTCACCCTCATCATCACGGACGGCGCAGACGAGAGCTCGAAGAGGCCCGCGAACGACGTCAAGGTCCTGGTGGATGACATGCTCAAGTCCGAGCGGCACATCATCGCGGCCATGGGCATCGATGATCAGGGGCGGACGAACTTCACGGAAGTCTTCAAGGAGATGGGCATCAAGGACGAGTGGATCCTGACGCCGAAGAACAGCCAGAGCGAGATCCGGAAGGCCTTCGTGGTCTTCTCACAGTCCGCGGTGAGCGCCAGCCAGAGCGCCGCCTCCTTCTCGAAGACTGCGCTTGGCGGGTTCGGGGCGACGCCGCCCCGGCATGTGATCGATCCGTAGAGTGCGGCGTGCTAGCCTCGTCCGAAAATAACGGAGAGGCTATGCATGTTTACGGCAGAGGAGATACTGCTTTTTATCTCCGAGCAGCGCGAGGAACTGCTCCAGCACTGCCGTTATCTCTGGGACATCTACCGGTCGCATTGTACGGAGCACGAAGCTGCGGTGGATTGGGTACACCGGTACGCGCACGAATATAGAGAGATAGGAACGCTACTCCTGGAGCTGATCGACGAAAATCCGGAAAAGAAGAAACTCTTCCGCGACGGCATGCGCGAGATCATGAAACATAAGTTTCTTGAGAGCGAGAAAGTCAACCACGACATCGGACTCACGGCGGCTGGAAATGACTGGCTCGCTCATCACGCATGCCAGTGGCTCTTGGAAGCCTGTCAAAAGTATCTAAAATAAGGAAGAAGGGACCTCCTCAGGGCTCTGCCGCAGGAAGTCCCAATTCCACGATCCTTTGCCGCAGGGTCCGTAAGGACCGCCGGCGAAGAACGCCGGGTAATCCTGGCGACGGCTCCGTTGGGTTTGGGAAGCCTTCTAACGCCCGGCATGGCTTTCGCACCCAGTGGATCGTCGGACGCCAAAAGGAAGTGGAGGCTGTATGTCTAAGCCTATCGTGTCCGTGTCTACACGCCTGGAGTTCGACAAGGTCCAGTTCGACGACCCCGGCAAGAATCACGTCCTGATCTCGCTCGAAGGCGGCAAGATCGACAAGCCCAAGGACCGCAAGCCCCTCCGCATCGGCGCTGCTCTCGACTGCTCCGGAAGCATGAGGGACGGCGGGAAGATCGAGAACGCCAAAATGTCGCTCAAGATCTTCATCGACAACCTCACCCCGGATGACGTCTTCGGCCTGTCCGGCTTCTCGGATGGCATCTTCTCCGTCTTCGAGCCGATGTTCATGACGCCGGAGAACAAGGCGAAGGCCAAGGATGAGGTCGACAAGCTCCGCACGATCAACATGACCAACCTTTCCGGCGCGACGCTCGAGGCCTACAACCTGGTCAAGGGTAAGCTTCCCAAGCCGGAACCGAAGGCGGCCAAGAAGGCGGAGTTCGGGAAGGTCGGCGGCGTCAAGATCATCGACAGCGGCGAGGACACCACGGAATTCCTCACGCGCGGCTTCCTCTTTACGGACGGCCTGCCGACGGCCGGGGAGATGGACAAAAGCAAGCTCATCGAGCTGGCTGGGAAGAGGTCTAACGGCGCGAGCCTGTCCTGCTTCGGGTATGGCTCTGACCACGACGCGGAGCTGATGGCGTCGATGGCCCAGAAGGGCGGCGGCAACTTCTACTACATCAAGAACATCGACGAGTGCCCTGCCTTCTTCGGGCGGGAGTTCGGCGGTCTGATCTCCTGCATCGCCCAGGGTATCAAGGTGAAGCTCACGGCGGCTGCCGGGGTCAAGTTCGCCAAGGTCCTAAATGACTTCGACGTGATCTCCAATGACGAGCAGACGGAGTGCACCATCTCCGTGGACGACATCTACGCCGAGGAGACTCGGAAGCTCCTGGTCCTGGTCGAGCTCCCCGAAAAGAGCAAGGCCGTCGCCGCCAGAAGCTCCAAGCTCTGCGACGTGGAGGTCATCTACACCGACCTCAAGACGAACGAGGACGTGAAACTCGAGGAGTCCGTCAAGATCGACTACGTCAAGAAGGATGAGGCCCAGGCCGACGGCGACAAGCTGGTCCTGGAGCAGATCCTCCGCTTCAAGGCTGCGGATGCCCAGATCGAGGCCAAGAAGCTGGCCGACAAGGGCCAGTTCCAGGAGGCCCAGAATCTGATGAGCAGTATCGTGGCGAGTTTCATGAGCGTCGGGACGGAGGAAGCTGGCCTCATGGCCTCTGACCTTCAGAAGAACGTCATGCCAAGCCTCAATGAAGTGGCTTACGATGCCAACTACCTCGTGTCCAACACTAGGGGCTACACTGGCGGGCGCGGCACGACGATCGGAACCGCCGGCGCGTTTGATAAGGGCGCGAGGAATCTGTCGGCGAAGAGTTTCCAGGCCCAGGCCGACCTGGGCAAGTTCAGCGACCCGATCGTTCCACCGAACGTCTACACTCTTCCCACCGATCCAGTCCTCAGCTCCGATCCGGTCCCCACCAGCCCCCCGGACGGCTCCGTGTTTGCTCTCAGCCCTCTGAAGGTTGTTCCTATTCAGAGCGTCCCGAAGGACGAGACGCTCGCCAAGAAGCGCAGTAAGATGTGATCGTTTTGGCGGTGGGCGGCCTTTGCCGCCCACCGCCATGTATTTAAACCTACGTCCATTCAAGGAGAACGTCATGGGCGAGTTGATCGGGACGACGATGGCCAAGTTGTGCGACGTCGCCGAGGGCAAGAGGGGCGAGATGGCCGTCCTGGATAGGGAAGGCGACCTCAAGACCGTCTGGGATTCCGACAAGCCCGAGGAAGTCGAAGCCGCGAAGAAGACCTTCGACGGGCTCAAGGAGAAGGGCTACGTCGCCTACAAAGTGAAGAAGGACGGCACCAAGGGCGAGGTCATCACGAAGTTCGACCCGGACGCCGAAAAGGTGATCCTTGCTCCCATGATGGCGGGCGGGTAGAACCAAACCAAGAACCTATGGCCAGGGGAGATCCCATGGTAGACTATGGGACGACAGACAGCACCAACGTCATATGGCGCACGTGGACAGTAGATTCATCGTCGTCCACGGTGATTTCCATGAATGATATCTGGCCCGCATGGGCAGGCGGGACTGGAACAAATGGAACTGCCGCTGGTATCACCGCTGGCGGTGGGATGGGGAACGGGGCAGACGGAACCTGGTACGCATGGACCGGGACCGGCTCAGGTACCGGCGACGTCATCTGGAGCACCTGGACTACCTTTGGTGGAGCCTGTAGTGGGGTCTGTCGCCCGGCGGAAACCGAGGAACAGCGGCTTGCCCGCCTCGAGCAGGAGAGGGTGTGGCAGGCGCAGTCCATCCTCCAGCAGGCGGAATACCAGAAAAAGGAAGAGGAACGCCGCAAGAAGGAAGAGGCTGCCGACAAGCGCGCAGAAGTCCTCTTCACAGAGATCGTCGGCGAGGAGCAGTTCAAGCTCTTCAAGAAGCGCGGCTACCACGAGGTCGTCAGCCCGGCTGGAAACCGTTATCGCCTGCGGCCCAGGACGATCGTCGATCAGATGGAAGGCAACTTTGGTGAGAAGGTCTTCCAAAGGATGTGCATCCATCACACGTACCAGAATCCTCTACCGCCGATGGATACGCTCATCCATCAAATGCTGATGATCCAGTGCGGACAGGAGGACGAATTCCAGAAGACGGCCAACAAGCACCGCGTTGCGGCCTAGGAGACGGACAATGGATAGTTCGTCCTTTGGGAATGTGATATCTGCGGCGATTATTGGAGCAATCGTGATCGCATTCGTCCTTGGAGCAGCTCTAGTTGGAATCGCGTGGCTTATTTTCGGCTAACAGGAGGAGGCGAAGATGTTCTGGGAATTCGGGCCATACGGGCTGATTCGCCCGATCTCCGACGCGAATCTAGTGCGGCTGCTGATCTGCCTTCTCTAGGTGGACTATGCCACGTCGCTGTGAGCTGTGCGACATGGGACGGGCGATGAAGTTCAAGACACCTCGTTGCAAGCGCCGTGCGACTTGCAAGGTGGTAGCACAACCTCACATTCCTGAGCTCGGAAGAAGAACTTTGTGGATCTGCGCCTATCACAAGAAGCTGGAAGAGAAGGCGAGAGGAATGTCAGGCGTATCTCATAATTGTGCAAATACTTGACAAACAGGCCGTGAATTGTTTTAATGTGCGAGTCGCCGGTCAAAAGTAGATACAGATTACGATTTGGGTGCTGACAACGAGCTGTCCGTGGTTCCGGAGCCTAAGGGGTCAGCACCCGATTAGCGCCGCGTGCAAGGACAGCTCTTTCTAGAAGGTTGCACGCGGCCATTTTCTTCGCAGGGGTAAGTCAAGGAAGCGAGCCTACTGTGACGACCAGATCAACAAAATGGTGTCTAGAGACAACCAGGATAGCCCGGTTGCATTCGTATATTATGCAACCGTGCCAGCGTTCGCCCCGAGCAGTCGAAGGTACGTCCGCCGCGCTGAGTTTTGACAATAAGGGGCCATGATCGCGGGGACCATAGAAGCAACACTAGGCCCCGCGAGAAGGTTTCGCGGGGCCTAGTGTTATTTGGGGCCGTGGATGTCCGCCCTGTCCATATGGGCATGCGGCCAACCTGATCTCTGACAACCCGGGACGAGTAAGCAGCTAATCTGGGCGGGGGCCACCGTTTGGCCCCCGCCCTGCGAAAGCAGCTATGCGGGTATGGCGTAATGGTAGCGCGCGACTCTTCCAAGGTTGAAGCGCGGGTTCGATTCCCGCTACCCGCACCAGAAACATTCGTTGCACCTTTCGTCTAGCAGGAGGACGCGACCTTCCCAAGGTCGAGGTGCGGGTGCGACTCCCGCAAGGTGCTCGGGCTCGTAAGATAACAGCAGTCGGCTGGTTTCCAAGTCCAGCAGCGGAGGAGCATAACCTCCCGAGCCCGCCATTTTCGGCGCCATGGTGTAGCGGATCTGCACACGTGCTTGTCACG
>Ga0315291_10005045_pt1 | contig 16649 bp, 9 predicted proteins | sample YL17G12_20_MG_FD_203070 | JGI IMG/M metagenome (GOLD analysis project Ga0315291, IMG submission 203070) | Sediment microbial communities from Yellowstone Lake, YNP, Wyoming, USA - YL17G12_20 | ecosystem: Environmental > Aquatic > Freshwater > Lake > Sediment | place: USA: Wyoming | collected...
ATCCTGAACCTCCCGTACTTTGTTGACGGAAAGGATGCCGCACACGACGCCATTTGGCAAGCTCACACGAATCGAAGGGGTAAGTTGTTAATGAGCAAATAGGGGTATAACCCTACGAGTGACTACATGCAGCGTGACGGAACTTGAGACTGAGGATCGTCACGTTACAAACGTGACCTACGGAATGATGGTTGTGGAGGGCATATTGTGAGAGTTGGTTTCTATGGCTTCGTCCGGCAGTATCACAGCCTCAAGCCGGAGATTGACGCGGCGATCCAGCAGGTACTCGAAAGCGGCGAGTGCATCCTGGGGCCAGCGCTGGCCCACTTCGAGCAGGAACTGGCCGCTTACTGCGGGATGAAGCACGCCGTCGGCGTCAACTCGGGTACCGACGCGCTGTGGCTGGCCTTTCTGGCATTGGGGATTGGCCCCGGTGACGAGGTGATCACGGTCGCCAATACCTTTTTCGCGACGGTGGAGGCGATCTGGTTCGTGGGGGCCAGGCCGGTGTTCGTGGACATTGAGCCCGACACGTGTAACATAGACCCCATGCGCATCGAAGCGGCCATAACCGAAAGGACCAGAGCCATCGTCCCGGTGCACCTGTACGGCCAGCCGGCCAACATGCCGGCCATCGCCGAGATCGCCCGGCGGCACGGCCTGCTGGTGGTCGAGGACTGTGCCCAGGCCATCGGCGCGGCGGGCGACCGGTTTGCGGTCGGCGAGTTGAGCGACGCGGTGGGCACCAGTTTCATGATTCGCAAGAACCTGGGCACGTATGGGGACGCCGGCGCGGTCCTCACCAACCGTGACGACGTGGCGGAGCGCATCCGCACCCTGCGCAACCACGGTTCGCTGGCCCGCTCGGTGCACACGATGGGCTACAACAGCCGCCTGGACGACCTGCACGCCGCTATCCTCAGCGTCAAGTTGAGGAGGCTTGACGCATGGAGCGACCGGCGGCGCGAGATTGCCGCGCTGTATACCGCTGGCCTTCAGGGTAGCGGTCTCAAACTCCCGACCGCAAAGCCGGGCTACCGGCATGTCTACCACCTGTACGTGATCGAGACGGAACGGCGCGACGAGATGCTCCAGGTTCTCAACGAGGCGGGCATTGACGCCAAGACCCACTACCCCATCGCCATCCACCAGCAGGCCGGCTTTCCCTGGGGGTACCCCGCCGACCTGAACGTCTCGTTGCCCCTGACCGAGCAGTCGGCCGCCAGCGTCATTTCCCTGCCCATGTTCCCAGAACTGACGCAGGCGGAGATTGATTATGTCATTGGTACAGTTCGAGCGTGGACGAAGAAATGACCTTCCCGAAAGCTGTGGGAGCATCGAGTTGGCTCTGCCCTGTAGCTTTCGGGAAGGTAGCCTGATTAAGGGGGCATCATGCGCACAACGAAGATCACATTGGTTGGAGCGGGTAGCGTCAGTTTTGGCCTGAGCACGCTGCAGGACATCGTGGCCTACGCCGACGCACTGCGCGGGAGCACCATTGCGCTGACGGACGTCAACGCCGAGAGCCTGGACGTCATGACGCGCGTGGCGCGCGGCTTGAACGCGGAGGCGGACGCCGGCCTCGTCATCGAGGCGACGGCCGACCTGCGCGCTGCCCTGGATGGCGCAGAGTTCGTCATTGTGGCTATCGCGGTGGACCGCTCGGCGACCTGGAAGAAGGATTGGGAGATCCCGCTCCGCTGCGGCGTCAGGCAGGTGTTGGGCGAAAACGGCGGCCCCGGAGGGTTGGGGCACACGCTGCGCAGCGCCCACTTGATGCTGGAGGTCGCGCGGGTCATCGAGGAGGTCGCCCCGGATGCCTGGGTGCTCAACTTCACCAATCCCATGAGCCGCGTTTGCCTGGCGCTGGAGCGGGCCACGGCGCTGCGCTTCGTCGGGCTGTGCCACCAGATCGGGGCCGGCTTTCACATTGCCGGGCGCGTGCTGGGCCTGGTAGGCAAGCCCAAGGACTGGGACGAGCACCGCGTCCAGCAGGAGGTGCTCCACCGCCGGCTCGACGTCAAGGCGGCCGGGCTCAACCACTTTACCTTCATCTACGACCTGCGGGACAACGAGACGGGCGCGGACCTGTATCCCGAGTTCCGGGAGCGGCTGGCCAAGATGCCGCCCGGCTTTGAGCCCCTGTCGCGGCGGCTGATGGACAGTTTCGGCCTGTTCCCCGCCACCGGCGATGGCCACGCCGGCGAGTACGTCTCCTTCGCCTGCGAGACGAGCGACATGAAGGGCTTCGACTTCGACGGGTGGGACCGCGAGGGCGAGGAGATGAAGGCCAAACTGCGCCAGGCCGCGGCGGGGGAGCGCTCGTTCCGGGAATACCTGGGCCACACGTCGGGCGAACGGGCCGTCCAGATCATTGACGCCATGCTGCACAACAGGAACCAGTACGAACTGGCGCTCAACATCCCCAACCACGGTTGTATCCCGGGCTTGCCCGACTGGGCGGTCGTGGAGGTGCCCGGCGTGGTGAGCGGTGCAGGGATCGCCGGGCTGCACGTGCCCGCGCTGCCGCCCGGCATCACGGCGCTGCTGGCCCAGCAGGTGGCGGTGCAGGACCGCGCGGTGGAGGCCGCCATCCACGGTGACCGGCAGGTCGCCCTGCAGGCGCTGCTCCTGGACCCGGTCGTCCCCAGTTACGAGGCAGCGGTGCAGATCCTGGACGAATTGTTGACAGTGCACGCGCCCTATCTGCCCCAGTTCCGCCAGTGTCCTGCAACGACATGAACGTCATACTCATCTTTTCCGATACGCTCAGGGTTGATTTTCTGGGCTGCTACGGCAACGACTGGATTCATACCCCCTACATTGACCGCTTCGCTCAGGACGCGATCGTCTTTGACCGCGCATATTGTGGTTCCTTCCCCACGGTGCCCTGCCGTAACGACGTCCTGACCGGGCGCTGGACTCTGACCTACAAACCCTGGGCGCCTCTGGGGACCGACGAGGTCGTGCTGGCCGAGGTGCTGAACGAAGCCGGCTGCCTGACAGCCCTCTTTGCGGACACACCCCATCCCTTCGCCCCTGGCTTCAACTACCAACGCGGCTTCCAGGCCTGGGAACTGCTCCGCGGCCAGGAGCACGACCCCTGGAAGACGGCACCGGCCGAGGTGGCGCTGCCCTGCAGTCCGGAGAAACTGCGGGGTGGGGCCAGAGGGGCTGCCTTCAAGTACTTGCAGAACGTGGCCTGGCGCCGGTCGGAGGAGGACTATTTCCCGGCCCGCACGATGCGTGCGGCAGCGTCCTGGCTGGAGGAGAACTGCGGGCGACCGTTCTTCCTGTACGTGGACACCTTCGATCCTCACGAGCCGTGGGATCCACCTGCGCACTACCTGGCCCGTTACGAGCCGGAGCAATACCAGGGCGAGCAGGTCATCTACCCCCGCTACGACCGGTGGGCTGACTTTATGACTGAGGCTGAACTCAAGCACTGCCGCAATCTCTACGCTGGCGAGGTCAGCCTGGTGGATCGCTGGGTCGGCTTTCTACTGGAGCGCGTGGAGGACCTGGGGCTGCTGGAAGAGACTGCCATCATCATTACCACCGACCACGGCTTCTACCTGGGCGAGCACGGGTACGTCGGCAAATCGCTCATCCGGGGCAACCAGCACCAATCGCTGCCTCTCTACCCGGAGGTAGCCCGTGTGCCGCTGATCGTGCGGCTGCCCGGTGGGCGCGGCCACCGCCGCTCGCGGGCCTTCGCCCAGCCGGTGGATTTCATGCCGACCATCCTGGAACTAATGGGCGCGGCCGTACCGGGGAGCGTACAGGGGAAGTCGCTGGTGCCTGTCTTCGAGGGGCAGGATGACCTGCGGCCGTTTGCCGTGTCCTCCCCCACGTTGTCGGGGCCGCACGTGGACTTGCCTCACCCCACCAACCGCGCTTCCGTCACGGCCGACGAGTGGATGCTGATCCTCGGTGCCCAGGTGGATTCAGCCAGCGCCGAGACGACCAGCATGGTAGACAGCCTGAGGCGGGAGGTGACTATCCTGGAGGGGCCGGTGGGCCCAGAACTCTACCACCTGCCCTCCGACCCGTGGTGCACGCACAACGTGGTCGCCGATCACAAGGATGTGGCCCGGCGGTTACAGGCCGGCCTGGTCGTGTTTCTGCGTGACGCTTGTCTGCGGGAGGACCATCTGCCCTACTTTGCCGCTACCCCGCCGGAAATGCGGGGCTAGGTAGGTGGCGGCAGGTTCCTTCCACTTCCGCTTTGCTCTCAGCTCCCGTCCTCGGGGGCGGCGGGGCGCAGTCAACAGCCGATGGCACGCGTCAGTCGCCCCGAGACGGGGCTCAGAGCGATAGGGCAGAGTCTTTGCTCTCAGCCCCCGTCCCCGGGGGCGGCGGGGCGCAGTCAACAGCCGGTGGCACGCGTCAGTCGCCCCGGGACGGGGCTCAGAGCGATAGGGCAGAGTCTTTGCTCTCAGCCCCCGTCCCCGGGGGCGGCGGGGCGCAGTCAACAGCCGGTGGCACGCGTCAGTCGCCCCGAGACGGGGCTCAGAGCGATAGGAGTTGAGGTGAGAATGAAGGTTTCACCCCCTGCCAGTTCGCTGCCCGGTGGCTACCGGATGTTCAGCGATGTCCAACTGGACGAAATCCACCTGGCCTCGCTAGAGATCCTGCGCCGCACGGGTGTGCGCGTGCACGAGGCCGAGGCACTGGCCTTGCTCCAGGATGCCGGCTGTGTGGTCAGCGACCAGGGTCTGGTCCGCTTCCCGGCCGCCGTCGTCGAAGACGCCTTGCGCTGTGCTCCTTCCCGGATCGTGCTGTGCGATCGAACGGGGGAGCCGCGCATGCACCTGGAGGGCCACCGCACGTATTTTGGCACCGGCTCTGACCTGCCCAACGTGCGTGACCTGGAGACCGGCGAGCGGCGGCCGGCGCTGCTCGCGGACGTGCAGCATACGGCCCGCCTGGCCGATGCGTTGCCGAACCTGGACTTTGTGATGTCCTCCGCCCTGCCGTCTGATGTATCTGCCAAGACGTCCGACCGGCGCTCGTTCCTGGCCATGGTCGAGAACACGGCCAAACCGGTGGTCTTTACTGCCTGGGACGAGAGGGGGCTGGCCGACATCATCGCCATGGCCCAGGCCATTGCGGGCGGCGCACAAGCCCTAGCCCTGAACCCGTTTCTGCTGGCCTACCTGGAGCCGACCTCGCCCTTGCAGCACTCGCAGACCGTGGTGCGCAAGGTGCTGATGATGGCCGACCGCGGCCTACCGTTCGTCTATGCGCCGGGCCCGCTCGAGGGGGCGTCGGCCCCGGTGACCTCGGCGGGCAGCCTGGTGATGGCCAACGCCGAGGTGCTGAGCGGGCTGGTGATCGCCCAGCTCAGGCGCAAAGGGACCCCGTTCGTGTGGGGCTCGGGCAGCGGGCCGCTCGACATGCGCACGGCGGTGGCCGCGTATGCCGCTCCGGAATTCATGCTGCACTGCATGGGCATGGCAGAACTGGCGCACCGTTACTATCACGTGCCGGTGTGGGGCTTTGCGGGATGTTCCGACTCCAAGTTGCCGGACGTGCAGACCGGCATCGAGAGCGCGCTGTGGATCCTGTGGACGGCGCTCAGCGGTGCGAACCTGGTCCACGACGTCGGCTACGTCGAGTCCGGCCTGACCTGCTCCTACGAGATGATCGTGGTGTGCGACGAGGTGGTCGGCTTCGTGCGGCGGTTGATGCGGGGGATAGACCTGACGCCCGAGTCGCTGGCCCTGGACGTGATCCACCAGGTGGGGCCAGGGGGGGACTATCTGCGCCACCCGCACACGCGGGACCATTTCCGAGAAGTTTGGTACCCGCGCGTGTTTGACCGGCGGGGGTACGCCGCCTGGGTCGAGGCAGGGCAGCCGGCGGCGCTCGAGACGGCGCGCGAGATTGCCCGCCAGGCCATCGCCACCCATACCCCCAGCCCACTACCTGCTGCCACGTTGGACACGTTGAGGGCCATCATCGCCGAGGCTGACGCGCGCGCCGGCCTGTCGCCACAGGGTCGGTGAGGGGAAGACCCCACATCAAGAAGGGGCTGCCCACACTTTCTGGACAACCCCTTACCTTGACCACACAGGCTGAGCGTCTGGCGCTCTAGGGCACGTAATCCCCGATCCAGTCCAACACGTCGGGGAGGTCAACCCGGTGGTTCAGCGACGTGATCCGGCCGCAGAGCCGACCCTGGTAACCCATTCTGTATCCGCCAGTGTGCACCGCCAGGACCGTGTCTCCGAACGAATCCTCGGCGGCCGGGAAGATGCCCGACCCAGAGTCTCCGCCGCATCCGCTCCCGTGTTTATCGGAGGGCACGTTGCCCAGGATAAACCAGGTCGGATCCAGTGTACCCACCGCGCCCTGGCTAGGATTGTAGCGCTGCACTGAGTACTTGCGGATGAACTCAAAGTTGCGGCGAGGTGGCCCGTTCCCGACGTTCACGCCATCCTGCCCATACCCTACATCCTGGAACCGCCAGTTGGTCTGGCCGGTGTCGCCGATCAGGTCCGACAGGATGCCCCCGTTCGGCAGTGCGGCTGGAGTGATACCGGCGACCGGCTCTGCGAGGAATACCAGGCCATAGTCGCGGGTGAAGGGCCAGTCGGCGTCAACATAGTCGGGGTGCGTCACCCACGAGTCTGCCAGGTACCAAGTGCCCCCGGTAATCTCCCACGTCGCCGGGTCCACCGCAGCCTCTGAGTCAAAGGTGACCCACACGTCATCAATCGCGTCCGCGTTCTCAGTCCAGAACGAGGTGCAGTGGCCGGCCGTCAGAATAGTATCCGGAGCGATCAGTGTGCCGGAGCAAAAGGTCCACCCCGGGACCAGCAACAGGGCCCCGTAGGGATGCTGGTCGCCGTCCGGTTGCCCGCCGGTGATGGCGGCGACAGGCGTGATGGCGACCAGGACAAGAGCCAAAACAGCCACGACGATCAACAGTTTCTTACGCATGAGATTGTACCTCCTTGCTTGTCTGTGTTCGTGAACCTGGCCATTTCTTGTTGTGACACCTCACCTCCTCTCCGTGGCGCTGAGGATATGCCGGCCTGGGGTTTGTCACGACGCGGGGCAATGGGGCTGTTGCGGATAACACTTTCCCCAGTTAGTTTCATGCTACCATGCTGGCCCGCGGTTGTCAAGGCTGTCCTGGCCGCAAATGCCCATCTCCCGCAACGGAACACCTCACGGTGCCAGTGCGACAGATCAAGGTTGGCCGTTCCGGGAAATGTGGTACAGTTATGGTTGCACGAACGGAAAACGACGCCTCATGGATGACGTGAGCGTGGGGCACCGGCCAAGGCAACGCAGACACTCCAAGAAGAAACATCGTAAGGCCACGTAACCCGCCGCCGCTGTGAGGTTGGCGGGTGTCTTGTTGGCTCATCCACTTTACGTCAGGAGGAAACGATGGAAGGCTCGAACCTGGTACGCTCGAACCACAGGCTGCGCATGATGCGCCTGGCCATTACCATGGGATTGGCCATGCTCTTCTTTGCACTCTTGTTGTGCGGAGTGCGCCAGGCCACCTCCGCCCACGCTATCCCTGGCACTTTCTACGTAGACGGGGCCTCGGGCAGGGACACGACCGACTGCACGAATCCTCAAGGTCCCTGTTCCACCATCGGCTATGCGTTGAGCCGGGCAAGGGATGGCGACACCATCCTGGTGGCCCAGGGGACCTACACCGAGAACCTGGTCATCACCATTGACGCGGGCGCGAACGACGGTGCGCCGGAGACAGACTTGGAAGGAGACCCGCGGCCACTCGACGGCGACCTGTACGGCCCAACTGTCGCCGACATGGGGATAGACGAGTTCCATATGGGTATGAACCCATTCCAGACGGTCCTGGCTGCCTATCAGGCCTGGCATGGACTGCCCTCACATGCACCGGCCCCCTACACCTCCACTGACCCCATCGTGATCTCCGATCACATTACAGAAGCACTGGCTCAGGGCATTGACGGATTCGTCGTGGACTGGTACGGCCCGCCCGATGGATGGCTGAACGATCCCGATCGAAGGTTCATTGACCAGGCGACTGCCGAACTCTTGCGGCAGGCGGAAGGGCGAAGGTTCTACGTGGCCATCATGTACGATGAGGGGACGCTTGCGGCTTCCGGAGTGCCCACCACGGCCTACCAGACGCGGGCCATCAGCGATCTCCTGTACGCCAGGCAGTATTTTACCATGCCGGCCTACCTGCTGGTCCACAGGCGTCCGGCGGTCTTCGTCTTTGCCTATGATCACGTAGAGCCGTACCTTGACTGGGCAGAGATTCGCAGTCAGTCAGGCATCAGCGTGACCCTGTTCGATAGGGACCCGAATCCCAACGCCCTGGAGCACGACGCACAGTTTGACAGTTTCTTTGCCTGGGTGCAGCCGGCCGCCAGTCAATGGTCACCGTTCTGCACAGAGTGGGGCGAGGGTTACCTGACGTGGTTCTACAACACGATGAACACCGCACCGTACACTGACAGCGTCACCGTCGGAGGGGTATGGCCGGGCTTTGACGATTCGCTGGCCTCGTGGGGCAGTGGGCGCTGCATGTCGCGCCGCTGCGGGCAGACCTGGCGCGACACCTGGGAGATTGCCGATCAGTACCACCCACCCATCGTGATGATTGACACCTGGAACGACTTTGAAGAGGGTACGGACGTAGAGTATGGCACCGTCGGAGACTGCACGTGCTACCTGCCAGTGGTCATGCGCCTGGACTGCGCCACCTGTTCTGCGGCGGCACTGAAGCGCTTCCTAGCGCCTCCGATCCGTTAATTCCGCGCCTCCGTGTTCCGAGCCTGTTCTATGGCTGTGCTGGAGCGCTTCCCAGCGCCGGCTCTTCCAGGCCGGCGCGGCCTATGCAGACAATAGACGTATTGCAACTGCTCAGGCCGCCCTGGCTGGGACACGGATCCCACGGATGCGACGGATGCACACGGATTCTCCGAACCACATCCGTGTTAGTCCGTACCGTCCGTGCTGATCCGTGTCCCATTGCGCGACCTGCCTGATCGGCTTCAACGACGAATGGGACCTGATTGAGGGGCATCGGGAAGCATTGGCGCGCGAGATTGAGCGGCAGATCCAGGGGGCGGGTCGCCACGGCACGTTCATCATGGGGCCGTTTAGGATTCGAGGCACTCCAGCCAGACGACGACCGGCCTGCCAGGGGCTCCCTGTGTCGGGGGAGCGTGCAGAACGCCCAGACGCACTCGTTGGTCATTCGCCAGGGGCTCGAGGCAGGTGGGGAACGTGTCGTGCCACGGTCCACCCTGCTCGCGCCACATGGCACCAGCGATTACGTACCCTTCACCGGGTGTTTCCTGGTCTGGCGACAGACCAATGGCCGTCCCGTCCTGATTCGCCCAGGCATAGCCTTCCAAGACCTGGACCCGCGTGCCACCGGCGAGCCCAAGCGCCCAGGCGGCGATACCACCAACCGCGACTCCGAACAGAAAGACGGCGATCGCTCCCATTCTTGTGGTGATTCTCATGGTTGCTGCCCCCCTGTAGATTCGAACTCCTGGCCTGACTATAGCACAAGGGACTTTCGAGCGCATCGGCCATCTGGGGGGTTCTTGGCCTGGACAGATGGAGGGTATTTTGCCTGGTCCGTCGGGCAGGTTGCCCGGAGAACAATTCGCGCCGACTGTGTAGAACAGCCAGGGGATACCCTGATCGCGCCGTGTTCCCCGGCCGGGGGATGACGCCCCCTTCGGAATCCACGATTGACTTCCCTGCAGAATTGCGGTACACTCTCGAGAGAGAGGAACCGTCGTCATTCTGATCGCCCACTGTTGGCCTGCCTATGAAGGACGGAATACTTGTGCAGGGTTAGATACAATGCCAGAGACCGAACTGACCAGTTCTGAAAATGGGCTATCCTCTTTTCTGGCCCCTGTGCGAGCCTGGTTTGAGGAAAGTTTCGGCCAGCCTACGCCACCCCAGGCGCAAGGTTGGCCGGCCATCCAACGAGGTGAGCACACCCTGATCCTGGCCCCGACCGGCTCCGGCAAGACCCTGGCTGGTTTCCTGTGGGGGATTGACCAGTTATTTCGCGAACTGACCGCTCAGCAAAACGAGGCGCCGCCGCCGAGCGAAAAGAGACGCTCGGTTGGCAAGAAAGACCATGCGTCCGGCGTACGCCTCGTCTACATCTCCCCCTTGAAGGCTTTGAACAACGACATTCATCGCAACCTGCGGCTTCCCCTGGCTGGTATCCGCCGAAAAGCGCATGAACTGGGGCTCGATCTGGGACCCATCCGGGTGGCGGTTCGTTCTGGCGATACGCCGCAGCGGGAACGGCAAGCCATGCTTCGCCAGCCGCCTCACATTCTCATTACCACCCCCGAGTCGTTTTACCTGTTGCTCACCAGTCCCAAGGCGCGCGACATGTTCCGCACCGTGGGCACGGTGATCGTGGACGAGATTCACATGCTGGCCGGTAACAAGCGCGGGGTGCATCTCTCCCTTAGCCTGGAAAGGCTGCAACACCTGGCCAGCCAACCCGTCCAGCGGCTGGGCCTGTCGGCGACCATTCAACCTCTGGATGAGGTAGCCCGTTTTCTTGGTGGAAGCGCGTGGCAGGGAAAGGGGGAGGCGCGCTCGTTGCAGCCGCGACCGGTGACCGTCATCAACGCAGCGTACGAAAAGGTGCTTGATCTGCAGGTGGTGACCGCCGTTGAAGATTTCCGTGATCTACCGGGTGACTCAGTCTGGCCCTCCATCATCCCCCGTGTGCTGACACTCATCCGGCAGCATCAGACCACCCTGATTTTCACCAACAACCGCCGCCTGGCCGAGCGCACCGCCGACCGTCTCAACGAACAGATCGCCGCTGAAGCCGCCGGCAAGGCCTCCGGCCTGATCGAAGGAGGCGTGGCCAAAGGCATTGGCATGATGGCCGCCGGCAGCGGCTTGCACGGCAGCCCCATTCGCGTTCACCACGGCAGCATTTCCAAAGAAGCCCGCCTGGACCTGGAACGCCAACTCAAAGCGGGCGAGCTACCGGCTTTGGTGGGGACATCGTCCCTGGAATTGGGCATTGACATTGGCATGGTTGACCTGGTTGTACAACTGCAATCCCCCAAGTCCGTGGCCCAGGGCTTGCAGCGGGTGGGCCGCTCCGGCCACCTGGTAGGCCAGACCAGCAAAGGGCGCATTTTTCCCACGCACCGCGAAGACGTCATCGAGGCCGCGGCCATCGCCGGTGGGATGCTGCGCGGCGAGGTGGAGCCGACGTACACACCCCACCAGCCGCTGGACGTGTTGGCGCAGCAGATCGTGGCCATGGTCTCTGTCGAAACGTGGGGTGTGGAAGCCTTGTTCGACCTGGTGCGTTGCGCCTACGCCTACCACCATCTGACCCGGCGCGTTTTTCAGGCCACGTTGGAGATGCTGGCTGGCCGGTATTTGGCGGACGGCCGTCCGCGCCAGGCCTATCGAGAACTACGCGCCCGCCTGGCCTGGGATCGGGTAAATCACAAGCTGGCCGCGCTGCCCGGTTCCCGCATGGTCGCCCTGACGAACGGCGGCACCATTCCCGATACCGGTGCTTTCGGTGCCTATTTGAGCGATGGCAAGACCAAGCTGGGCGAGTTGGACGAGGAGTTTGTGTTTGAAACGCACATTGGCGACACGCTCATGCTGGGTTCCCAGGTCTGGCGCGTGATTGACCTGACCGATGAGCGGGTCGTGGTGGCCGAAGCACCGGGAGCCATCCCGAGGATGCCTTTCTGGCGCGGCGATTACCCCTGGCGACCGTACGAGTTGGGCAAACAGGTGGGTGCCTTCCGGCGAACGGTGGCCGAGCGGCTGGAGCACATGCGGCGGGAATTGGGCCTTGAGCATTTCGGGGAGATCAGGGGTAAGCGCGACACCCCGGCAGTTCAGGCCACGCTGGCCTGGCTGGGCGAGGATTATGCCCTGGATGCGCGTTCGGCCTGGCATACGGTGGACTATCTGGCCGGTCAGCTCGATCATGCCGGGGCCGTTTCGTCAGACCGGACGATCCTGGTGGAAGTCTTTGCCGATGCCCTGGGCGATCCGCGGCTGGTGGTTCACTCGCCCTTTGGGGGCCGGGTCAACGGTCCGTGGGGGTTGGCCCTGGCCGGTGCTCTGCGCGAACGCACGGGGATCGAAATCGAGGTGCAGACCAACGACGATGGCATCCTCCTCCGCCTCCTCGACGCCGGAGCGGATGTCCGGCAGAACGTGGGGCGGCAACCGGCTGAATTCCCGCTTGACCTCTTAACCGAGATGGGGCCGGCCGAGGCTCGTGAGCGTATCCTGCGGGAACTGCCGGATTCGGCGGTGTTTGGAGCGCGCTTTCGCCAAAACGCAGCGCGTGCGCTGCTGCTGCCTGGGATAGGAGGGGGCAAGCGCACACCGTTCTGGCTGCAACGGTTGCGGGCCAGGGACCTGCTGCAAGTGGTGCGTCAGTTGGACGACTTTCCCATCGTGGCCGAGACTTACCGCGACTGCTTGCAGGATGTGCTGGACCTGCCGCACCTGGAACAAGTCCTGGCCGGTATCCAGCAGGGTGAGATCGAGGTGGTGGTAGTAGAGTCGGAGACCCCTTCGCCGGTGGCGCAAAGTCTGTTGTGGGATTTTGTCAACGTTCACATGTACGAGTGGGACACGCCCAGGGCCGAGCAACAACTGCAGACCCTGGCGGTGAACCGGGATCTCCTGCAAGACCTGCTCAAAGACATCGCCCTCGACGAACTCCTGCGGCCCGAAGCCGTCGAGGCGGTTCGGGATCAAATGCAGCATACCACGCCAACCACCTGGGCGCGTACTGTCGAAGAGCTGGCCGTCTTGCTCCAACAGATGGGGGACCTCTCGTCCAGCGAGATCGCGCTGCGTACTACGGTTGACCCCTCTGGCTGGATTGCCCGCCTGACCGGCGAGAATCGCCTTGTGAGCCTGGCGATCCCCACGGCGCATGGGCCTGAGCAGCGCTGGGTAGCCGCCGAATACCAATCGGAATACGTGGCGGCTTTCGGACTCGCCGGCGAGGACCCCACGGCTATCACCTCGGACGAAGCCCGACGCCGGATTTTGGAGCGTTTTCTGGGCCAGGCCGGACCGGTCACCCTGGGAGCGATTCGAGCGCGCTATGCCTTCCCCGAGGACTGGCTCGAGGCAGAACTTGACCGCCTGATCGAAGCGCGCCAACTCGTGCACGGTCACTTTACCCCGCGGCCGGAGCAAACGGGTTCAGCGCCCACGCAGGTGGCTCCATCTGCGGCTGAATTTGTTGACCGGCGTACGCTGGAACAGATTCACCGTCGCACCCTGCACATCTTACGAGGCGAGGTACAGCCGGTCCCCTTCACCGTCTACGCCGATTTCCTGGCCCGCTGGCAGCATCTGCCCGCTAGCGGGAGATTGGCCGGTGAAGGTGCTTTGGTCCAGGTCCTCCAGCAACTTCGCGCCGCCCCGGTGGTGGGCCGGGTCTGGGAGCGCGATGTGTTGCCACTACGTCTGGCTCACTATCAACCGGCAGAACTGAATGCGCTCTGCCAGGGCGGTGAGGTGGTGTGGATCGGTTCCGGTGGAGCCGACCCACGGCGAGGCCGGGTACGTTTTCTGTTTCGGGGTGAGGGCAACGTCTACCTGGAACCGGCTCCACAGGATCTGGCCACCTTCGACGAGACAGCCCAGGCGGTGTACGCTTTTCTCAGGTCAGAGGGCGCGGCTTTCTTTGCCGACATCTGCTCGGCCTTGGAGTCGGAGACAACCGCCGTCGAGGCCGCGGCGGTCGAGACAGCGATCATCGAATTGGTCATGGCCGGCCTGGTCACCAACGACAGCCTGGAGGCCATGCGCAAGATTGTCGAGCAAGGCGCCCCTCAACTTCGGGAATGGAAGCCATTCAGCTCGCTGGAAGAAGAGTTAACCCGGCGTAGAGAGCAGCTTGGCCTTGGGGCGCCACGGACGACGCGGATGAGGGGGATGACGGACGTACCCCCGTCCGCTACATCCCTTACATCCGTGATGCGCAACCCCGGTCGCGCGCAGTACCGGGCCGCCAGGCTGCGCGTCCGCCAGCGTCTGGCGCAACAGGCGGACAACTATGCGCCTGAATCGCGCTGGGTGGGCCGCTGGACGTTGGTGCATCGTTTTGGTGTTCTGGGTAAAACGGTGCCGCTGGCAGAACGGGTTGCCCAGCAAACACGCCTGCTTCTGGCACGTTATGGTATTGTGACGCACGAGTGCCTGGCCAATGAAACCGGCTCCTGGGACTGGAGCCTGATTTCCCAGCAACTCCAACGCTTGGAAATGCGCGGTGAAGTGCGGCGTGGTTACTTTGTGCAGGGTTTGCCGGGCCTTCAGTTTGCCTTACCTGATGTGGTCGAACAGTTGCGGGCCATCAGGGGTAGTGAACAGGAAGAACTAGAGCCGGTGGTGATGAACGCATGTGACCCCGCCAATCTCTATGGTCCCACCCGCGACGCTGCCCCCGCAGGGGGGCCACGAACTGCATCGGGAGAACCGCTGGCTTTCGTACGAGTGCCATCAACCTGGTTGGTGCAACAGCGTGGGCTGCCGGTTCTCGTCGCCGGGGATGGCGGAGCCAACCTGGCCCTCACCCAGGGGACTGACGAAGGGCTCGTTCAGCGCGCCCTGCAGGTCCTGCTCGATCACCTGGCCCGCTTTGAGCACCGCGTGACGGTAGATACGTGGAACGGAGCGCCGGTCCTGGAAAGCTCCGGCCGGCCTCTCCTCGAGGCAGCCGGCTTCTACCGCGACTATCCGGCGATGGTCTGGGAAAGGCGGCCGTGACGATCAAACCAGGCGGTGGCTGGCGGTGGCGCGGCAGGTATGCGTTGGGCGAGCCGGGAGGTGGAATGAGTGCTTCTGGCTCACGAGTTTGCTGATCCCCAATGGAACCTCACACTGGAGTTGTTTCTTCGAGCCATAGCTGACTTTTTTGGACAACGATTGGTTTCGGTGATTCTCCATGGCTCCATCCTGTACGATGACCTTGCGCCGGGTTATGGGGATCTGGACTTTCTGGCAGTGGTAGCTGACGATTTCTCGGACAGGGCTTGCCAGCAGCTTGCCGAGCTTCGCGGGCCGTTCCGAAGTGGAGAATATGGTGTTCTTGCCACGATGATTGAGGGCGCCTTTCTGCCACGCCCGATGTTGGACCCTGCTCGCATAGGGCAGGCATTCTGGTGGGGCACAAGTGGGGAGAGGGTATGGCGAAACAACCAGCTTGGCTGGCTGGGGCTCTACCTGGTTCGCGAGCAGGGCATCGTGATATGGGGGGAGGATGTCCGACCTGAGGTCCCACAGGTCAAGCGTGAGCAACTCCTGCAGGAGATATGGAAGATCTGCCGGAACATGGAGGAGCATGGCAAAGGAGGAGGGCTTCACTCTGTAGACTGGCTACTCACGGCGGCCAGAGGGCTTCTCTTTCTCAAGGAGGGGAGATTCACTTCCAAGAGCGAAGCAGCCGATTGGGCCTATCGGCACGCCAGGGGTGACTGGCGCAAGTGGCTGCTCCGGGCCAAGCAGTTCCGGTCGAACCCGGCCCTGGCGGATTCCGCCGAGTCACGGCAATGGCTGGACGGGCTCACAATTCCCACTAGAGAGGCCAGCGAAGAGCTGAGGCAGGAACTCGTGAGATAGGAGAACGCAATACGTGGATACCCAGAGACAGGAAATCTACGTCGGGGATTGTGTTTGCCATAATCCTGGTGACGACGTACAGGGCGAATTCGTCGCCATGCTGGGCGAAGAGTACTACTGTATCAGAAATTACGACCAGATGCCCCCCTTCTTTATGAGCATTGTGAGCAGTTCAGATCATTGGCTGTTCATCTCGAGCACGGGAGGGCTCTCGGCCGGACGGGCCAATGCGGACTCCGCCCTGTTCCCCTACTATACCGACGACCGGCTCACGGAGAACAGCGACAACACCGGCCCCGTGGCCATTCTACTGGTTACCAGAGGGGCTCGCACTTACCTGTGGGAGCCATTTTCCACTCGCTACGCGGGCCTTTACCGTGTCGAACGAAACCTGTACAAGAATAGTCACGGGAACAGCCTGGTCTGTGAAGAAATCAACCACGACCTGGCGCTCTCGTATCGCTATGCGTGGCGAACCAGCGACAAATACGGGTTCGTGGTAACCGCGTGGCTGAAAAACGAGGCCGTGGAGCCCTGTAGCGTGAGCCTGGTGGCCGGGCTGCAAAACCTGCTCCCCTATGGGGCGACGACGGCGGTGCAGAACACGTTTAGCAACCTGCTCAACGCCTACAAGCGGAACGAATTGGAGCCGCAAACCGGGCTGGGCATCTTGGCCCTCAGTTCGACCTTGACCGACCTGGCCGAACCGAGTGAGTCGCTCAAGGCGACCACGGCGTGGCAAGTAGGGTTTGAGACGCCGTGTTACCTGTTGTCTGCGTGCCAGTTAGACCACATGAGGCGCGGACTGCCGATCAAGCCGGAAACGGATGTGCGTGGCTATCGGGGAGCCTACCTGGTGCACGCGGCGTTTGAACTGGCCGCCGGCCAGGAGAAGGAATGGAGCATCGTGGCGGAAGTCAACCAGGATCACGGCCGCGTTGCTTCACTCGTCAACGTGCTACAGCAGAGCACTGCTGTGGTGAAGGCAGACCTGGAACGCGACATTGCCA
>Ga0315291_10005047_pt1 | contig 16646 bp, 9 predicted proteins | sample YL17G12_20_MG_FD_203070 | JGI IMG/M metagenome (GOLD analysis project Ga0315291, IMG submission 203070) | Sediment microbial communities from Yellowstone Lake, YNP, Wyoming, USA - YL17G12_20 | ecosystem: Environmental > Aquatic > Freshwater > Lake > Sediment | place: USA: Wyoming | collected...
AAATTGATGAGATTAAATTTACAGTAAAGGGATTTAAAAGTGCTTATGGGATACTAGGGGGGAAAACTGAAATTGATGACCAGGTGCTCTCAGCCAGAATATGTGCCCGGTATTGTCAGGAGCGGAGTTTAAATAAGCTTATAGTTAAAAGCTGGACAAGCTCGGAAGATGATTTTAATGAAATAGAAGTAACTTCTTTAACGGATACCCAGATTGAACCCTTCAGGGTCTAAATAGATGTAGAATTTTGCAGAGTATATGAAATTGGTTTCAGCAGTTATTTTTAAAGTTTTACATCTAAGTTGTTATCATAAAAGAAAATACGTGAATAACCTGCTCATTTGACCCCATTCCCCTAAGAAAAAGTTTGTATTCCTAACTATTTGAAAGGAAATAAGTTATTAATCAAGCGTACCTTTTAATAGATGGTATATTTTTTGCTAATATCTTAGCGAGAGGTTGAAAATGGATAAGGACAAGAAATTAATTAAGATAAGGTAATTTATCGTAAAAATTTGGAATTTTTCTCTTGACAAAAAAAAAGAGGGATGTATATTATAACTGAAAGTTGTTAAGTGTAAGTCCTCAGTAATATCACATAAAAGACCTTCAGGAAGATAGTCCTTGTGAGGGGGAACTGAGGGTGGGGAAGGGAGAAAGGATATCTGAGTATCACTTTAAAAAGCAGTAGCTTTTACTTGTATAAAAAAGTAAATTTTGCTCTTTGATTGTAATTTTTGGGGAAAGGAGGCAAAGGTTAAGCCCTTGTGATCGGAGGTAATGAGGCTTTTAAGGAGGAAAACCATTTACAAAGAGGGAAGGGATGGACCTTAAAAAAATCTGGATTTACCTGTTTTTAGGTTTAGTTGGTTTTTTAAGTTTTTCTACGGCTCAAGCGGATACGACGACAATCTTTATAAGCGATACCATAGCTTATCAAGGGCACATTCAGACTCAGATCCCGGTCTATATCGACAACATAGATCAGCATATCGAAGGTTTCGAGTTAGGGTTTACTATAGTTTCGAATAACCGGGTCTATTTCACCACCGATCACTTTGAAGTTTATATAGATACTGTTTGTTCGGATACGATAAGGCCTTGCCCTCCGGATAAGATAATACGGATAGATACTACGATGACCCGGGTTGCAAAGGTAGATAGAACAGGTTCTTTGACAAGTAATTTTCCCTGGTTTGTCGCTCACGGAGATCTGGGAGATACCACCAGTGATTATTGTATAAATTTAAGTGTTGTAGGAGTGGCTCAAACCAATCAGCCGATCGGTCCGGGTTTTGGAATTCTATTTAAAATATACTTAGATGTTCTCTGTATTTCAGATACCTTACTACCGGATACGATGGTTTATATAAATGTATATGGGACTCTTGCCCAGGATGATACCCTGATCAAGGAAAAAAGATTTTTACCGGGACGGTATATAATATTAGCGGTTAAATATGGTGATGCGAATGGAGATAATAAGATCTCAGTTGGGGATGTGGTTTATTTGATAAACTATCTTTTCAAAGGAGGTCCTCCACCTAATCCATGGATCAAGGGAGATGCGAACGGCGATGGAAAAGTTACGGTGGCTGACGTAGTTTATCTGATTAATTATCTTTTTAAAGGAGGTCCACCTCCCCATTGTTATGGAGTATGAAAATCTTTTAGTGTGCATTATGAACGAAGAGGGTTAAAATATGAACTTTTTTCTGAAAGGAGGTGAGGAAGAGAAGGGGTAAAAACCAACCACGATTAACACCCTTAACCACTTTCGAAGGAGGTGAGTGTCTTAAGAGGTAACTAAGCTTTGACCTTTGAAAGAGAGGGGGAAGTATCAAAGATTTAGAAGATAAGTGAACATTTATTTAGAGGAGTAAAAAAATGAGAAGAAATTTGTTATTAATTGTCTTAGCATTTTCTCTGGTGCTATTTTCCTCCAATTTAGGAGTTGCCGCCGGTGTTGATTACTCTCTTAGTCCGGTAAGCCTTCAGATTCATCCCTGCATTGGTGGTGGAACTGTAGAGGTTGACATAATGATTAACACCACGCTTCCTGGCATTGTGGCGTTTGTGGTTCCCTTGACGGTAAGTGGGACTTCCAATCCGGTGTTGAATACTGTTCTGACTGGCGATGTCTCTATGGCTAATCCACCTGGATTCTTCGCGCCCAGCCTGGTTTCGGGATTTACCCAGAGGATTATTAACGAGACTGGTTCGCCATTGCTGTTTGTGGCAGTTGACTTCGTTGGCGGAATAGCCGCTCCCTCCACTGGACTTTATTGCAAGATGTTCTATGATGTGACCGGTCCTGGAACGTTAGTATTTGACACTATGACCCACGTTCCTGCTGGTCCGCTTTCCGCTAATGATGCTGCTGGCCCCGTATCAGTGTCTTGGCCTAGTGCCGCTCCCATTAGCTTCGATGTTGCCAGAACACCAGAGGTTTGTCCGGTGGTTAACTGCGCCAGCGACCCAGAGTGGTTCGTGGGTGATGATGTCGTGATAACTATCAACGCAACTGATGCTGGTGGAACCGATATCCAGGGAATCTTCGCAAAGCCTGGAACTCCGCCTTGTGGAAGTGGCGTCATCTCCGGATCTGTTGGCAGCTGGACCTATACCTGGGATACAGATGCCTGCCCAGAGGGTGAGTATACTTTGGAGTTTGGCGTGTATGACGAGTGCTGCACCACCCAGTGTGAGGTCAATATAAAACTGGTTGCTACTGTAGGATTCATCCAGATCGGCAACACCTTAACAGATGTCAATGGCGGTCCAGTAGATCCCTGCGACATAGTTGAAGTGCCGGTTCTTTTACAGGCTAGTACCGCTTTTGGTGGCTTCAACCTCCTCATCGAGTTCGACCCGACTCTGCTTTATTTTCAGGGTATTGAGAGAGGCGCTGGCTTGCCAGACGGATGGGAGTACTTCACTTACAGACAGCTTCCTTGCCCGATGTGCGGCTGCTGCAAATACAAACTGGAGATCCTTGGCATATATGACATAAAGGACAAGCACCAGGGCGTGCCGATTAACGTTACTCAGGGTTATGTTGAGATCGCTAAGCTGAAATTCAAAGTTGCTTGTGACGAGAATATCAGAGGGTATGATCTGAACATCTGCTTCGAGTTTGACGACGAGATGTGCACAGAGAACACCTTCTCTGATGTTAGCGGTTACATGCTGTATGTCAGCGACAATCCAGACTTCTTCAACTATGACGACTGCGATACCCAGTTCCATGGAGTCAACATCGTGATGAACAAGTTGCATTTTGACCTGTTCGCACCTCCTGGAACGATCAATCCATTAGGTCGTCCGTGCGGTGGAGTACTGGTGAGAACCACTGCAGAAAAGGTTGTCGGAGATATCAACCTGAACCTGTTACCATATGAAGTCGCAGACGTGGTTCTGTTCTCCAGCTACTTCATTTATGGCACCGACGTGTTCATCATCGATGAACCAGTTCAGATTGCCAACACTGATATCAATAGAGATGGACATCCGCTGTCCTTGACCGACTTCATTCTCATGCTAAGGGTAATTCTGGGTGATGCTTCCGCAATACCGAAGCCGACTCCAGGCTCAGACTTAGCTACCATCTATGTATCCCAGGGCAAAGTTTCTACCAATGCTAATCTGGGCGCAGCTCTGTTAACCTTCAAGGGTGAGGGCAAAGTTAGCTCCAACTTGACGTTCGAGCAGGGTGTGGTAGATGGCAACCTGAGAGTTCTGGTTTATATGAACTCTGGTACTGGTGTAACTGGTGAACTGCTTACCATTTCCGGAGCTACGCTGGAGAAGGTCGAGGCAGTTGACAACTTTGGCAGACCAGTGAAGACCACTTTGGTCAACAAGGTTATCCCGACTGCTTTCGCACTGCATCCCAATTATCCCAACCCATTCAACCCGGAAACCAATATCAGCTTTGCTCTGCCTGAAGATTCCCGGGTCAACTTAAAAATATATAACCTGTCAGGCCAGTTAGTTAAGACCTTGTTAGATACCAACCTTCCCGCTGGCACCTATACCGTAAACTGGGATGGAACCAATGGTTCAGAAGAGAGAGTTGCCTCCGGTATCTATTTCTATAAACTAACGGCTGGCAATAATAGCCAGACCAGAAAAATGTGCCTTATGAAATAATAAATATAAGACTCTGATTATAAAGGAGCGGAACTTTCCGCTCCTTTTCTTTTTATGAAAATATCTAAGAAATTTTAAACATCATAAACCGTCTTGAAATGAAACTATTTTCGTTGACAAATCATTCTTAAAATATTATATAACTTGAGTTTATTTGGTAAATAAAGATGGATAAAATATTTCGTATCTCAAAAGAAAAAGAACTCAATACAGTTCTAAAGATAAGCCAGGCAGTTTCTCGTACCTTAGATTTAGATGAAATTCTTGAAATGTCCTGTAGAATGACTGCTCAGGCTCTTAAAGCTGATCGATGTTCCATGGGGTTACTTAATCCCGCAGAAGATGTGCAGAATATAGTTCATACCTATCGTAGAAAACTCTCCTATCCATCAATTAACGGTGTCAGTTTTAAGGCAAACCAATTACCTCACATTTCTCAAAAACTTAAGAGTGGAAAAATAGTTCATCTTTTTAACACCCAGAAATCCGAGTTTTCTACTCAGGAGAAAAAACTTTTTCGACAGTTAAGTCTAAAAGTTTTCTTGGCAGTTCCCATTATAGTAGACAGAAAACCTTTAGGCGCTTTCCATATAGGCCGAGTAGAAAATTTCACTCCCTTCTCCCCGTCGGATATAAACCTGTGCCGGACCATAGCCAATCAGGTCGGAATTGCAATTAAGAATGCTAATCTCTTGCAGGATTTAAGAAGTAACTATGACCAACAAAATGCTATCCTGAGCATCAGCAAATCTCTTTTCCAGACTTTAAATTTGCAGGAACTTTTTAACCTCATTACTCAAAAAACCTGTGAAGTTCTGAAAATCGACCGATGCTCGATAAGTACATTCGATTTGGAACGAAAACAGGTAACCATAAGATCAATTTATTATTCCAAAGATAATAGATCATCTTATAAAGGCAAACATGCCTCTTTTTATGTAGGTATGAGCTATTCAATCTGTGAAGTTCCTCGAGTTTATAATCAACTTCGAAAAGGAAGGGCCTTCGTAACTGAAGACATCCTTTCAACTCAATTAGCTCCCAGGGCTCGAAAACATCTCAAGGATATTGAAGCCAAATCCGCTTTGTTACTACCCCTTTTCACTTATAGAAAATTGTCTGGGGTTCTCTATGTTAGTACTATTAAAGATTATCACTTATTTACTGATTCGGAAATCAAGCTCTGTCAGACCATTGCCAACCTGGCCTCCTTCGCTTTAGAAAACATCGAACTGATGCAGAACCTACAGGAGAAAACCACGAAAATAACACAACAGGCTAAAAGTTTAGAGAAACAATACAAAGAGCAGAGTGTTCTTTTGGAGATAAGCCAAGCCATATCTCAAACCATGGATTTAAAAAAGCTTTTTGAGATAATTACTCATAAGACCACCAATCTTTTGGAAATGGACCGTTGTGCAGTAATGTTAATCGATGAAATTAAAGGTGTATCCCACTTATATACAATCTATAGCGATGGCAAGCATCGATATGAATATGATACTGTTCAGAGAAGTATTAAAGATTTTCCTAAGTTATATACTCAGTTAAAGAATAAGCAGATATTTTTGACTTCAGATATCTCTCAATCTTTTCTATCTTCAAAAGAAAAAAACAATTTTAGAAAGGAAGGGATTAAATCTATACTTGTAATTCCTTTCACTTTACTAGGCAAGTTCTTAGGACTTTTAGCTTTAAGCACTCTTAAAGAACAACATAATTTCACAGAAGACGAAATAAAACTGTGCCAGGCTATAGCCAACCAGCTTTCTGTGGCGGTGGAGAATGCCCGGTTATTACAGGACCTGCAGGAGAAAAGCGCACAAATACAAAAGCAAGCTGAGGCTTTAGAAAAGCAATTCAAGGAACAGACTATTCTTTTAGAAATCAGCAAAGCCCTATCACAAACATTAGACTTAAAAAAACTTTTCGAGATAGTTACTCGAGAGACTGTCGAATTGTTAGGAGTGGACCGTGCTGTAGCGATGATAATTGATCAGAATACAGGTGACTTCCTTTTGTTTACCCACTTCTCCAGGGTTAAGCATCTACCCGAACTTGAGAATTATCCAAAAAGTGTTGAGGATTTTCCCGATATTATCGAACAAATCAAGACAAGGCAAATATTCCGTGTCTCGGATGTAGCTAAATCTTCTCTCTCTTCCAGAGAAAAGAAGTATTTCAGGGAAAGAAGTATTAAATCGGTCCTCTCTATTCCTTTCATTTTAGAAGGCAAATTATTAGGGGTCCTAGCCCTAAATAACATCACCAAAAAACATGTGTTCACAGAATCTGAAATAAAATTAGCCCAAGCCATAGCTAACCAGCTTTCTGTGGCAATTGAAAATTCCCGATTGCTGGAGCTTTCCAAAAAGCATTCCAGGGAATTGGAAAAACTTTCACTCCGCATCATAAATGCACATGAAGATGAAAGAAAAAACCTGGCTGGTAAATTACATGATGTGATTGCCCAAGACTTAACCGCTATCAAGTTCGACCTGAAGATGTGCCAGCAAACTATACCGGAACAATATCCTTTAATAAAAGATAAGCTTGAAGAGTGCGAGAAATTAGCCACTCAGAGTTTGGAAAACATTCGCAATTTAACCTCAGATCTGCGGCCTCCAATTTTAGACTACTTTGGGCTTGCTTCCGCTATACGTTGGTATATAAACAGCTTCAAGCTAAGAACTACCCTTAAGATAAAAGTAAGAATTACTGAGTTTAATTGTCAGTTTCCTCCGGAATTTGAAACTACTATCTATCGTATAATCCAGGAAGGTTTGACCAATGTAGCCAAACATTCCCAGGCAAAACGGGTGTCCATTTCCCTTTATAAAAAAGGCAATTATGCACGTATAATAATTCAAGACAATGGAGTCGGGTTTGAACTTGAGAATTTACCAGAGGTCCACGGTTTCGGTTTGTTCAGGCTGAAAGAAAACGCAGAGCTTTTAGGAGGAAAATTTAAAATCATTTCAAATAAAGGAAGAGGCACTAAATTAAACATATCTCTTCCTTGGAAGGAGGTTAATTGAGTAAAATAAAAATACTGATTGCGGATGATCATAAGATATTAAGACAGGGAATTCGTTCCCTGCTTGCATCTCAACTGGATATTGAGGTGATAGGTGAAACCAGTGATGGTCCGGAAACTTTAAAAGAAACTTTTAAGCTCAAACCAGATGTAGTTCTGATGGATATCGGTATGCCTAATCTAAATGGATTTGAAGCCACCCGGCAGATAAAAAAGAAACTGCCTGAGGTAAAAGTGCTGATCTTGACTATGTACCGGGATGATGAATACGTGCTCCAGGCACTTCAATCTGGTGCTTCCGGGTATGTTTTAAAAGACGTTGCAGTTGAGGAACTGGTTTCCGCCATTCGCGCAGTTTATAACAATCAATACTATCTGTGCCCTTCTATTTCCAGATCAGTTATAGAGGCCTCTCTTGGAAAAACTGAAAGAGCGGAAAAAGAACCTTACGAACTTTTAACCCCCCGGGAAAGAGAAATACTGCAGTTGATTGCCGAGGGACATACCAATAAAGAAGTGGCAGCTAAACTTTTTATCAGTGCCAAGACCGTAGATGCACACCGCTCACATATTATGGAGAAATTAGATATTCATGAAGTAGCTCAATTGGTGAAGTATGCCATTCGTAAAGGGATAACAGATCTGCATACTAAAAAATGATTGTATTCTGTATTAACCATAATTTTCAATTTAATGCTCTTAAAAATTGCTAAAATATATGTAGGAGATACCTTAAAATAAAATAGGGTATTTTCCTTATTGTCAGATTTTTGCAGCAATTTATATTGATTATAGTAAAAAGAAAAAACGAGGGTGTGCCCTGTAACTTCGGGTAGTTCCTAGCCCCCCTCTACCCATACAGAGCTTAACACCCTCTTTAATTTTACCCGCAGAACAATATTACTAAATGGCGGATTGTTATTAGTTAATTCTTCCTCCGCTCTCTCTGAAAATCATATCACTGATTAAATTAAATCCATTAAGATCGAGTTTGCCTATTCAAGTTTGTTTTACAGAATTTACTTGACAAATTAAAAATTTTGATTACTATACTCCAAGACATAATTGGTTTGTCAAAAGTAGGTTAAAGAATGAAGCTACTCACTCGAGTTGAAAATTCCTTTGCTTTTCTGCTTTTCTATTTAGCACTGTTTTTTATTTTTTTACATTCAACTTCTCAATCAACTGAAAACAGTCGTAAATCCCTTGACCTTTATTTCAATTTAGATAACGCTGAGCTAAGATTAAAAGAAGCGATATTAATTTCAACTTCAGCCCCTCAATCCACATTTCTACAAGATGGTTATAAAATTGAAGTCCATTCACAAGATGGTAAACTGTTATTTCAGACCTATTTTAGAGACCCAAGAATAATATTTTATGACCTCCTGGATACATCCTCTTTAGTCTTGAGTGGTGGGATAATTTTTAAGGACCAAAAACTTTTCAAGATCAGAATCCCTTATCGGACTGATGCAAAATATCTTTATATTTTTGATTCAAAAGGCACTAAAATATCTCAAACAGATTTGGACAAGATTGCTTTTCAAGTTCACAAAACCCCTCTTTATCCAATGTGGGAAGTAGATACCATAATGTATAATGGGGACCCATCCAACCGTATAGATATTGTCTTCTTGGGGGATGGATATACTATTAATGACACAGCTCTCTACACCAGTGATGTACAAGACTATATAAATTTTATGTTCAGCTCAGTTTCACCCTATAATGAGTACAGCACGTATTTTAATGTATATGAAGTTAAGGTTATTTCTCAGGAAAGTGGTTCGGATCATCCAGAAGCTAATCCACCTGTCTATCGTAATACTGCTCTGGGAACATATTATGGTTGTGCCGGGATCGACAGGCTGATTTGTGCAGAGGATGAAAGCGTTTATGCTGCAGCCCAGTCTGTCCCCTGGTATGATGAGATAGCGGTTCTGGTTAATGACCCAACTTATGGAGGAAGTGGTGGTGATTATCTAATTAGTTACAATGGATACTGGGGACCATATGTATATATGCACGAGCTTGGTCATAGTTTTGCTTATTTAGCAGATGAATATCTTTATGGTAATTACCCGGGTAGCGTGTCAAGCTGCAATTGCGACGAAAGTTATACTCATCCTGGATGGCAGAGCTGGATAGACATCGGCTCTCCTGGAGTTGGTGTTTTCGCTGGATGCTCCTATGATAACCTTTACCGACCAACCTATGAAGCCTGTATGATGAAAGCCTTGATGAGTATATATTGCGTAGTTTGCCGGGAACAAACCATCAGATCGATATATCAAAGAGTAATAGGTTATGATGACTTCTTTCCTTCAAATGATACTTTAAGCATCGATACTTTATCTGTTCAACCATTTGAAATTACAACCTTAATTCCTAATACCCATTCTTTGAAAGTCAACTGGTTTGTAAATGACCAATTAGAATCTTCCGATAACCCATTTAACTTTTCAAACCCTTCTGCTGGTTATTTCAATATTAAGGGAACGGTTTTTGATTCTACTGATATGGTCTTAGATGACCCTCAGAATCTTTTAGTAGACTCAAAGGAATGGCAGGTTACAGTGGGTTTTTTCGTATGTGGGGATGCTAACCACGATAATTTAATAACTGTCTCAGATGTTATCTTTCTGATTAACTATCTCTTTAAAAGAGGACCTTCTCCTGTTCCTTTAGCTTCAGCAGATGTCAATCTTGATAGTAAAGTTACAGTTACAGATGTAGTTTATCTGATAAACTACCTTTTTAAAGGAGGTCTCGAACCCTGTCATTTGTAACTTGAGAAATATGTTTGCTCACGCTGAATGTTATCATCCAGCGATGAAATAGGCAGATGATTACCTCCGCCTGGAAGCAGAAAGGTTATTAGAAAACGAGGGTGTGTCTGTAACTTCGGGTAATTCCTAACCCCCTATACCCATACAGAGTCAACACCCTCTTTTAATTTTGTCCCGATTAATCGGGACAAAATTGGTGAATAGTTCACAGCGGTCAGTGGATAGTCCCTACTCCCCTCTATTTTTGCTTAAAGTAGATGTCCTTATACAATATAAAATCTTTGGAGTATAAACCTTTAGGTTTATCTATTTAAGTAAATTTAAAGCTTTATACTCCAGAATATAAAAAGTCGACCAAGCTTTGCTATGGTCGACCTACAAATTTTTTCAACCCTTAAACTCTTTAACTTTTATCAAGCCAAAAGCGGATTAAACTATCCTTTAATATTCCCTATCGGCTTCAGCTCTATTACTTTTCTGGAAATCCCTGCTCGATCAACAGCTTCCACTACTTCAGAAATGTTTTTATAAGCGATCCCCGCTTCTTCAGCTAATCCAGGCATTGACACGGCCCTGACAGAAATCCCTCTTTCCTCCATCGATTTCATTAATTCATATCCCCTTACCTTCCTCTTGGCTGCTCCCCGGGACATAGTCCTGCCTGAACCGTGCAGGGTCGAGCCCATGGTCATCTCCATAGCTTTTTGAGTGCCAACCAAAAGATAGGATGAAGTCTCCATTGAACCCCCCACTATTACCGGTTGACCGATCTGCCTGTAGAACTCAGGTACATCTAAATGACCCGGTCCAAAGGAACGAGTTGCTCCTTTGCGATGCACTAATACGTTTTTCTTTACACCATTGACCAGATGCTCCTCTATTTTAGCAATATTATGTGCGACATCATATACTATGTGCATACCTAACTCCAATGGGCTCTTATGAAAAACCTGACTAAAAGCTTCTCTTATTTTATGCAAGATAACCTGCCGATTGGCAAAAGCAGAATTAGCCGCACAGAGCATCGCTTCATAATAATCCTGCCCTTCCGGAGAATTAAAAGGGGCACAGGCAAGCTCTTTATCCAGTATCTGTATATTATACTTTCTCATCGCCTCAGTAAAAACCCTGAGGTAATCCGTTGCTATCTGATGTCCAAACCCTCTTGAACCACAATGAATCATCACAAATATCTGATTTGGTTTGTCTATGCCGAATACCTTTGCTGCTTCTGGATGAAAAACCCGATCCGTCTGAGCCACCTGCAGTTCAAGATAATGATTACCAGAACCTAAGGTGCCCAACTGATCCATTCCCCTGGAAATTGATTTTTGACTGACTTTATCAGGATTAGCTCCCGGAATCCTTCCCCCCTGCTCAATCCTTTCCCGATCTTCTTCCCAGCCATAACCGTTCTGAATACACCAATCCACACCTTTGATCATAATTTCTTTAAACCTTTCGGTGTTCAATTTTACAAAACCAGTAGAGCCTACTCCTGCCGGAATGAGTCGGAACAAGGCATCCATAAGCTCATTCAACCTGGGCTTAACCTCGTCAAAAGACAAGTTAGTGCGAACAGACCGCACCCCACAATTTATATCAAATCCTATCCCCCCAGGTGAAATAATCCCCTCTTTCAAATCGAAAGCCGCTACCCCACCTATGGGAAAACCATAACCCCAGTGCCCATCCGGCATACAATAAGCATAATTTTGAATTCCGGGCAAACAGGCTACATTGGTGATCTGATTATAAACCCCTTGATCCATCTCTTTCATTATCTTCTCAGAAGCAATAATCCTGGCAGGAACTCTCATCCCCTCCTTTTCAGTAACTGGAATCTCCCAGATATACTCTTCTATTTTTTTAGTCTGCATAATCCCCTCACGTATCTAAAATTACCTGTGCTTTCCAGCTATTACCACTCTTCTTAATTTCAAGCAGGTGATAGGTGATAGCTTTCACATCTCTTTTAATTTCTTGTTTTTTATAATCTATCTTTTCACCCCAGACGGTTCCAGTCAATTTATAGTCCTTGTTTTTTTTAATCAGTAAATCGAACTTAGAAAAAAAGATCTTCCGGACATCTTTCAAATAGATAAGCTCGGATATAAAATCAAATAGAAGGTCATCCAGATTCTGATCTTTTATCATTATTTCTTCTTTCTGCTCAGGTTTGACTCCTTTTGTCTCCACCATTACCTCAAAAGTAGCCAGAGCGCAGGACTCAAAGAGTTCCTCTAAAGTCTTTCCATAAGCCACAAAAGCCGCATCCGCAATAGCTATATCATCTAAAAATTTGAATTTTGGCATTTTAGATCACAAGCGAATTTAAACTCAACCCCCTTTTTTCCTTGATGCTGAAAAAATAAAATATCCAAGCATAAATCCCATAAAAAAGAACAAAAATACCAGAAGGGAGCGGGACATTCGTAAAGACCAGAAGAGTATCTTGATTAAAACCATTCCGGTATTTTGCAGGATGAAAATCACCAATAAAAATGAAAGGACTAATATTATTACGGTTTTACCACTCACTTTTTATCCTGAAGTTAGTCGATGATAAACTTCTTGAAAAGAGTCAAAACGCCATCGCTCCTTGAGGTCCGAAGTTGGATCCGCAGGAAAACGACGGCGTATTTATATACTCAAAATCCCAAAATATATTTTCTAACCGCCTCAAGTAGCTTTGATTATACAATCAACCGGGCAGACCTGTACACATTTGGATCCACCTTCTATGCCTTCGCACTCATTGCACTTGTTAGGGTCAATCACATAAATATCCCCCCCCTCGCTTATTGCGGTTTGAGGACACTCCGGCAGGCAAAGACCGCAAGCAGTGCATTCATCCGTTATCTTCATCGCCATTTTATAAATCACCTCCTCGATTTATAACCTAAATTAATACGAATTAACTCTTCATTTAATCAGTTTCTAATATATTAAAACAATGATTAAATTGTCAAACATTATTTTAGGTGTTCTACCAGATTTTCGTAGTCCCGACAGAGAATTAACTAAAATTATAGCACCATGAGTAATTCTGACACAACCTAAAAAATAGGCAATCCATTTGACTTTAACTTTTAAATTAAGACTTTCTTGAAACAAACATAGGTTGTAGCTGAAACCCTGTGCATTTTTTCTTATTCTACTCCGAGTTGGTAAAGTTTCTTATGGATTTTGCAGGTAGTTGCTACTTTGAAGGAATCAATATTACCTCACTGTGTTGCTCGGTATGCTTTTCACAATATATGTAGTGAGCTGAGTTCGTAGGGTGGAACAGTCTTACCTTGACACAGGCTTTCAATACAGCAGAATACATTATGGTAATTCAATACTCGGCAGAATACTCCAGAAAAGATCATCTACCAATCCGGATCTCTTAAACATGTCCTGATAATTCAGCGTGTCGCCTTGTGGAGTAATGTGCTGGGAAGGAAACAGACGGCTTTTATCGATAAGCGGAGCTCCATTCTTGAATAGATAGTTGATTAGATAGATTACATCTGAAACACTTGTCTTGTTATCTAAGTTCACATCTCCTTGATCATCAAAGGGGAACAGGCCGGGTCCATTTTTGAATAAATAGTTAATCATATAGATTATATCTGCAATATTAAGGTTGTTATCGGAGTTAACATCCCCTCTGAAGTATCCTTCGCTTTGCATTAACCAATACAGGAATCGTCCAAAGGTGAGTCCGTTAACCGGATTAGTCTTATCATACGCCCAGATAATATACTCATTGCAGTATCTTTCATGAGGAGCTAAGGTAAATGGATAGTCAGTGAGCATCATACCAACATACGTGGGCTGATCATCATAAGGGTTCATATTCCAGGAATTCCATTCTAACACCTCCCACAGGTGTTCAATAATCCAACCGCTTTGAGGCCAGATTTCCCTGATCCAGTTCACACCCCAACCTCCATAAATTTTATCTCCTTCATAAACCGGCTCAGGAATCATTCCCATTAGAATATTCGCTTCTGATGGATTATATGTCCACATGGTGTGGAAGCCCTCAATTCCAGCAACAGAATTGCTCCTGGAGGAGAATATATCCAGATCTAAATGGAGAGCGTCACCTATATTCTGGATGACCTCTCCACTCTTGTTGTAAATCACATACTTGACAAAGATAGCATCAGCACAAGGACCTCCCTCGGGGTCAATAACTCCAGTCGCAAAAACCTCAACCTGCAAAGGCAGAGTTGGATGCTCGAAGCAGGAGTAATTCCGAACAAAGGTGTATCTCAGAGGGTCATTTCCTGGAACTTTCCGCTCAAAGCAACGATAATCCTGTTTCCATCCAATAACCGGAATAAATTTGAGCCCGTATTGACCGAAATCAAGAGCCAAATTGTCGGCTTCAGTTCCCAAAACATAAGAACCATTATAACCGGGATAGACATACCCATAAAGAGGATGGAGCCATCTCATTCCAGGAGTCCCCAAGGTTCCGTCGTTTTCAAATGGAACCATTAACCTGGATGAATAAACCTCTGTCCGGGATACTATAGAGTCCTGGCTAATATAAAATTTGCGAACTTCCGAGTAGGAACTGTTTCCAAAGCCGTTAACCGCACATACTCGCCAATAATAGAAAGTTTGATCCAAAAGATCGTTAGTTGGCGTGTAATAAGTCCCGCTGATATTGTCAACCGTTACGGTTGAAGGGTCTTGAGGAAAGTTTTGTGAAGTGGAATACTGCAGAGTATAATTAACAGCATTGTCGGATGGATTCCATACAAAGGCGGGAGTTAGAGTAGTTACCATTGTATTATCAATCGGAGAGAAAAGCACAGGAGTGGAAGGTAGATTGGTAGTACAATCAACCCAGATCGGGCTTGACCATACCTTTTGACTATCTGGTGGATTGATCTTGATAAAATAGTAATTTTTACCGTTGGGAGGAGTGATTACCGGTGTCCAGGTATAAGAGATACTATCAACGGTGGCGGCGTTTATAGGCATACCGTTTTGATATAGTTCTATTTTTCCAAGGACATCTCCAGCATCCGGGTCGTTCACGCTTATTTCAAAGAGTATGTTATCCAAATGGCTGAAGCTCTCTCCCATCCAGTGACCCTCAGCTTTAAAAGTCAGCTCTAAGTTCCTATCGATCGTAGAATAAGTTCGATGATACCTCACTGCATCCAGGATATTCGTTTTCGTCAAACTGGGTGCAAGCACAGCGGTCCAGCAACGAATGTCTCCCCAGGTGGCAGTGTGATTATCCTGTGAACCGTCTGCACCCACATGCCATCCATTATTCAACATCTTGATATACTTAACTTCCTCTTCGCCAGTCCTAACCTCTACTGCCTTGATCCCGCTGTCTCCAATAGGAGAATAGGCAAAATTATTAAAGCTGAAGTCTCTTGGATGATTAAAAATTGCAATAGAGCCACTTATCAGGAGTTCGCTAAAAAAAGAATCAAAATCATTCAGAGGGGCGGTGAATATATGATCAGCCTCAAAGACATTTATGTGATTTCTCCCCCCAGCTATTATATCTGGACAGGTCCACTCCTGTCCCGCTATAGCTATGAAAACATCATCTTGTGTATAAGCATTTGACTGAATTATTATATCAGCAAATTCCCCTTCACTCAGACCCCAGCTGGTGTCCACACCGCTATGGTCAGTTACTGCAAGGAAATCGATTCCAGCTATATCTCTTGCGTATGCAAATGCTATGGCTGGAGTACCTACTCCATCTGAATAGGATGTGTGAGAATGAAGATTACCAAAATAGAGATTATAAATGCTGTTAGACACCTCTCCAGATATTTCGTTTCTTAGTTTATTATTCTTAACTAACTTGGGAATGACTGAGGGTTCTGACGCAAAAGTCTTAGATTCAGACAGGGTAACCTCTAGTCGCGATTTACTAGAAATAGTCAGGTCCGCTACGACCAGAAAAGCAGCTATTATCAAAAACATTATTGCTGTCTTCATTTTTACCTCCCTTAATTATAGATGACTGCTTAAGATATTGTCAAAACCTGCCTCGCTAATTTCCACCTTTTTTAAAGCAAATAACGGATTCAATAAAAAGTACTTCCCCTCTTAATTAACTGAGCCAAAACTGGCACTTAATAAAGAATAAGTTATTATTTATAAATGTCAAGCTAAAACTTTACCTATGTCAAGCCAATTTAGAAATGTCCTATTTTTGCCAAAATAGAAATGACCTATTTGGTTAATATACATATACCTTCCTTTTTTACAACGGGATTCCAATTTAAAGATCTTCTCCAGGGATGATTCTCTGCAGGTTTAGGAGGGCGGTGAAATCTTCTCCGGTCTATGGTCTGTTCTATCTTAACAGGCTTTTCAGCGATCTCCCTATACTTCAGATTGACTCCTTTACTCATTATATGCAGGGAACTGTTGAGCTTCTCCTCCACGATCACCTTCTTGTTCTTCACTACATTCTCTATCTGATAAAGCCTGCCGTTATGAGTTATGGTGTTATCGTTTCTCACCGTGCGCTCGGTCTTTATGCAAAGATACTTGTCCAGATTGAAGTATTTCGGAAGTCTCACATGCACATCCGTGTCATTTGCCGGGCATACCCTGAACCTCCGGTTAAACTTTGGCAGATAATCCGTAAGGAATTCATTGGCCTCCTCAAGCGTCTTTATCCC
>Ga0315291_10005048_pt1 | contig 16645 bp, 16 predicted proteins | sample YL17G12_20_MG_FD_203070 | JGI IMG/M metagenome (GOLD analysis project Ga0315291, IMG submission 203070) | Sediment microbial communities from Yellowstone Lake, YNP, Wyoming, USA - YL17G12_20 | ecosystem: Environmental > Aquatic > Freshwater > Lake > Sediment | place: USA: Wyoming | collected...
TAGTGCTTGCAGTGCAGCAAGATGCCCTGGAAATACTCTTCTATTGAAATGCGAGAAACAACCTCTTGCTGGAGTTCCTGTTTCTTATCAATACAGGGAAATATGTGCTGAATACAAGAATACATGCGCCCAAATACCTACGGTACCGGTGCCGTGCACATTGAATATTGGGCAGGACATGATATTGACTGATGATATTGACTGCACTGCACCAGGCGAGGGTGGAACACCTCCAGTACCATGGCCAGGCGAGGAGGGAGCAGCTGTGATAATAAATATTCCTAATGCAGTTCTTGACTGCAATGGACACAATATAATCGGGAATGGAACAGGCTACGGAATATATATCAGATATGACAATGCCACAATCAAGAACTGCAATATCAGCGGATTCACTACTGGAATCCACTCTGTAAGTTCAAGAAACCAGGTTACATCCAGCAGGATAACAAACAATGCAAATGGAATAGTAATTGCGCAGGGCGGAGATAATCTTATTTATGACAATTTCTTGTCAAATACTGTAAATGCTTTAGAAGTCGCAGGCGCGCTTCCAAGCAGCTGGAATATAACAAGAATATGCAGTTTAGTGACAAATATCATAGGAGGAAACTGTATAGGAGGAAACTATTGGAGTGATTATACAGGAAGCGACACTGGCGGAGGCGTGACTATCAGCACTGTGGGCGATAGAATAGGAGACACGAATATTCCTTATAATTCTGGTAATAAAATATTAAGCGGTGGAGATTTCTTGCCTTTAGTATATCTTGCTGGAGAAGCATGCACTGATGAATGTTCAGCTGATGGAGCAAAACACTGCCTTAATGATACAGTATATGCTGTATGCGGACAATATGATACTGATACTTGTTGGGAATTAAGCACACCAACTTCTTGTCCTTCTGGACAGACATGCCAGAATGGAGAGTGTGTTGCAGGAACTATACCTGAGACATGCGGAAATACTATTTGCGCAGGCAACGAAACATGTACTTCATGTTCACAAGACTGTGGTGCATGTTCAGCTGAGACATGTGGAAATGCTGTTTGTGCTGGCGGAGAGACATGTACTTCATGTTCCCAAGATTGTGGTGCTTGTCCACCTGCTGGAGGCGGTGGGGGTGGGGGTGGTGGGGGTGGCGGTGGAACAAGTGGAAATACCTACTCACCAAGCGCAGCTGACCTTGCAAAAGGATACACAAGAATATTGAGAATCGGAGACAGAGTAAGATTCATGGTTGCAAATATTTCACACTATGTCAGCATTGATGGTGTAATCTGGCAGCCTGACTTGGCAAGAGTCGTACAGGTAACAATCGCATCAGCTCCAATAAAGACAACAATTCCGATTGGACAGACAGAGAAGTTTGACTTGAATGCTGATGGATATTATGATGTAGGCGTAAAGCTACTGAACACTATTTATAACAGCGCAGAACTTTTCATACAGACAATACATGAATCGACAGCCGTAGTACCTGCACCTATACCTATTGAACAACCTGCGCCTGTTGAAGAAGTGCCTGCTGAAGAAGTGCCTATAGAAGAAGAGGTGCAGCCAAGCAATATAACATCATACTTGCTTATAGCAGTGATCGCACTTGTGGTAGTTGTGCTGGCTATAGTATTGATAAGAGTGCTTGTAAAAAGGAAAGGTTCAATGAAAGAATCTCCACTTATCCTGAAAGCAAAATCATTTGTACAGGAAGCCAGGCGCAAAGGATACTCAAGGCAAGCTATAGAACAGATGATGCTTGAGAAAGGCTGGAAGCAAGAAGATATCAACAGGGCAATGTAACTTTGCTGGAAGTTCTTTAATTCATTAATTTATAATTTGCTAAACCTCTGGAGTAATCAGCATCTTGTGCAAGGGCAAACAAACCCTTTCAAGCGTCCCCTCGTTTATTCTATTAATTCTTAAATAATTATTGCAACATGCTATAAACTCTTATCAAATTTTCCTTGAATTTTCTAAAATGCTCGGCTGGAACACGGGCTCCTGCTGCAGGCTTATGCCCGCCTGCTGTTGAATTTGGGATGCCTTTTATAGATTCCTGGAGAAATCTTACACAATCTACCTTTCCATCCTGCCTTCTGGCAGATATATGGAGTTCACTGTCAATCTCGGCAATAAAAATGAATGTCTTGTTAGCATCCTTTACGCTTATCAAATTCACCAGTATGGATGTTATTGAATGTTTGGGCTTGAACTTGTAGATAATAAGGTCTTTGAACTCTTCTTTATTGCTTTCATAGTCTTTCATGTACGAAGACAATTCTTTCTCAATAGCTTTCCTGTATTTTTCCAAGGAGCTTAGCTCTTCTGGAGACTTAGACTTCATTAGCATGTCATAAATCTTTTTTTCCTTGCCTTTGAAATAAACCATGGCCATGCTGAGATTCATGACTGTATCAAACAAATTACCCTTCCCTTTTATACTGAAGTCAGGAAATACTTGCTCGGCATTCTCTTTCCGATACCTATGGGTCTTGTCTGAGAGGATTCCGAGTGCAGCAAGCCATTCTGGAATCTTCTGGATTTTTGAGAATAATGCGTAGCAGACGTATGCAGCAGGATATTCTGTCGGCACTCTCATAAAAACTGTCCGTACAGAGTTTAGGTCTTTTCTGCTTTCATGGTGGTCAATTATAAGGATATTGGCAAATTTCTCCAGTTCTTTTATACTCTCAAGTTCGTTATCGACTGAAAGATCAGTAATTATAATCTTGTTAATCTTCATTTTTTTCAAATTCTCCACAAAAGGTTTCAGCATGTCTGGATTGTAGTAAAGGAAATCAATATATTCCGTCTTTCCAACAACTTTTGAGACTATGGCTGCACTTACAACACCATCGCCGTCATTATGCGTCAGCAATGCGACTTTATCTTTGTCTTCTATGCTTGAAATGAATTCAAAGAACCTTTTTTCGCTTCCTGCTAAAAATTCCATTTTAAATTTTTTCCATTATCTCGGCTTTAATTCCTTTCTGCATGCAGAGTCTTACAAAACGCTCTGCGTCCTCTCTTGTGCCTGCCACAGTTCCGTAATGCATCGGAATTGCGAGCTTTGGCTTGATTATCTCGGCTGCCTTGGCAGCCTCGTCTGCTGACATTGCAAATTTGCCGTCGACAGGCAAGAGCGCGATGTCAATTTCCCTGAGAGGTGACATTTCTGGAATCATGTCAGTGTCGCCTGCATGATAAATTCTTACATTATCAAAATCAATGACATAGCCGTTCCAGCCATCTCCTTTTGGGTGAGCTGGCTTGTTTGTGTTGTATGAAGGAACTGCTTTTGCTTTTATTCCCTTGATTATTGCCTGCTCGCCTGGATTCACTACCTTTATGTCAACATCTTCTTCGAGTTTCATGACTTTGCTCTGGCATCCTGCTGGAATAATTATTATTGTGCCTTTTTTCACAATCTTTTCAATATCCTGCAAGGAGCAGTGGTCGTAATGCCCGTGAGTTATGAATATGATGTCTGCTTTTTCATTTGTCTTGAGCTGAAATGGGTCAATGTAAACAAGAGCGCTGTTTTTGATAAGAAATGCCGAGTGCCCGAGCCATTCAATCTTGAGGTTTTTGTATCGCATAAGCAAAAAAACAAAGAGAAGTTTAAAAAGATATCCTGTCAAGAACTCTGGACTAAAGTTCATAGCGTGTTTGAGTTCTTGAGCACTGTCAGAAATCAAAATTCCCGAGCTAAAGTAATGGGGGTTCAAGATTTCTGAAGTCTGAAAAGATTTAAAAATACCCTGTTCCGAGTGTTATGATTATATAATGATAATAAAATGGCATTGAAAGACATTCCAAAATCATTGATTGAAGCGGCATTCTTAGAAGGATTCTTCAGCAGGGCAAGAAGAAGAGGTTCAAATCCCAAACAGATTTATCGCGCATTGAAAAGAGAGTTTTCAGCAGAATCCGAACTTATTGACCAGAAAAGGTTTGATGGGCTTGTTGAAAGAGTGCAGGAAAGCGCGGATATTATTCATTCATTCAAGATAGCACAACACAAATCAGCTGATGGTGAGGCTTACCTTAAAAATCCTGAACGAATTTATAAATGGGTAACTGGAGGAAAACCGAAATCTCCTATTGCATGCCGTTCATTGAACATCGCCCTTGCATTTTATCTTTCTTTTGGGGCAAATGGCTTGAATCCGAATCATGCAGGAGTTGTGAGTTTTGCAATTGAACATGCGAATTCAACGAGTAAGAATGGCTTGAGTGTACCTATTTTGTATGCGAATTCAGATCATAAGGCTGAGCATGGGGGCAGACTGCTTTCAGATATTGTTGGCGAGGACATAGAACAAAGACAATCGTTGGAGCATGAACTGAAACACAAGATAGATTATGCTTATCTGGGATATTGCGGCTGCTTGGGGGAATTTTCTGCAACTTTGCACCAGCTATCTGATGACTTTACTGAGTTGTATCTTGCTTACTGTGATGACTTGCAAAGCTTGAAAGAAGGCATAATAAAGCAGAAAGAATTAAACTCTAAAATCAGAAAACAATGCTCATCTGAACAGTTGATTGAATTTGGCAAAACCAGACTGGAAAGAGCTGAAAGAACACTTAAACAAGCAAAGTTTTACAGAGGCAGGATAACGAAGGCTGTAAGGGACTTGCTGCAGCTTGGCATAAAACCAAGAACCCTTTCGTATGTTATCTCTGGCTGTGATGATTTGAAAGAACTGCACAAAGAACTTCTTGTATTAAGAGATTATAAATTTGGGAAAGTGGCCTGATTACTCAAGCATTTTTGCCAGAGAAAACATCCTGCTTTCCTGCATTGATGGGGCTATTATCTGCAAGCCGACTGGAATCTTGTTGATTAAGCCTGCTGGAATTGACATTGCAGGTATTTCTGCGAGATTTGCTGGAATTGTTGTTGTATCATAATTATACATTTCCTGGACTGAAATCTGCTCTCCGAGCTTATGAGGAAGCCTTGGAACTGTCGGCAGGACTATCAAATCTACCTGGCTGAATGCTTTCTCGAACTCTTTTTTAATGACTTGCTTTGCCATCAGTGCCTTGCGGTAGTATTTTCCGTGATACTCTGCCTGGCTTATTTCTTTGCCGCCAAGAATTCTTCTTAGAACTTCTTCGCCGCAGGAATCTTCTATCTTTTTTCCATACTTCCTGCCGTCGAATTTTCTCGTGCCTGAGAAAAATTCAACGTAAACCAGAGGATAATATGTCTGGACAGCAAGATTGATGTGTGGAAGTTCGATTTCTTTTATTTCAATGTTTTTTAATGTCTGGAGCTTTTTCCTGATTAATGTCCATATCTTTGGGTCAGCATCGATTTTTGGAATGCCTATCTTAAGCTTGCCAAGTTTTTCTATTTCTATCTTGTCGCTTTCATAGGTTGTGGGATCATTTTCATCCTTGCCTCTGATTACATTCAACATCAGCAATGCATCATCAATATTTTTTGCAATCGGGCCGATTTGGTCTAATGACATTGACAAGTCTATCAAGCCGTATCTTGAAACTAAGCCATAAGAAGGCTTTACACCTACAACTCCGCAATGCGAAGCTGGATTTCGTATGCTGCCGCCTGTGTCGCTTCCCAAGGCAATGTCGCAGAAGCCTGCTGCGACACTCGCTGCACTTCCTGAACTTGAACCTCCTGGAATTAATTCTGTCTTAACTGGATTTCTTGTTGCTCCGAACGCGCTGGTTTCTCCACTCGAGCCGCAGGCAAATTCATCCATATTTGCCATGCCAAGAATCAAGCCATCTTCTTTCTTAATTTTTGAAATGACAGTTGCATCATACGGAGAAGTGTAATTTTCAAGAGTTTTTGAGGCGCAGCAAACAACAAGCCCCTTAACATTTATATTAGACTTGACAATTATTGTCTTGCCTGCAAGCTTGCCTGCTTTTCCAGCCTTGATTTTTTTCTCAATCTCTTTTGCTTCTTTCAATGCCTGGGAATTGACATGCAGGACTGCATTTATCTCTTTATTCTCTTTTTTTATAAGTTCAAGCTGCTGTTTGACTTTTTCGATGAAACTCATTTTTTACTCCTCTTTATCTTCTCAGCAACTTTGTTTAATTCTTCTGTTGATTTTTGTGGACCTAATTGCGTTGAAATATAACCATCATATTTTTCAAAGTAAACTTTATCTTTTGCCCATATTTCTTTGAACTTTTCGTCTAATCCGTGAATTGGGTAAAGTTTAATATGAGTGTGATTTATGCCAAGTCCTTCCATAACTAAGGCTACTCGTTTAACATTCAAACCTTTTTCCAAAATTTTAGCAACTTTTTTACTAGTGAGCATTAATTTATTATAAACTTCTTCAGGAATATCAAAGGCATAAGAATCATAATGTTCTTTTGTTAATAATAAAGTCATTCCTTCTGTATTGGGATTTATGTCTAAGATCGCTAAAAAATCTTTATCTTCCCATATTTTTACAGATGGAATTTCGCCCCTTGCAATTTTACAGAATATACAATCTTTCATTTTACCCACTTGCCTTTTTCTGCGAGAATGCAGTCTTTTGTTTTATTCGGCGCGTTCTCAAACATTATTTTCTTGAATTCACAATCTGGCTGCTTGGGGGTATTTTCCATTCTTCTATCATCTTTCCTTTCTACAAGCTGCTCGGTTGTTTCAATCTTTTCAAGAGCTGAAGCAAAATTGTCAATTATGTCCTTAGCTTGCTGCTTAATCTTTCCTTCATCCATTAAGAAGATAGAAATCAGAAATTTATAAAGTTAATCAATTGTTATAACTTTATAGCCTGCGATGCCTAAATTGTAAACTTCTGTCGTGCCTATTTTAGCCCTGCCTTCTTGCTCGTGAATATGCCCGCAGAAAGTATATCGTGGCTGGTGTTTTTTGATATAATCTAAAATTGTCTTGCTTCCTGCGTGCTTGCCTCGCCAATGCTTTGGAGCAAATTTAGAGGTTACTTTATCTAGAACCCTATAAGGTGGCTGGTGGCAGAGCAGAATATTTACTCTTCCAAACTTTTTCAAAATCCTTCTTGCTTTTTCTGTTTGTTTTCTGGCGTGTTCTAATCTTTCTCTATAATTTCCTGGCTTAAACTCTTTAATCCAGCTTGTATCAATAAAGTATTCTAAACCACCAATTCTTATTCCTTTAAAATTCGCAACTCTATTATTTATTACGCGAACATCATGCATAGCGTTTAGTCTATTATAAAGAAATGGCAGACGCAACCCAATTTTTTTAGACTGCAGTCTTGTTTCATAATTTGAAGATTCAACATTTCCGAATATTGTAAAAACAGGGGCGAATCTTGATAGGTGACGAACTAGTTTCATAGTAGAAGTATAAGCTTCCATAAAAGCTCTTTTTTCTTGGCTAGGAGAATATTCTTTTTCTGGAAGCCCCTGCTTTTTTCTTTCATTATTTTCAAATGCAATCTTGCGCATCAAATCTGATTTTCCTAAATCCCCTGTCAAAAGAATTAAATCAGCATCTTTGACTGGAATTCTCTTAACTTTTTTTAAGTCTCCATGGGGGTCGCCTATTGCAAGAATTCTCATCTGAGTCTAAGGCACAAGCCTGTCCCTATCTCTTGGAAACATTGTAGCTTCTTTGATATTATCCAAGCCACAGATAACCTGAGTTAATCGCTCTAGCCCGATGCTCCAGCCTGCATGAGGCGGTGCTCCATATCTGAAGCTGTCGATGTAAGACTGGAAGTTCTTTGGGTTAAGTCCTTTTGCTTTTATTCTCTCTATCAAAAGCTTTGGCAAGTGTATGCGCTGTCCTCCTGAAGAAATTTCCATGCCGCCGTAAAGTGCATCAAAACCTTCGCTTAGCTTTGCTTTTGGATTCTGGTCTTTCGGCATTATGTAAAAAGGCTTTATTGATGAAGGCCATGAGTGAGTGAATACAATATCTCCAGGATGCATTGCACAAAGCTTTTTCTCTTGTTCTGGCGTGAAGTCTTCTCCAGACTTTCCGCCAACTTTCTTTATTGCCTCTTCATAACTCAGATAGATTGCTTTCGGAACCTTTAGCTTTACTCCAAGTAAATCAAGTTCTGGCTTGCAGTTTTCAATAACTTTCTTGACAATGTGCTGCATGACATATTCTATCTCTTTCATTGCAGATGTCTGGTCCATGAAAGCTGCTTCAATGTCCATCTGCCTTATCTCATTAATATGCCTTGGAGTGTTGTGCTTTTCTGCGCGCCAGACAGGTGTTATCATGAAGGTTTTTTCCATTGAACATGCGAGCATCTGCTTGTACAATTGCGGAGACTGTGCAAGATAAGCTTTCTGCTCAAAATACTGGACTGGAAAAAGTTCAGTGCCTCCTTCGCTTGCTGCAGAAATTATGCAAGGTGGCTGCATCTCAATGTAACCTTTGTTCTTGAAATGCTCCCTGAATGCACTTGCTATTTCTGACTGAATTTTGAAAATAGATTGTGTCCTTTGTCTGTGGAAGTCAAGGAATCTGTAATCTAATCGTTTAGGAAGCTCTGTCTTGCTGAAATCAGAAACATCAATTGGAAGAGGCTGCTCTGCTTCGCCCAGAATTTCAATTTTTTCCGGCACTATTTCAATTCCACCAGGTGCCTGCTTGCTTTTCACAGCCTTGCCTTCTATTGCTACAACACTTTCTCTTGGAATCTTGTCCAGAAGCTCGAAAACTTTCTTGTCAGCCTTGTCCTTTAGTGCTGTGACTTGTATTTTTCCTGTTACATCTCTCAATACAAGGAACTTAATCTTGCTCAAGTCTCGCGTATCATGAACCCATCCCTTTACAAGAACTTTTTCCTCTTTCTTATTTTCAAGAATGTTATTGATATACTTGCGTTCCATGTTTCTCCGAGGGCTAGGGTATTTATAAAATTAACCACATCAGAAAGCTTAAATATATGGAAGTCGTCGTATGTTAAATTAAAATCAAAGGAGGTTATAATGGAAAAAGGAATCATAGACTGGATTGCTTTGGTGCTAGTTATTGTAGGTGGAGTGAATTGGGGTCTTGTAGGATTGTTTAACTTTGACTTGGTTGCAACAATATTCGGAAGCATCTTCTGGCTTGCAAGAGTAATCTATGTCTTGGTAGGAATATCTGCATTGTACATGATTTACTTTGCAATGAAAGAGTAAATCTTTTTCTTTTTTTATTTTTTTATCTGCAAACACCGTCTGAATTTTTGAATAGGTTTTTAAACATCAAAATTTTGCTTTAATTTTGTGGCTTAAAAACTCAGATAGTCAGGAAGAGTTTTTAAACATCAAAATATATGATTAGCCATTAAAGGAGGTGTACATGAAGAACAATCTAGAGATGGTTGGAAAAGCATCGGTCATAGTGGGTTTGCTTCTTGCAGTAGTTGCTGGAGTGATACCTGCTGTTGCGAGTTATGCCTACACATTGCTGATACTAGTAGTACTTGGTGTCCTTGTAGGATTCTTGAACATAGCTGATAAGAATGTCTCAAAATTGTTACTAGCTATTGTTGCATTGATTGCTGTTGGTTCAGCAACTGTTAATGTGATACCTGCTATTAACACATACTTGGGTGCTATACTGCAAAACTTCATAGCTTTTGTAGGTGCTGCCGGACTTGTTGTAGCAATAAAAGCTATCTTAGAAGTCAGCAAAAAGTAAATTTTCTTTTTCTTTTTTTATTTTTTTTATTTAAAATTATTTTGATCATTAATACATCAATACGCTTGCAGTGGATAATTTGTATTTAATGAAAGGCGAGCATCAGCGAGCCGAACACACGACTTTAATTCAATCTCCAGATGTAGAAGTTAAGTACAGCAGCAAATGTCACCCAGAGTATGTAAGGCACAAGCAAGTAGCTTGCGGATTTTGAGATTTTCCAGAAACTCAGGATTGTGGCTAAAATTGCAAGCCATAACAATGCAATGTCAATCAAGGCATATAGCGGATTCTGCATGCCAAAGAAAAATGCAGACCACATTGCATTCAGCACAAGCTGGATACTGAAGAACACGAAAGCAGTGTTTATATTTTTCTTCTTCTCTTTCTGCCATACAAGCCAGAGAGATATGCCCATCAACAAAAACAAAGTAATCCAGACAGGTGCAAAAATCCAGTTTGGAGGGTTGAATAAGGGTTTTGCCAATGCCGCATACCATGTTGTTAATGAGCCAGAAGTATAAATCGCGCCAGCAATGCCTGCCAACTGACAGACTAATACTGCTATTACAAGTTTTATCCAACTCTCTTTTTTCATTTTGCTTTTATTTTACTATCCTTTTCAGGACAGCCATGATTTCTTTCCCTGAAGCCTTGTCCTTGAACTTTGCCATTGCAAGCCCCATGTAAGCATTTATTGACAATCCTGGCTTTTCTTTTATAAGCTTGAGGATTTCCTCTTCCAGATTAGAAACTTTTTCGATTTTTAAAGCTTCGTTTGCATCCTTGCCTTTTGCAATGTCTGTCATAATCCTCTTTGCCTGGCTTTCATCTATTTTTTTATCTTTAACAAGCTGGAGTATGCTTTCTGCAATATCAATTGTAATCTTCTTGTCAATCTCCTGCTCTTTTATCTTTTCATGGCTGGCAATTTCTTTTTTCCATAGGATGAGAAGTTTTGCGATAAGATTTGGATTGTTCCAGACATTTATTAACTCCTTGTACTCTTGCAGCTTGTTTTCTTGCAGAATGAGTTTTGTCATTTCTTCGCTTAAGCCTCCTGCTTTTAACTCGCTTCTAAGCTCAGATTTCAGCCTAGGAAGTGCTGCTTTTGCCTCATTAATCATATCTCTTGTTATATGAAGAAGAGGAAGGTCTGTTTCAGGATACATTCTTGATGCTCCTGGTAATGGGCGTAGGAATTCTGTATGTCCTGTTTCCAGGGCTTTCCTGACTTCTGGAGTGCTTTTTCCTGTCTGGACAAGAGGTTTTTGTCTTTCTATTTCTGTGAGAATTGTCTTTTCTATCAAGTCAGGCTCTTGAACTCCTTTAATCTCAATCCTTGAGCCCTGCTTTCCAGAAAATGAAATTGACATGTTTACATCCTGGCGTATTGTTCCTATTCCGCGCTTGACTTTGCAAGCTCTCAGAATTTCGCCGAGTTTCAATGCAGTGGATTTGGCTTGTTTCGGATTTTTGATATCTGGAGTGGTTGCTATTTCCACTAAAGGAATTCCCAGCCTGTCTAGTCTATAGATTATTTTGCTGCTTTTCTTGTCTATTATGCGGGCTGCATCTTCTTCCAAGGCAATAGTTGCGATGCCGACTTTGCCTTCTGCAGTATCAAGGTAGCCGTTTCGTGCAATTAACACTGTCCTTTGAAAACCAGAGACATTGCTGCCATCTATGACTGTCTTGCGCATGATTTGAGTATATGGCAGAAGTTCTGCATTCAATAGAAGAGAAATTTGCAGCGCAATTTTCAGTGATTCTGGGTTAATATTATGGGGTGGTTCTTCATCTAACTCAACAAGGCAGGTGTTATCATTGTATGCTTGGTATTCAAAATCAAGGTTCTTTATAGCTTCAAACTTTGCAGCAATATCAATCTCTCCGGTTTCGCCAGCGACTGGGTGAAGCTTTCTATGAACTATGTAGTCAGGTTCTTCCTGCCTTAAAATGCTAGGACATGCGCAGAATAACTTTTTTGTGTCAAGCTGCTGGTGAATCTCAAGTCCTGACTTTAGCTTAATCTCTTCGCTCTTTTCCATTCAAGAGAAAGAGAAAAGAGATATTTAAATTTATTCAGTTAGCTTGCCTACTTGTTCTATAAACTTCAAAAAGTAAGAGACTAACACTAGGCTTTTTACCTTATTTTGCTTCTCTTATTTTTTCTATCAAATCAACTGGAAGAACAGATGCAAGAAGATATTCTTTATCTTCTCCAGGAGTTGTAAGGGTATTCCATTCCTTGAATGCTAGAGCAAAATAAGAGGGATTGAATCCTGCAGTTTCTGAAAGTACTCTTACATCATAAATATCTGAGAAGAATCTTAACTCTTCTGTCAATTCAGGATCTGCCGGAGAAATCATTACCTCTCTTCTCAACCCTGAAATTTCAGCCAGCAATCTCTGTATGATTTCCGGTGATAGAGGAATTCTTTCTTTCCTTGCATATTTTCTGAGAGCCGGGTTTCTCGACATAGCACCAATTCCTCTGACTATCTTTGGAATTGCAATGTCTTCTGGAGCAGCAACAATATAACTTGTTTTTCTCTCTTCAAGTGTCTTGACTTTTGCATTTGCAATTTCTCTTTCAAGCCTGACTCTATTTACTTCGTAATTGTTTTCATTCCTTCTTGAAGATTCTATTACAAGCTTGTCTTCAGGCGCCTGCTGGTTCTGAACACATATCTTAAAATTTCTAGATGCTTTTTCTGTTGAAGTAGAATACTGATGATCCTGCAAAAATTCTATGACCGGCTTTGCCATTTCTCTGAATGATTCATAATTAAGAGGCATGCCTATTGACATATCAATATCAGAAGTTGGCCTTCTGCAAGCAGTAGGAAGGTATGATTGTACCGCTATTCCTCCGACTATACATAATGGCACATTTTTCAGTTGTCCAACCGCTTCAAGCCCGTCTTTTATAAGCTTGTCATCAAGCGTCAATGGCCTAATTTCAAATTTTGATCTCTTTGGTTCATCCATGTTTTTTCAAGCTGAAATTCATTTATAAACCTTTCTACTTGTAACTACCACTCAGTTACACCTTATTTGAACAAGTTTTTTAAACGGTTTTAGCATGTTTTATACATGGACAAAGGGAAGATGGCTGAGGTAAAAAAGGTAAATGCGCTTAGCGCTGGCAAGATTAGTGCGCTGCTTGGAGCTTTTACAGGCTTTGTATTGGGTGTTGTACTTTCAGTTATATTGCGCAGTTTAAGCAACAATGCGCAACTTCAACAGGCCACAGGCATTTCTGCTTTGAGCACAAGCCATCTGATAATCCTACCATTCCAGTATCTTCTGATACTTGGACTACTTTGCGGCTTGTCAGGATTGCTTCTTGCATGGGTATACAACCTGATTGCAAAATATTCTGGCGGATTGAGAATTGAGCTGAAGTAAGATTCTTTTAGAATTAATTTTTTATTATTAATGTTAAAACGATTTTACCCATCGGGGTGAACAGGGGCAATAATCTTTTCACTGCAATTAGTGAGATTTTGCTGCTCCAGGACATAGTCCGGAGTTTGGGAAGGCATGCCATGCTTTATCCAGCATCCTCTTTCGTCTTTTATCCAGGAATCCTCTGGACTTCTGAGAAATAACAATAAAACTATTAATAATACCAAACACAAGACAACCAGCCACCATTTATTTTTCATTTTTTACCAACTGGGTCCTCTAAATAAGGTATTTCTGCTTGTCTTAAATAATCACCTACCCTATCAAATTGTGATAGTACTAATGCATTCATATCTTCATCGCTAAGTCTCAACAAAAGACAACCAATCTGGCAGAAATATTTTTTGGTTCCATCTGGCATTTCAATATAAGCCCTTGCATCCTCTTTACTGGCACGGCATGCGCCAGGGCCGTCTCTTTTGCATGCATCACATTGCCATTCTCTAAACATTTCTCTAATTTTCGCTATCCCTTTTCTGTCTTCTTCTGTTAATTTGTAATAAAAATCGCGTACAGTTACAGTCGTATCTGGGGTGACTGGCATTTTATTCTTCCAGCCTCTCGTTGATTTCTCTGGCAAATGGCTGGAGCATTTTATCCCTGATTTTTGATTTCCATTCTTTATGCCCGAGAACCCATCCCAATTTTACAAATGCTGTTTCAGACAGCATGTCTTCTAAGAAAATAACTCCTGCTTTCATCAGGCTTCTGCCTGGCGAGTAAACCATTGGATTTAATCTGCCGAAAATTGTCTGGGGGGAAGCGCAGATTGTCACGCCGTGATCTATTGCTTTCTTTATCTTTGGAAGCCACGAGTACTTGGCTTCTTCTGACATTGGAACATGCCCAAGCCCGCTTGCTTCTAAAATTATTCCCTGGTTTTCTTTCAAATAGCAGTCTAAAATATCTGGATTTTGTCCTGGAGTGATTTTCAGCATTGCGACTTTATCATTGAAAACAGCATCAAGCTTTGTTTTTTTGTTGTTGTCCCGCTGGTTATGCTGCGACAGAAGTTCAATCTTGCCATCTGGAAATATTTTTGCAAACGGCTTTCTGTTAACGACTTTGAAAGCATCTCTTCGCGATGTATGCAACTTGCGGACTTTTGTACCAGGCATTGCATAACAAAAATCATCATTTATTGTGGCATGTCCGACTAGCATGACTTCTGCAATATCAGAGATTGCTGCATAAGCTGAGCATTTTAGGTTTAGGGCAGCATCACTTGATGCCCTATCGCTCGAACGTTGTGCATAAGTAAGAACAACTGGCTTGTTCAGATTTTGCAGGAAAAAACTTAATGCAGAGGCTGTGTAATGCAGGAAGTCTGTGCCGTGAGTTACAATAACTCCTTTCACATCCTCGCTGTTAAGGCTTTCTTCACATTCTTTTGCAATAACTTGCCAGTCGTCAGATGACATGTTCTCAGAAGCTTTCATGAAAGGAACTTTTATTTTCCTTACATTAGCTATTTCAAAAATTTCGGGGTAGAATTTGAAGAGTTCCTGGGGCTGGGTCAGCCATTTTACAGCACCTGTTTTATAATCTATGCGGGAAGAAATTGTCCCGCCTGTTATTATTATGTCAATGAAAGGAAGATTTTTCTTTTCTTTTAGCTCAATTTTCTCTGATTCTTCGGTTTTTTCTTTTATTAATAAGATGTCTTTTATGTCCTCTTTTTTAATGCCTATGTTATATCCTGATTTTAGCTTTAGAAGTATGATTTCTGGCTCGCTTGTCTCGAGAATAGTTCCCTCGATTTCTTCTTTTATTGTAACAAGCCTAACAGAATCCCCTGGACTTACTTCTTTTTCTGACATAAACTTTTGAGGAGAATATGTTATAAAAAGTTATCTTTGCTGCTTTCTTGCAGCAGATTTTATATCGTCAAGTGTTGCAATATCATTGATTCTCCTGTCAGGGCGGTATTGTGTTATCCTTGGAAACCTTAGTGCATACCCAGAACTGTAACTTGGGCTTTCCTGGACATTCTGGTAGTTCACAGAAACAACAACCTTTGGCTTGATTTTAACAACTCCTGCTTTTTCTCCAATAGTTAATGGCTTCAGAATCTTAGTCATTTCTTCATAGGTTGTGCCTTCAACTTCTTTCTCTTTCAAGCCAGAAGAAACTTTTCCGACCTCGACAAGTTCATTGTCATTCTTCTCATCCCTGCAAGCAACAATATAACTTGTCAGCCATCCCCCCCTTTTTCCTGTTCCATGCTCGGCTCCTACAATTACCAAATCAAAATCCTTCAGGACAGGCTTTAATTTTGCCAGGTATCCAACTCGCCTTCCTTGCTTGTATGGTGCATCCAAAGTCTTTATCATAATTCCTTCTTCTCCAACTTTCAGGGCTTCTTTGTAAAATTTCATCGCTTCTTCTTCACTTGAAGTGATAATTTGCACTGCTGGGCGAATCACAAGCTCCTTTTCCCTGATAATTTTCTCTACAAGCTTCCTTCTCTCCTTGAAAGGCATGTCCAAGTAACTTGAGCCCTCATAATAAAGCACATCAAATACATTTATCTCAACAGGCAGCGCTTTTACCAGCTTTTCAATGTCATATTTTCTTTTTATGCGCTGGCTTATATGCTGGAATGGCTTGTATTTTTCTGTCTTGGGATCATAACCAACAACTTCTGAATCAAGGATAAAACTTTCTCCTTTTACATTCTTCTTGACAGCCTCAACAACATCTGGAAATTGCTTTGTTACATTTTCAAGTCTTCTTGTAAAGAGAGAAATCTCACCATTTTTCTTTTTGTTCAACAGCATCCTGAAACCATCATATTTCTGCTCGATTGCTGCCGGTTTTCCACATACCTCAAATGCTTCTTTTATATCTGAAACTTTTACAGCAAGCATCACACTGAGTGGCTTTCCAGGTTCAATACTTATTTTTTCAAATTCTTTCTCATTGCCTTTTGATGCAGCCTCAAACACGACTGCAAAATCATTTGCCAAATCGTAAGTAGACTGGATTTTTTCTGCAACCTCCTTGTTGCCATTAAAGAATGCCTGGCTTAGGGCATCAACGATTGTTGGAAATGAGACACCTACCTTCAAGTCAGAAAGCAATGTCCTTACAATGTATTTTGCCTCTTTTGAAGAGGAATTTCCAAGCAATTCTGAAACTAGGCTCATTTTTTTCTCAACAGAACCTTTGCCTTCCACAGACATTAATTTTTTAAGATTGTCAAATACTTTTTCTATAGTTAATTTTCTTGCACTCAGGGTGCTTTGTCTTCTTTTTCCAGCAAATTCCTCTGCAATCTTGCCCAAGTCACCAACCTTCTTGAACCTATTAGATACTTCAGCTTCCTTGATGCCAAACGAATGAGAAATTGCCTTTATTGCAAGCTGTGTTGAAATTCCAATCTCTCTTGAGTCATAATCGGGAACAACTCTTCCAAGAAGAAGATAAATCCATTCTGATTTTCCTCTTTGTTTCAAGACTTTCAGGAAATCAGCAAGAATCTGTGTTTTTTCAAGCCTTTTTGAAGTAGATTCCAGCTTCTCATACACCTCTAC
>Ga0315291_10005052_pt1 | contig 16640 bp, 21 predicted proteins | sample YL17G12_20_MG_FD_203070 | JGI IMG/M metagenome (GOLD analysis project Ga0315291, IMG submission 203070) | Sediment microbial communities from Yellowstone Lake, YNP, Wyoming, USA - YL17G12_20 | ecosystem: Environmental > Aquatic > Freshwater > Lake > Sediment | place: USA: Wyoming | collected...
ACCATTGAGCCACGTGGATATCAATTAAAAGCAATTGATAGTATTTGTAAAAACAAATTTAATCTATTAGCTAGTTCTAGGCAAATGGGAGGAAGCAGTATGATGTCGTTATATATCGCCTGGTATATATTATTTAATGAAAAAAAACAAGTTGTTATAATGTCTAATAACTCAACGTGTGCAATAAGAGTTTTAGAACTAATAAAAGCTATATTATTGAACTATTCTGTTGATGGTGTTTTTAATTTTAGAAAAAACGTTGTTAAAAACAACAAAACAGAATTAGAACTTGATAATGGCTGTAGAATAAAAGCTTTAGGTCAATCTGCAGATGCAGGAAAGGGTCAAGTTATAGATTTGTTATTTGTAGACAATGCCGCCTTTATAAAAAATTTAAGCGACATTTATATGGGACTTGGAATGGCCATAGCTGTCGGAGATGGAAAAATTATATTGATGTCTACTCCTTGCGATGATAGTGACTTTAATCTTCTAGCTTTAAATGCAAAAGAAAACAATGATATTAATTATATTGAATGGTCATGGGATAAATTATATACAAAAGAATGGTACGACCAACAATGTCTACAACTTGGAGGAAATCAAAAGATGATAGATACAGAACTTGATTGTATTATAAATTACAAAGAAAAATCTAGCAAAGATAAAGCAATTAATTTAAGATTAGACTGGACCACTTACAATAAAATGAAAATAAAAGCAGGAAAATTATCTATATCAGAATACATTCGATATTTAATTGACCACGACCTTTCTTAAATATAAGGAAATGGTTCTCTAGACCTTGTTTTTATTTGTTTGATTCTTGGAACAGCGGCTTGTATTGTTTCATACAGCGTTTCTATGTTTTCTATGTGAGGAATTACTGTGTTATTATACACAGCTGCATCCGCATCAAAGAACCAATATAAATTCATCAATGGAGAAATACAAACTTCAATAGCACCTTCATCTTCATACATTTGGAAGTTGCCAAACTCGCCTTCTGCAGCAGGAATGATTCTTGTACTAATATGACTCTTCTTATGCCCTGGTTGATTCCAGATATATTCACATGCCGTCTTGTAAAATTTAAAGCTGTGCATGTAATTTACCAAAGAACAATTTCCGTGAAACCCACCTTGTTTTATAATATTAGAAATATTCTCTAATGCTCTGTAATGATTTAAACCCTCTTCTACTTCAGTACCAAATCCAATACAAGCTAAAATTTTTGGTATTTGAATATCTTTTGTTGCAGCAAGAGTTAACGTATCTTCAAACATGGTTCCGCTTCCATCCTCATCACCCTTCATAATTGAGTCAACTCCTCCATCAACTAAAACTATGGCATCAATTTTTAAATACTCTACAAGTCTCTCAAATGATTTTTTAAGGTCTTTTATAGAGGCTCTATTAATCATCCAAACAATATTCTCCTGATTCAATGCAGCTTTAAAAAACTGGCTTAAATAACCTTCTACATAATTTTGAGAAGGCATTTTAATAATTGAGTTAGCTCCAAGAAGATTCGCATCTAACTTGATTGGGTCAGCATGTTCTCCGATTGTTTTAAAATCTGTGTGTGTAAGATTTGCAAGATGCACTTTTTTATTTTGTTTTAAAAAAGTATAATACAATGGGAGTCCACAAAGAACATCACTTCCACCGCCAGCTCCAACAATAAGAATATTGTTGCAGTTTTCTAGTTTCTTATTTACTGATAAAGGTATATTAAGCATTTTCTAATTTTTCTAAGTATTCTCTAAGTCTTTTTGCTTTTTGTTTAACATTCAAACTATCATCGTCTGATATTTCTTTTAAAAAGTCATTTAATTTACTTTCTGGAGTCTCTGGTTCTGGTGGATAAAAAGTTAAATCTTCAAATTTGTGTCCGCTCACATTATTGAAGTAGCCTCCAATGGCTTCTCCTATAAATTCGCCTTCTTTATTGTATAAATAAATTTCATAGTCAATCATTGACCCTTTTTCTCCATCATAATCTCCAGTATCAGTATCACAATCTACTGACCAGCCTTCAAAGCCTGGGACACTTTCTCTATCATCTGGTTCCTCTTCTCTATTATTATATAATATCTCAATCTGTTCAGATGTTAATGTGATTGGTTTTAATTGTTCTTTTTTCATACTTTTTCTTCTTTTAAAATGTGACCCAATTTCTTTAATTCAAAAAATGATTTTGCGCAAGCTTTAACGTCATCAAGAGCATCGTGAGCACCCTTAAACTCTTCACCAAATAACTTAACGTGCAATTCAGTCAATGTAGGCCATTTATAACCCCTGAAGCTCGGTATTTTGCAATAACTGGTACCTTCAGTCATTGTACAAATCTTTTGCGTCTTATTGGCTGCTTTTACGTTTAATCTTAAAAGTTCAGCACCAAGAACGTTGATGTCGAACTTCATATTGTGAGCTACCATATATTGACTCTTCTCAATATCTTTTATCAAATCAGCCACAACCTCATTTAATGGAATTCCGCCAGCCTCGCATCTCTCAGTTGACATATTATTATCAATGAAGAATTTTTCTTTAGGAATTTCCCAACCGTCTGGCTTTACAAGTTCACATCTTTCGTTGATAAGCTTTCCATCTTTATCATAAAGCTGCCAGCCCAATTGAGTTATTCTAGGCCAATTTTCCAGGTCTGTTACTGGCGCATTAAATGATTTTGCTTTTCCGTTTGTTTCTGTGTCAAAAAATAAATACATAATTTATGGTTGTTTGTTTTTAATTATCTGAGTTTTTTATCATACTTCCTTCTCCATCAAAGAAGAGTGGCTTTCCGTTACAATATACATTTGAAGTTTTTCCTTTAAATTCCCATCCTGAACTATTAGTGTTTTCATCAGCAACTTCAAATATACAAATCTTATATGTTCTATCAAAATTATTATCAATAAATTTATTAAAAACAAAAGGGTCATTCTCAAATGAAAACTCAACCCTTACCGTGTCGTACATTTTTGTCTTTTCTACAATAAGCTCTTTTGCTTCTTTATATAAATCTTCATTTAAAATAACATCAAGATATTTTAAAAATGTGACTCCAATATTCATTTCAAGTAAATCCTTAAAATGAGATGGACTCATCTCATAAAAAATTACATAGCAAAAGTGAGAGTTTGTTAGTTTTTTCTTTTCCATTAATCCCATTTTATATTTTTAAACATTTCATCAGCTCTTTTTTCCGCATTTTCAATTTGCCTTTTACTATATCCCCATCTTGGAAACCACATTTGGTGCTGTGTATCAATCCATCTCCGAACATACATCAAACGAAATGGAAATTTTCTCATCATCCAATCATATTGATTATCTGAAAAGATTCTCTTTATTAATGGTAATTTTTGTTCGCTCATTTTTTTAAAGGATGAATTTTTCTCCAATACTTTCTCCAAAATGGATATAAACAAAAAACAATCGCTCCAGACAATGCTGCATATGCGCTCGTCATTAAAAAGAATGATATCCACAGCATCTCTTTTATTACAAAGAACCAATTTGATTTCCAGTAACAATGAATGTCTGGCTTTTCTAATGTCGCCTGATGTTCTTGCATCCTATCTGCTACTTGAGCATGTAAGAACGTAAAGAATACAGCCAGAGAACATATAATCTCAGGAAATGCAAAGTGCGTAAAGAACAATTGCACAAAAAGTACAACTGCAACTACTATTGCTTCTCCGTGCCAGGTTTTCATATTATAATTGCTCCCAACCCAGCATGCTTTCCTGTGGATGCTATTTGAAGCGTTTCTCCAATTAATGTAGCATCAGCTAAAATAATCATTCCATTGGACTCAATTTTAGCAATTTCTCTTGGTGCTAAATTTAATACAAACGGTAATGTTTTCCAAAGCAATTGTTCTGGTGTAAATAAATGAGCAATAGAACTTACAACAATTCTCTTATCAATACCAGTATCTATTTGAAGCTTGTAGAGTTTATCTTTCTTTTCTACTTTTTCTACAGAAATAATTTGGCAAAGACGAATATCCAATTTATCATAATCTTCGATTGTAATAGTTGGCTTGATTGGTGGTAGCAAATTATATTCTACCATCTTTTTTAAATCTTTAGTTTTCAAATCTTCTCTTAGTTTAGTAAGAGTTTCTCCGAGCCAGTTTGTTCCTTGCCAAGTTTCTTTGTTTTGTGCTCTTGGGTCTTCTTCTCCCAATCCAATTCCCCATATTTTATCTTCTGGAGAAGCTTCTACCAATTCAGTATCTCCAGTGTCCATTAGACCTGTTAGCAACATAAAGTTCTGAGTAAACTTTGCATAGTTTGCATCATAAACATATTGTTTACAATTTTGTTCCCACAAGTCTTTGTTAAAGTTTGATACCGTTCTACCTAGAGCTTTTTGTTCTCTTGGACTTGCTGCAGCCAGAACTTTATTTGCAGTTTCCGTATCAGAAAACAACATTGCTTTCTTGTACATCATGTATTGTTCTGCATGAGAGAATTTTATTCCGTCTATTGTAAATTCAGAAGGTGCCCATTGGCTGAATATTCCTCCCCAGAAGAATGTAAATTTTTGCTTAGTTTGAGTTTCCATTTTCTTTATCTTTTTTAATTACATCTAACAATAAACCAATATTAGTTAGCATTAAAAACCCCCAACCTGTAGCGGCTATATAATTACCGTGAATTGTGGCAAGTGCTGTAATAATCGCCTCTAGTGATATAGATACAATTAATCCTATTTTACTTCTTATCATATATTTTTAGTTTAATTTGGTTACATTTTTATTTTCATCAATCTCAAATATTTGTGGTTTATTTTGAAGTTGATATCTTAAATTTAATACTGATGCATTCACAAAATGAACACCATCTTTAAATACATATCCATAATCCTCATGTATATGTCCAAACTGACAGAGTTTTAAGTTTTTTAACTCCTTAATTCTATTTAATAAATCTTCACAACCAACTACATCTCCATTCATACACATATCAAGAATTCCAAATGGCGGACCGTGTGTCACAAGTATATCTACATCATCAGGAATTGCGTCCCAATATTTTTTTATTGCTTCCCCACGATAAACATTAAATGCCCAGCTATGGAACCACGGCTGTCTTGGTTCTCCATATATTTTTATTCCTTCTATGATAACCTCAGAGCTTTCTAAATATATAATATCTGGATATTTTGCCAATAATTCTTGTGCGATTGTTCTTTGATTCTCGAAAAGAAAATCATGATTACCACTAATTAAAATTTTATATTTATATGGAAGTTTTGAATACCAGTCAAGAAATTTTTCAACCTCATGTTCAGTTCCTCTCATAGAAACATCGCCACTATGTATAATCATATCAGCTTCAGCAGGAAGAAATACCCCTCCAGATATATGATAAAGCGTCTCCTGGTTATCAAGACTATCTTCAGGCTTCATAACGTAGATATTATCATGTCTACCATGTGTATCTGATATAAGTACTACCTTCATATTTCTTTTGCAAGGTATGAATGTCCAGAACCAGGCCTAACAGCCTCTAATGCTCTATATGCACTTGATGATACATGCTCAAATTGTTTATTACAAGTAATGAAAATAACCTTAATGTCTGGCTTCATTTCTTCCATGAACCTTAGTTGATTAACTTCATAATCCAAATCATCACCATTTCTAAGGCCTTTTACAATTGTAACATCATAACCTTCTTTTTCTTTTTCCCAAATGTAATCAGTCAAAAATTCATTAAAGCCTTCAACTTTTTTAGATGGTAAATTTAATTTTATGGTTTGTATGCATGCAAATTGAGCTGTTTGCGGATTTGGTTTTTGAGGATTTCTTCCTACAGCAATAATTACATTTTCTTTACCAAAAATAGCCTCGGCCTTCTCAAGAATATTGAGATGGCCGATTGTAAACGGGTTAAAAGAACCTGGATATATTGCTATTTTTTGTTTGTCCATTTTTATTTTTGCTTACCTTTATTTTTCTTAGGCCCAATTACGCTATCAATTAAACCATAGGTTTGTGTTTCAGTCGCAGTTAACCACTTGTCTCTTGAAGCATCTTCCATAACTTGCTTTGGAGTTTTTCCACAATAGCCACCTAATAAAAGAAATAATTCTTGATTATATTTCTCCCACTCTTCCATCATAATTCTGGCATCTTGGATATTTCCAACAGCACCACCACTACTTTGGTGAATCATAGTTTTGCTATGCTTTAAACTTGACCTCTTACCTTTTTTTCCAGCTCCTAAAATTACAGAACCCATTGATGCTGCCATACCAGTGTTGATTGTACAAACATCACAACTGATATAGTCCATGATATCAAGAACTTTTAAACCAGCGATAACACTTCCACCAGGACTGTCAACGTGAATGCTAATATCTTTATTTTCATCAACACTATTCAAAAACATTAATTGTGCCTGAATAACTGTTGAGTTAAAATCTTCAATTGGGCCAGATAACCAAATGATACGCTCCATCATTAAACGACTGAACACATCAATCTGAGCAACATTCATTTGTCTCTCTTCCATAATATATGGAGTCATTGTGTTACGTGTTTCAAATGATTTTGCATAGTCATGCATTCCCAGGCTACTAATTCCCATGTGCTTTGTAGCATACTTTTCAAATTCTTTTCCTAATTTTTGGTTCATGTTATTTTTTTTATGGTTTATGATTTTCAAATATACGAATTTATTTCATTCTGTAAATTAATTTTTGCTCTTTTTTCTCTACTTTTAAACTCTTTTGTTAAATATATTTTTTCTTTCTTTAGAAACATTTCAAGAAAAGATTTTCTTCCGCCATTATAAATTTTATTCGAATACATTTTGTATTCTTTTCTAACGCCAGATTTGTACCAGTCATATACATCTAAATGCTCTGTACCTAAAACTTCAAGGTCAAAGTCAAGTAAAAATGCACAATCTTTACTATCACTCATTAGTGGAGAAAGTTTTGCATCATGCTTTGTAGCGGCAATTAAAGCACATACATTAGTCACAAAAGATAAGTCTGACTTAAAGCTTTTTTTTGTAGCTAGTTTACGAAAAAAAGTTGCACTAGCCTCTTCATTATTTTTTTTCTTTGGATTATAAATAACGTCATGATAGATTATTGCAAAAAATACAGCATCTGGGTCTGACATTTTATTTTTGTATTTTTTCCATAGCTTACACATCCTATATAGATGGCGCATATTGTGATAATGCCTACTTTTATCATTATAGTGTTTAAATACATCTGAAAACAATGTTGATATGACGAACATATCATCTGTATGCTTTGATAAGACTTGATGGAAAAGTAATTGGACATTTGATATGTGTAGGTCTGGGGATAACCATTTAATTTCTTCTTTTGCCATATTGTTTGATTTTAAATATCAGTTCCGTAATCTTTGTTTAGTTCTATGAAACCCTTCTCGTTCAATGTGTTTATATATTCAGAATGAGCTATATTTTTTTCATTCACAAGACCTATTGTCATATGCAATCCAAAAAAAGGTTTTCCGAGTCCAAGTTCAGCTCTAATTGCATGTAATCCATCTCTGTATTTATGGTCTACAATTAACCACCAATGCTTATTGTCGCTAAAGGGCTTTAAATTAAGAGTGATTTCAATTTCTTTACCTTCCCATTTATTTTTAACTTGTTCCCAAAGCAATTCAACTTCCTGTTCTGTTTTTTCACCCTTATTAGACAAGTCATTCATGCTATCATTAATAAATGATATATGAGCACCTCTTAATGGTTTGTTTAGTTCAAGATTGAATCTCTTTTTAATAAACCAAGAATAATAATTTGCCAAGTCACCTTCAAACAACACCATTGCTACTTTTTTCCATGAAGCTTGAGCCTCGTGTTTTTTTGTAACATTTTCAGGTTCAAAAACTATTTTTCCAACATAAGAAATAGTGCTTGACATATAATTGTAATTTACTTTTGTTTTACTTTCCAAATACCAACTTTGTCAGTATAGAAAACAACTTCATCTTTATCATCAAATAAAATAAATCCATCCACCAACTTAAAACCTCTTGAAAAATTCTTTCCAACGACTGTAAATATATTCTCTTTTCCAGCTGGTGTTGTTTCGATTTTTAACTCAGTTATTGTTGTTTTCTTTCCTTTTTCATCTGTCAAAGTACCTCCAATAAATTTTTTAGAGGCTATATAAACCTGTAAAATAGGAGCTGGGGCTTTATCAGACAAGTTAAGTGACGAAGCATCAACTGTACGAGTTACAATACTGTATTGCGCCACCTTTGTTGTTCCAGTGATGTAAATAATCTGGCTTTTGTCTCTTCCTTCTACTTGGAATTTCTGATTTCCGTCAACTTGTGCACTGCATATCATTGATGTAGTTAACATAAGTATTATTGCGATTTTTTTCATTTTGTTTTTAGGTTTTTAGTTTATATTTTGGTTAATAATAATTCTTTAGCTATAATAGAAACAGTTTTATTATCTGCCTTACCAGCAAATTTTGAATTAAACCCTCCCATTACTTTACCGATTTCTCCTGGAGACTTAGCGCCAGTTTCAGAAATAATTTGTTCAATAGCAGTCCTTACATCTTGCTCAGACATTTGCTGAGGTAAATAAGATTCTATAATAGACAATTCAATCTTAGATTCTTCGTTATCTGCTTGAGATAATGTTTCTTTAAGATTTTTAGAAATCTTGTTTAAGATTTTAATTACTTCAGCATCTGGTAGATTTTCTGTGTTGATGTTTTTTTCAAGGGTTGTAATCTCTGACTTTACAACTCCCAATAAATTCTTCTTCACTTTTTCTCCAGACTTAAATGCTTCCATAAAATCTGCTGATATTTTTTGTTTTAATGTTTCCACAACGTTTGTTTTTTTAGTGAGGGTACAAAGATATATAAAATTTGAAAACTTCCAAATTTATTTTTTTAACTATTAATCATCGTTCCAGCACTTACATCCAGAATCGTCTTGAAAGCAGTGTTTGCAAGCTCCAGAGACTAGTTCTATAACCCTTCTTTTCTCTTCTGTCGACATATCAGGAAGTATCTCGGTCATACCATTCCAAAGATAAGAGTAGCCCATAGCGTCCTTTATAGACATTGGATTTTCTGGCTTTTCATAATGTGGAAGATTACGTTTTTTAGGAGCATCCTCATCGACCCACCTACACAGCTCTCCATCATTATAATACATAAGGTCACGCTCATCCAATGGCTCTTTTAGGATATATTTTTTAAAGTACATATAGAACTTGTTGCCAGGCACACCGTGCAAGGTAGAATATCTTTCACTGAAGTAAAATGTAGAATTATCTCCAAATGATGGGCTGATATCGTACACTGTTTTTACAAATGTATTCTTCTTAATTTTCCTTAATGAAAATGGAGTTAATCTAATTGGCATCTTAGCCTTTTTTTCCATAATTTCAATGTAGTGGTCAATTAAAAATCGTACAGAAGTAGCATCTTTTATCTTGATAATTATTTCATCGTGAGATATAAAAACAATACTTTTATCAGTAACGTTTATTTTGCTCAAAAAATCAATCAATTCCGTTATCGCTTCATGTTGAAACGTCTGGAGTCTCTTAGGGTTAGTATTGCCAAATACGATTTGCCTAAAAGATTTAGAGTCAACCAGACATTTATGTATATTAAATTTTTCGCATAGAGCAGCCCAATTTTCTTCCAGCTCATCATCATCTGTTTCTACTTGAAAAGATTTCAATACGCTATAATTAGCACTCACAAAATCCAAGGATAACAACATATCAAATTCATCAACTTGATTAATACAGTCCTTAGAGACCATCTTAATACTTGGCATTTGAGCGGTTTGTAAAGCTCCATAAACATTGGTAGACAAAATATAGTCCTTCAATTTATCTAAGCACTGATTTTTATATTCTCTCACATTAACAAAAGCATTTTTAGAGATATATTTTTCTAAATCAATAAAAGAATCAATATTATCCTGCAGCTTATGGAAAGCGAAGCTATCAAACTCCTGAGATTTCTTAAGAGTTTTAATATAATATTCGAATTCTTTTTCAATAGGAATATTAAGTTTAAAAAGTTTTGCGAACTCTTCAATATCTGTTATTTTATTCTTCGCTGTCGTCTGCATAATTTATCTCGTATCCTAATTGTTTAAAAAACTCTTTCTTTCCAATTCCAGTATTCCAATTGTCTACAAATTTAACATTTATAGCGGTCAATACATCTTGCCATATTACAATATCAAACTCAATAGGGTCTTGCCAATCTCCGCCAGCCATAACCGAAATTTTATCTCTGGTCATTTTTGTAACAGAGAAGTTCTCAAGGTTAACTTTTTCTAATTTATCAGGTTGATTTGTATTCCTAGTTCTTGGCCATCTATTGCTATTATAAACAAACCCATCCATTAAAATTGATGGCTCTGCATCTTCAGTGTAGGTTTCGAAATCTCCACCAAAACTATCTGTAACAACTTCAACCATTCTATTTTTAAGAAAATGAAAAAGCTCAGAATCTCCTTTATATGTTTTTACCATAAAGAGATTTGTTTCCTCATTATTTATTACATCAGAAAACAAATAGTCTTTATAGAATTTCTTTCTAATACTAACCAACAATTTATGCAAAAACAATTCAGTTACTTCATCTGGCAAGTCAGAGTTTTGAAACAACTTTTTCATGTCACTCAAAATAGCATCCGATGTGTCAAACAATTCTTGTAATGAAACTTCGCCTTTTCTGATTTTTAAAAGCTCCTTAGCATCTGGTCTTCTAATTTGAATTCCTTTGCCCTCAGCTATTTCTCTTCCAATAATAACCAGACGCATAAAATGCATCATGTTCTTACCATCAATTGATTGGCCGTGACCTTTAATTTCAACCCATCGGTTTTCATTTCTGTTTTCAAGCCATTTTTGGTATTTATTAAAATCATCACAATGCTTTCTATAACCATCCTTATTGTAGGATAAGTGACAGATAGACTTTTTTCTTTCTTCCATAGGAATATTAGAAAGTCTGATGTCATTCGAGTCTTCAAAAGCAATTCCTTTGTAGCCAAGGCCCATAGTTTCGCCAAGAGCTTTTTTGTTAGCTTTAAATATTTCTCTTTCTTCTAGTGGAATACGCTCAGAAAATGCCGCATGAGCTTCGTTATCATAAAATACAGCAAAGAGGTCTCTGCAATGATTAACTGCTGTTAGAGCGCAAAATAATTGGTCTAAACCCCTATTATCAAGCCAACTCTTAACTGGTATTGCATCATAACCTTCTACAACATAACAAAAGTCCAATGGGCCCTTCTTTGTAACTCGGTTAACCTCCCAGTTCTTAAGTTTTTCTAGGCCCTCCGCTTTTGTTCTTTGTTGTTTGGCATATCCATAGAATGCGTTTTCGCAAACTTTGGTCACAAACTTTTCTTTTTGATTTAAAAGAATATCAAATGCTGGGTGTTTTATTAAAATACAGTCTTCTGGAGAATTTAACAATTCCAGAACTGTCGGATTACCTTTTCTTAATAGTTCAAGAAACCTTCTGATTTCATAGCCCATATAATCCTTATGGATTTTTAGCTGTTCCTTATATTCGGTACCTAAAATATCGTCTTCTGGCAGAATATAAACAAAAGCTTTATCAACATCACTTGTTTCTGTGCTTGTTCCATGTGCTTGAGAGCCAGTGATGGTCTCAAAAAGAATGAAACCATTCTCTTTAAGAAAATGGTATCTTTCTAAATTTTGAATTTGTTCCTGCTCTTGTTTTATAGCAAGTTCATCCAAGTCTTTTTCTATTAATTCTCTTTCTGACATAAATATTTATACGAAAAAAATGAAAAAAAGTTTCAAATTATCAATCAAATAACTTTTCGTCTTCAGCAATTTTTCTTGCATCATCCATTGTTAATCTATTGTTTGTTCTTCTGGGGTTAATTATTCTTTCGACCTCTTCACCTGGAATACCATAATCTTTCTTATCATCGTCATCATCATCATCATCGTCATCATCTCTAGACCCAAAACCAATAGACCCTCTATCTGAACCATTTAATTTATCACTTAAATATTCAGATTTTCTGATTTTTTCTATAGTTTTTATTTCTTTTGATAATTCATTAATAACATCATCTGCGTTGATTTTTATTTTTAATAAATCAACTCGTCTTTTAAACATTTTAATACTATTAAAAATATGAGCACCAGTTACTTTTGAGTCATGTAATAACTTCAATATTTTTTTATCAGTGAACATCTTTGAAACTTCAGATGTAGCAGAAATGTTAAAATTATATTTCAAAGATTTAAGAATTATATTTCTTATATTATCAAGTGTAAGTTCGTCAAATGATAAAACCTTATCAAAACGCCCTGGCCTTTGAGCTGCCATATCTAATAAAGCAACTGAGTTGGTAGTAGCTATCATTCCTACATTATCCATTAATTTTTCAGTACCATCAAGTACATCTAAAAAATCCTGAAGCCTTTCTGAATACGCACCAGACTTTCTTGAGCCTAAGGATAAATCAATATCATCAAAAATAATCAAAGACGGAGCTAATAAAGAAGCTAGTTCAACTTTTTCTTTAATCATTGAACATACTGGAGTTTTAATTATTGTTACACCCAATTTATTCAATTCATTAGCCAATACAAGAGTAGATTCTGTTTTTCCAGTTCCAGGATTTCCAACCATGAGATATCTCATCATTTTACCTAACTCTGTATTTGAAGCTACGTACATTTTTAAATCTTCTATCGTTGACTTTGGTAGATAAATGTCTGAAAATGCTCTCTTCTCTAATTTCTTTTTTGTCCAAAGAATTTCATCACGCTGCATTGTAAAATAGCCACCTTTTAAATCACTAACATCAACAGCATGAGACCATAGTTTATTATAAAACAAATCTCCGTCAATATAAGTTTTTTCATTAGATGAAATACATACATAAAAATGAATTTCATTGCTTTGTTTATAAACATCAAAGAATAAATTTATAAACAATCCATTATAACTTAATAAAACATCTTTTTTTCCAAAGTTATCATATAAGTTTATAGTATCTTTAAATTCATTATCTCTAACTAATCCAATTACTTTAATTCCATGTTTTTTTTGTAAACCTTCATTTTCTTTCAATATATTGAAATAATCAGAAAGTATTTTAAAGATTGGCCTATTTAAATTAGCATCAAAAGAAAATCTTGATTGAAATTTATTTAACATATCTGATTGAGATGAAACATTTTTAATTTCAGTTTCATCCTTAGACTTATCTGACATTCCTTTAATTAATTTCTTAATTGAAGGATTGCCAGAGTCTAAATTTATTCCCTTTTTTTTATTCGACATAGTTCTTATAACTTTAAGTACACTTATAAACTTTTTTCTGTACCAAATCCTGATTCTGATTCAGTCTGAGGCATTGATACTTTGACAGAAACTTCAGAATCGCTATTCACTTCACTCAAACTAAAACCTGCCGTTCTTGTTTTTGCGACTACTTCCTCTTCTACAGCTTCATCTTCTTCTACATCATTTCTCATAGGGAAACTTACATCTATTTGGCTACCTGGAAGGGTGGCTTGTAAATAATCAGTTTTTCTAATTCTAGCCAACTGGTCTATTTCTGTTGTTATTTCTTTAACAATCCATTCAGAGTCAATATTTTCTAATTCTAGAGTTTGAATTCTGAGCTTTAGCATTTTAATTGTATTGTAAATATGCGCCCCAGTTACTTTTGAGGTATGCAACTTATTAATTACAGACTCATCAATAAATGGTTTAATTTCTTCCAACACAGATAAGTCTGTTATTTCAGTTCCATCTTCGTTGGTTAAACTTAAATCAAAATTACGATAGATAGATTTTAAAATAATATTTTTGATGTTTGATTTTGTCAAGCTGTCAAATGATAACAATTTATCAAAACGGCCTGGTCTTTGTGCTGCCATATCCAACAACTCTAATGAGTTTGTTGTAGCAATGAAACCGACATCCTTTCTTACTTTGTCAGTACCATCCAATACATCTAAGAACTGAGCAAGACCGTGGGATACTCCACCTTTCTTTCTTGACCCAAGCGATAAGTCAATATCATCAAATATAATAATTGATGGTGCTAATAATTCGGCAAGTTCGATTTTTTCTTTTAATGAATCACAAACCATTGTTTTAATAACAGTTACATTTGCATCTTTAAGATAATTTGCAATTGCCAATGTTGATTCTGTTTTTCCAGTACCAGGATTACCAATCATTAAATATCTTAATAACTTACCAGTCTTATCAAACAAGGTAGTATATAACTTAAGGTCTTGCATAATGCTTGTTGGCAAGAATATATCTTCAAAACCTCTTTTTTCAAGTTTCTCGTGATTCCACATAATTGATTGTGGGGGTAATGTAATATAAGTTCCTTTTACTTTACTGTGAGCAATAGCATTGAATAATATCTTTTTAGAAACATAATCTGGATTCAGATTTGTTTTTCCTTCAGAGAAAAAACCAAGTCTATAATGAAATTCATTGTTTTCAAAAAACTTTCTTAAAGTAACAATGATTCTTATAGTACTCTTGAAATGTATAATTACACTACCTTTAAAATGCTCCATATTGGCATTATGAGGGAAATTTGAAGCGAATGCTCCAGACTCAGACATGAAACAATCAATAAGTACTTTTGATTTTTCTTGAGCTTCCTTATTGTCATTTAAGAAGTTAAAATAATCAAAAACCATTTTCATTAATGGAGAATTGATTTTAACTGCATGGTTAATTTCTTTTGCATAATCCAAAGTTATATTTTCCTTTGGTTCTGTTTTTAGGTCTTCATAATCCAACTCTAATTCTTGCTCGTTTTTCTCAAGCATTTCTATACTTTCTTTCAACTGTTTTTTTTCAGTCTCTAAATATTCTTTATAACTCTTTTTATCCTCTTCTGACAACAATTCAGGCTCCTCTTCAACAACCTTCTTATAATCCTCCTCTGCTTCTTTTACGTTTTCAACAAGAGCTTTTTTAGCTGTGTTGATTTTTGTTTTGATTTCTTTTTTTTGGGAATAGTATTTTTTTTCTAATTCCTCTTTTTCAATTTTTTTACTGTTGTCATTCATAGGATATTTGTTTTAAATTAAGAATTTTAAATTAACATTACGAAAGTAGATTTTTATTTTATTAAAAACAAAAAAAGTTATTCACTTTTTTCATTTTTATTTTTCATGCCATATACAGCAGGCATTACCTTGCCATAACTTTCAACGAATTTTTTAAAGTCTGGATATTGATTTAACAAATCATTTATTAACTTGCTATCAACTTCTTCCGATAAGTTTCTTGTCATTAGCTCTCTCATCTTATCTTCGAAATCTTCATCATTAGGGTCTGGTCTTCTCTGTTCCCAGAATGGAACCACACTTTTATAAACAGCATCAGTATATTTGTCTTGTCCAGGTCTTGGACCATTCATTACCGCATCAATAAATTGTTGGGGAGGTAAATACTTGTGAACTTCAATATAATGAATTATTAATATTGGACATGCGTACACTGTATCGTCTGCACCTACTATTCTTAATTCACAAGAGCTATTTGCATTTTTGTCTTCACAAAATTCACACAGATGATGACCTGCATGAAACATAGGAAATGGTTTTTCTGCAAACCATTTTAATCTTTCTAAAAAACCTTCTGGAGTATCTCCAACAGGAAAGTCTCTATCTTTCTGCAGCCATCCTATATTTAACTCCTTTTCGCAATAATGAGTATAGTTGTATGGAGATAAATCTTCGTAAAATGCCATATTTTTATTTTGAGAAACAAATATAACAATTATTTACGAATCCATTGCACAATCTTTGCACAAACTAAAAGTTTCACAGTCATGATTTGAAAAATCAATAGGATTACCACAATGACAAGCTGTTCTTTTAACTTGTTTTCTATTTGCTATCTCAAGCCCTTCTTTTTTTAATCTTTCTATTACTTCAAACCAATCCAGTTCTCTTGGTGGAGCGAAATCCTCATAATCTTCTGAACTATTAAACATCTCACCTTCATAATTAATTTTAACATTAGGAAATATTCTTTCCAATCTCTCAACTAGTTTTGTTAATTCTCTGTCCATTTATTTCTTATTTAATAACCAAACTTTCCCATTATCAAACAATACCAATCCAGCATTTGTATTTTTCAACATTGATTCTGAAGATACCAAGTTACACTTTAATTCTGATATCTCAGCAAAATCCTGAGACCTAATAATTTTAACACAATCGTCTTGTGGCATAAATATAAATCCCTCTCCGCTCTTATCTGCTTTATAGGCAAAATTGGCCCATCCAGATATTTCATTTTGAGATACATTCATCTTTAGGTCTTTTATTTTAAAGAATTTGTATTTAATCTCTTTTTTCTCAACGTATTGTATAACTCCTACATTTTTATCTTGGTATAAATCTTGTATTTTGACTGGCATATTAACAATAGATATTTCTCTACCTGATTCATTATACAATATATTTTGACTTCCTCCAGAGTTATAAATTAAACTTTGATAATTTTGAAATCCTTTTCCAAACACTCCAACTGTAGTCATTTTTATAACACTACTAATCGTATCGTCCAAAAATAACTTATACATGTTATCA
>Ga0315291_10005054_pt1 | contig 16639 bp, 17 predicted proteins | sample YL17G12_20_MG_FD_203070 | JGI IMG/M metagenome (GOLD analysis project Ga0315291, IMG submission 203070) | Sediment microbial communities from Yellowstone Lake, YNP, Wyoming, USA - YL17G12_20 | ecosystem: Environmental > Aquatic > Freshwater > Lake > Sediment | place: USA: Wyoming | collected...
GGTGTGCCGAGATCAAAGTGCCGGATGGATGTCTTATACGCCCACAATTCTCCCTGATCGATCAATTCCGGATACACTTGTCCCTCAAGGGAAAAGAATTCATCCTTTTTAACAAGTTTTAAAAAATCCTTTTTGAACACATACACTCCCGCGTCCACATATTTATAATTACGGCTGGCACTTCCCAAATTAACGATCTGGTCACCCTTTTTGAGCAATTCTTTTTTGCCATAAGCTAAAACTTTACCGTCCTCGTCAATATCAATATTTCCTTCCGCCACCTTTTCGGAATTATCATAAACAACTATCATGCCGGTCCTGCCTGTTTTCCTGTATGCTTCATAAACATCATCAAGGTCAACCGGCAAAAAAGTGTCGCCATTTATGACAAAGAAATCATCCTGCAAATGATTTTCAGCCAACTTGATCGCCCCGGCCGTGCCGAGAAACTGGTTTTCAACTGAATAAATGATATTAAGCCCAAACCTGCTCCCGTCGCCGAAATATTCCTCGAATTTATCAGCCAGATACCCGATGCTGAACACGCATTCCCTGACGCCGTATTTCACGAGCCATTCAACGATATATTGCAGGAAAGGCCTGCCATTGACCGGAATCATCGGCTTTGGAATCGTATCAGTCAACGGCCTAAGCCGGGTGCCGGCGCCTCCAGCTAAAATAACTGCCTGGATCATTCGGACAACATCCTTTCAATTGCGATCTCAACCGCCTGTCTTGAATTATGCTTGGCCTTCCAGCCGAGATTATTTAATTTTCTAACATCCAAAAACATCTGCGGCACGTCACCCGGCCAACCCCTGCTCCCACCGGTAAACATATATTTAACATCTTTCAGTCCCATCTTTTTAACCAGAATATCAGCAATGGTTGTGATATCCATCCGATCGTTGCTTCCAAGATTAAAAACATTGAACTGATCTCTCGCGTTTTCATAAATAAAAAGCATCGAATCCACGCAATCATCAACCAGCAAATATGATTTGGCCTGTTTGCCGTCGCCTAATATTTCCAGCTCTTTTGGATTCTTTTTCAGTTTATTGATAAAATCAAAGATCAGCCCGTGAGTCCCTCTTCCACCAACGATATTGGCAAAACGATATATCCAGCATTTCATGTTGAAAGTGTGACAAAATGAAGTGATCAATGCTTCACAAGCTAGTTTGCTGGCACCGTAAAGTGAGATGGGATACAAAGGCCCGTAATCCTCAGGGGTCGGCATGACATTCGGTTCACCATATATGGTTGAGGTTGAAGCAAATGCAATCTCCGAAATATCATTAAGCCGCATTGATTCAAGAACATTATAGGTTACGATCGTATTTTGCTTAAGATCGGTATCAGTATGTTCGATCCCGTATCTTATATCCGGATTGGCCGCCAGGTGAAAAACCAAATTGTGGTCTTTAATCGCTTTTTTGACTTGGTTTATATCCAATAATTCGCCTTTAACAAAAGTAAAATAGCTTTTGCCTATATGCTGTTTTATAAATTCTTCTCTACCAGAGCTTAAATTATCAAAAACAGTTATTGTCCATCCATCTTGTGCTAATCTGTCAACTAAATGACTTCCAATAAATCCCGCCCCGCCGGTTATAAAAACTTTCTTAGACATTTTTAAACCACTCCATCGTCTTCTTAATCCCTTCCTCCAACTTTATCTTCGGCTCCCATTTCAGTTCTTTTCTTGCCTTTGTGATATCAGGCCTTCTTTGCTTTGGATCATCTTCCGGCAGCGGCTCAAACTTTGTTTTTAAGGATTTTTTTAGAATTTTTGAGATTAATTCCGCCAACTGCAATATGGTAAACTCTTCAGGATTGCCAAGATTGATCGGCGTATGGATATCCGACCGCATTACTCTATAAATGCCATCGATCAAATCAGAAACATAACAAAAGCTTCTGGTCTGTTTTCCGTCGCCGTAAATCGTGAATGGCTCACCGGCTAAAGCCTGATTGATAAAATTAGGGACCACCCTGCCGTCATATTTTCTCATGCGGGGGCCGTAAGTATTAAAAATTCTAATTATCCGAACATCCACTTTATGTTTGCGGTAATAAGCCATTGTGATGGCTTCAGCAAAACGTTTCGATTCATCATAACAGCTGCGCGGCCCAATGGGATTCACGTGCCCCCAATAATCTTCCCTTTGAGGGGAGACTTCGGGATCTCCGTAAATTTCAGAAGTCGAAGCAAAAAGAAATTTCGCTTCGTTTTTTAAGGCCAATTCAAGAGCATTAAATGTCCCCAGCGAACCCGCTTCCAGGGTTTCAATCGGCAGTTCAAGATAATCAATCGGGCTTGCAGGTGAGGCAAAATGCAAGACATAATCAATTTTTTCTTTTACGTCAAGATAAGTTGAGATGTCATGTTCAATGAATTTAAGATTCTTATTGCCTTCATGCTGTTTTATGTTATGCAAAGATCCGGTCGATAAATTATCAACACAAATAACCTCATGCCCTTCACTCAAAAGCAAATCGATCAAATGCGATCCTATAAAACCAGCTCCACCTGTTATCAGCACCCTCATCGTCCGACTCCAAAATACTTAAAGCCCGCCTCTCGAACGCGTTTCGGGTCATAAATATTGCGGCCGTCAAAAAGATACGGTTTTTTTACCAGCTTTCGCGCCTTTTCAAGGTCAATATCCCTAAACTCCGGCCACTCAGTAACTAAAACAATCGCGTCCGCGCCCTCAATGGTGTCATAAACACCGGGAGAAAAAGTAGCCTGAGGAATAAGCTTGCGTGCGGCTTTTTCAGCCGCAGGATCATAAGCTTTAATTCGCGCGCCCTTTCTTATCAATTCTTTAATAACTTTAAGTGAAGGGGCCTCGCGCAGATCGTCTGTCTCCGGCTTAAATGCCAAACCAAGCACCGCAATATTCTTTCCCCTCACATTTTTTAATGTTTTTGTTATCTTGCCGATAAAAGAATCGATCTGATATTCATTGATCTCATTGACGGAGGTTAAAATTTGCGGATCATAACCAGATTCACGCGCCAGATGAATTAAAGCTGAAACATCTTTTGGTAGGCAGGAACCGCCGTAGCCAAGGCCGGCATTTAAAAATTCCCGGCCGATCCTACGATCCATGCCCATGGCATAGGCAACTTCTTTTACATCAGAACCCACTCTTTCACAAACATTTGCGATCTCATTTATGAAAGAGATCTTTGTCGCCAGAAAAGCGTTGGATGCGTATTTTATAAGCTCGGCGCTTTTAACAGATGTAAAGATTATGTGTGCATTAAGAGAACGATAAAGTTCGGTAATAATGTTGAAGGCGCGGTTATTGGATGCGCCGATGACGATGCGGTCAGGATTTAGAAAATCGGAGATTGCAGAACCTTCTCTTAAAAATTCAGGGTTTGAGACCACGGAAAAATATTTTTCAGGAATTTTATTCTCGATCAAGATCTTGGTAACGATATCACCCATACCCACGGGCACCGTGCTTTTATTGACAATTACTCTGAACTTTTTATCCCCATTTAACGCGCGGGCGATACCTTTAGCAACCTCTACAACCGCGGATATATCCGCCTGCCCGTTTTCTTTTGGCGGTGTACCAACCGCGATAAAGACAACATCCGCTTTCTTTACCGCATGGATCAGATCCGATGTAAAAGAAAGCCTTTTTGCCTTATGATTTTTAGAAACCAGCTCAGGCAGTCCCGGCTCATAAAATGGGACCTGACCCTGCTCAAGAACCGCCAATCTTTCTTTGTCTTTGTCTACACAAACAACTTCATTCCCCAGATTCGCAAAACACGCGCCGGTAACCAATCCCACATATCCCGTCCCTACTACTGCCAATTTCATTTTTGCCCTCCCTATTTTTCTACTCCCCAATATATATCCGCAAGCTTTTCCGTAAGATTAATAACCGAACTGCCATTCACTTTTTTAATTTTTTCATCGGTTATCAATATCAGAGAATTATTATTTGAGCCATTTAGCTTCTTCAAAGACTGACATTTAATATCCCCAAGACCGCTCTCTGATAAAACCAGGTTAACCTGGTCGGCAAGGCTGCCTTCGCCAAGGACAATAAAATCCCTTGCGCCTTTATTATACTCATTAAGTATGGTATTGCGGATTTCGGCCTGGATCACTTTAATAAGGTTTATGGTCTTAAAGATATAAGAATAAGATTTGCGGACTTTTTCGGCGAAACCTTTGGGGGTTAAGAAATATTCAACCTTTTTGGCATTCAATCCTTTGGACTTTATATAACCGCGCTTGATCAGCCTTCTCAAGATAAGATTGACCATTCCCAGAGAAAGATTTGTGCGGGCGGAAAGGCCCCTCTGCGTGGTATTGCCGTTCTTTGATATTTCAACTATTAGCTTCAGCTCTTTCTCGTCCATTGTTCAATCATTGAACATTATAAAGGATAAGCGGATGTTTGTCAAGGGGCCTGATGTTTTAATTAACAATTAACAACAACGTGTGCCTTCGGCACATTATAATAAATCCTGAGCGAAGCGAAGGATACAATGTTGCCTGCCTGCCGGCAGGCAGGTTCATTGATGTCATTGTTCATTGTTAATTATTATTCAGCCAGCGAATCCGATATCTTTCCCTTTAAGATAAGGCTTCGTAGGTTCTTGAACCAGGTAAGCCCCTTATCAAAGAGGAAATAAAATATTGGATCATAAATCAGATCTAAACATCCGACAAATTTAACCAAACGTCCGTTAAAACCTTTTTTAAAACGATAAACGCCATATAAGGGATGGTTCGGGTGAGGATTGGACGGGATGCCCCAGAGGTCATAGAGCGTAAAACCCTCTTCTTTTGCTTTCTTTATAATTTCCCAGTGCAAAGCGTGGTTGGGCATGACGTTGCGATGAGACGACTTTGAAGCCCCATACATGTACCACATCCGTTTGCCTAAGGCAAAGTTTATAACCGCCGCGATCGGCTCAGTATCAAAATAGGCGATAAATATCCGCGCCATCCCCGGCGTGCCCATCAAATCAATTATCTTCTGATAATAGTTTTTTGGGTGAATTAAAAAATGGTCGCGGGCCGCGGTCTCTTTATAAATATCATAGAAGACATCTACCCCCGCCTGCCCTGACAGCTCGGCAACTTTTACCCCTTTTCGCTCCGCCAGCCGGATATTATAGCGTGTCTTTTCTTCAAAACTTAAGATCAAAGTATCAAGATCATGGGTCAAATCAATAAAATAAGTGGTCCTTGGCTGAATTTGATTTCTCTGGACGCGGAAACCAATTGCCGGCCTATTCCCTTCTTCTATTTCAGGATCGATCTTTAAAACGATCGCGCCGTGCTTTTTAGCTTCTTTTTTAATTGCTTCAAGCAAAAAGTCCCCGAGGATCGGCCCGCGCGGAGCATAGAAAATACTTTTATTAATATAAGGAAGCTTGCGTTTTAAAATGGAAATCGAAGCAATGATTTTCCCTGCATCCTCAACTGCCAGCCGGATCGGCTCCCAACCCTGCGACCTTTTCACCTCTCCCCATTCCCAGGTCTGCAGTATCTGGCTGCCGGCCGACGCCGCTATAAATTTATTCCAGTCATCTCTTTTAATATCTCTTCTTATTTCCATATGTTATAATTATTATATCATGATACTGATGATCGATAATTATGACTCTTTCACCTATAATCTTGTCCAGTATTTAGAAGAACTCGGGGAGGAGCTTAAGGTTTACCGCAACGATAAGATCACAGTTGCCGAAATTGAAAAACTTAACCCTTCAAGGATCGTTATTTCCCCCGGCCCCGGAATTCCCCATGACGCGGGAATTTCCGAAGAGGTCATAAAACATTTCTCGGGCAAGCTTCCAATCCTCGGTGTGTGCCTTGGCCATCAGGCGATCGGAGAAGTCTTTGGCGGAAAGATAGTTAGAGCTAAAAGCATAATGCACGGGAAGACATCCCCGATCCGTCATGACGGAAAAACAATTTTCAAAGGCCTGCCAAATCCATTTATCGCCACACGCTATCATTCGCTTGTTGTGGAAAAAGAATCTCTTCCGGATGTGTTAGAAATATCCGCCTGGACGGATGATGGAGAAATAATGGGTTTGCGGCATAAAGAATTTAAAGTGGAAGGCGTGCAATTTCATCCGGAATCTATTCTGACTTCTTCGGGGAAGGCTCTTTTGGCAAACTTTTTGTCTCTTTAATGGTTTCTTTCTTCGTCCCTCGTCCTTCGTCCGTCTTCTCTCGTTTCCCATAGTCTGTGACATGAAATCCTGAACCTTTAAAAACAACCCCTGCCTTGGAGATTAAACGCCTAACCGATCCTCCGCATTTTGGGCAGATTTTGAACGGCTGATCGTTGATTTTTTGAATGTGTTCAAATTTTCCGCAGTTCTCGCAACGATATTCATAAATCGGCATGGTTTTATTATATCATAAATTGAACCTATATATATATTAAAAGAATGCAAATTGTGATGTTTGTAAAAAAAGAAAGATTAATATTTATTATTTTCCACTTTTTTTATGGAAAAAAAGTGGAGCAAAAAACCACCAAAGGGTTAGGGGTTTCTAATGTCACGGCGATTTCACATACATTATAAAGGGAGGCGGGGGGAGGCCATATCGAGTCCCTCTCAAACCCTGGGACGAGATGGGGAGGAGGCAAGTGGTCGGGGGCGAGGGTGGTGAATTATTGAAATCGCCTAGACCTTTTTTGTTTCTTTTTTGGGGCAATGCCAAAAAAGAAAGAATAAATTAATTGGGGTTTTTGGCGGTGGGGGTCAACCTCGGCTCTCGCACTTCAGGATGAGACATCCTTCGGTACGCGGTATCAGAATATCAGATGATTTGTCAAGAAACAGTAGAAATTTGGTTTAAATTTAAACCGGAGAAATTTATAGTTTGATATTTTCCAGGCGATGGCACATAAACTCCGGGCGCAATCTGTGACAACTTGCCTTTTTCGTTTTCAAATATCTGTGTTAATCTTTGAAAAAAGTTTGAGTCGTTTGGGTTCAGACCGGATACGTCTGAAGCAGGTTTTAAAAATTTATCATTAATATTTATTGAACTGTTTAATCTAGAGATTTCCATCACTATTTTTATCGGATCAAAAGCAGAAAAACTTGCGTTAGATAAGATCGGTTCGCAAATATGGTCTCAAAACATCGGGGACTTCAATATGCCCGTCTTCGGTCTGGAAGTTCTCCAGAATCGCGGCAAAAGTGCGGCCAACGGCTAAACCCGATCCATTTATGGTATGGACATATTCCGGTTTTGAGTTCCCTTTGCGATAGCGGATATTCGCGCGTCTTGCCTGGAAATCTTCAAAATTCGAGCAGGACGAAATTTCCCTGTACCTTCCCTCCGAAGGGAACCAGACCTCAAGGTCGTAAGTCTTCGCGGCTGAAAAACCTAAATCACCGGTGCAAAGATCAACCACCCTATAAGGTAAATTGAGTTTTTGTAAAATCTTTTCAGCATCTGCCGTCAGCTTTTCATGCTCATCATACGACTTATCCGGCTCGCAGAACTTGACCAGCTCAACCTTGTTAAACTGATGCTGGCGCATGATACCTTTTACATCCTTCCCGTATGACCCCGCTTCTCGCCTGAAACACGGGGAATAACAGCAATAATTGATCGGCAGTTTTTCGGCCGGGAGTATCTCCTCTCTATGGAGATTGGTAACGGAAACTTCAGCGGTCGGGATCAAATAGAATGGATCATCTTTTAACTTGAACATTTCTTCTTCAAATTTTGGAAGCTGGCCGGTGCCAAGCATACAGGCTTTATTAACTAAAACCGGAGCGAATACTTCCGTGTAACCGTTATCCCTGACCTGCGCCTCCAGCATGAAATTAATAAGCGCGCGTTCAAGAGCCGCACCCTTTCCCTTATAAACCACAAAACGCGAACCGGATAGTTTCGCGGCTTCAGAAAAATTAAGAATGCCAAGCTTTTCCCCTAATTCATCATGAGATTTCGGCCTGAATTGAAACTGCTTTGCCACCCCCCATTTTCTTATTTCAAGATTGTCGCGTGAATCGACGCCAACGGGCACGGTGTGATGCGGAATGTTGGGGATAAAAAGCATGATCTGATTCAATTCTTCTTCGATGATTTTTAAGTCTTCTTCGATGTCTTTTATTTTATTTCCGATCTCTTTTGTCTTATCAATAAGCTCCCTGCTGTCTTCCCCGGTCTGTTTCATGCGGCCTACTTTTAGAGAATAAAGGTTGCGCTGTTTTTTCAGCTCGTCGGCCTCATGCACCAGCGCACGCCACCTCACATCTTTTTCTATGAATTTTTCAACCAATGAGACATCGGCCTTGCGGGATTTGAGCGCTTCTTTGACTTTATCGGGATTGTTTCTTAATAATTTTGGGTCAAGCATTTCTTGTCCATTTGGTGCCGTACGGCGTATCTTCCAGGATTATACCACGCGCGCCCAGTTCGGCTCTTATCTCATCCGCTCTTTTAAAATCCTTATTTTTGCGCGCGGCTTCTCTTTCGGCCACCAGCTTATCTATTTCACTTACAGGCTCCAATGGAATCGGAGCGGCTATAATTTTTAAACCTAAAACCTCACATAAATCCAAAAGCATCCGCTTATCATCTTTTAGCGAATCCTTATCTATCTTCTCTTCCTTTACATGCTCATTAATAAAACGGACAAGCTCAAAAATAACTCCTAACGCGCCAGCGGTATTGAAATCATCATCCATGGCTTCTTCAAATTTTCTTTTTAATACTGCAAGCTCATCATCTGTTTCAAGCACTTCAACCTCCGCTTCCGCAGGAGGAACTTTGGATATCAAGAAATCCAGATTATCGACAGTGCTTAAAAGCCGCCCATAAGCCTCACAAGCTTCCATAAGCTGGGTATCGGAAAAATTAATCGGACTGCGATAATGGGTGGATAGGAGAAAAAGGCGGACGACCATGGGATCGAATTTTTCATAAATTTGATGCAATGTAAAAAAGTTGCCGAGTGATTTGGACATTTTCTGCTGATTAATGGTGACAAAGCCGTTATGGATCCAATATTTTACCCATGGAATCTTGCCGGTCAAAGCTTCCGTCTGCGCGATTTCATTCTCATGGTGAGGAAACTGAAGATCCAACCCTCCCCCGTGGATATCAAACTGTTCGCCTAAATATTTTGTGGACATGACAGAACATTCGATATGCCACCCCGGCCGGCCCTGCCCCCATGGAGAATCCCAGGACGGCTCCCCTTCTTTTGCAAATTTCCAGAGGGCGAAATCCAGCGGGTTCTTCTTGCTTTTATCAACTTCCACCCGCGCCCCAGCTTCAACCTCACCCTTTTTCTGCCGGGATAGCTTGCCGTAACCCGCGAATCTATCAACTTCAAAATAAATTCCGTCATCCAATCTATACGCGAATTCCTTATCCATCAGCCCCTTAATCCAATCTATCATCTCAGATATATGCTCAGTCGCCTTCGGATACATATCCGCACGCTTCACGTTTAATTTATCCATCACCTCAAAAAACGAATCGGTATACTTTTCAGCAATCTCTTTCGTCCCTCGTCCTTCGTCCTTCGCCCTTCGTATTATCTTGTCGTCGATATCCGTTATGTTCTGTACATGTACAACACTATATCCAGAATATTCAATATAACGTTTTATGATATCAAAGGTGACGTATGCGCGCGCGTGGCCGAGATGAGTTTCATCATAGGGGGTGATTCCGCAGACATACATTGCCGCCTTCGGAGGATCAATCGGCTCGAATGCCTCTTTTTTTCTGGTTAGATTATTATAGATTTTGAGCATTCAATAAACGCACTTCTCCCCGTCCCATGTGCCTTCATTTTGCTTGCACCAGGTCTTATACATGTTTTCAAATTTTGGACCAAGCGCTTCAGACCTGGAATGCGGGTTTTCAGGAGAAGGATCAACATTCACGTCAAAAAGATTAAAATTTATTCCCGGATTGTATTTTTGCAGCGTATCCTGATCTATATCTGCCAGCCATAAACCATTGTCTTCTTTCTTGCCGATAGGATTTAAAAACGCGTTGTTCCGCGTGTGAGGATATAACGATTGATCCACATAAAAATTGCCGCTCGATTTTTGAAACCAAATACTGTCATGCACGACATAGGCCTTTTTCCTGTCGATCAGGCTGCTTAAGAAAATATTATTTGCTTCAATTGTGTTATTATCTATTGCGGGACGGATTTGAGAATAGATCAATTCAACGCCTTTGGCATAATTCCCGCTTATTTCATTATCTTTAATCACGGAATCGTGCAAACCAACAGCTTGTATGCCTACCCTCAATGACGGGATAAAAACCGGAATACTATTAATTAATTTATTTTTGCCGATTACCGCCAGGCCAAGCTCGGCAAATTCACTCTTAAGTATAATGCCTGCCGAAGAAACTATTGTATTTTGAGTTATCGTAATATCATAATCTTTGTTATAAGCGATATCATTATTGTTGAAAATCCCAATCCCTATGCCGCGGCCTTGCGTAACAATACTATTGCTGGTTATCTCTATCTTTGCGCCGTGACTTTTTTCCAAGCCAACATACGCGATTCCAAGATTAATTCCGGGGACGCTTGAAATCTCATGAATGGTGCAATTTTTAACGGCGAATCTGCCTTTGGCGTGCGAATAGAAGCCAATAAGGTTCGGGTAATCCGGATACGCAGCAAAATCAACAATATGCACATTATTGATCTCCACATCGCATTTTTGAAAAGCACCGCACCAAAATACCCTGCCCCCCTGCGAAACTAGGTCTTTTATTACAACTTTATCAGCCGCGGAAACGGGGCAATAACCGCTCCAATTTATACCGAAGAGCATCATCCCGTTTTTGATCATTGTCATTTTGGGCTTACCATCAAGATAAGAATGATAGTCGGCAAACGCCTCACTGCTGATTTCACCTTTTAAGGTGCAGCTGCGGCAAATATAATTGCCAAAAGTGTAATTCTGGAATTCCCGGTTTAAATCAAAGTATGCTTCACCGCTCAAGCCGGAAGTTTTTAAAACTATTGTCCCTTCAGGGGTAATGTTATCAAGCGCCCACTGGATATTCGGCCGGTCCTGATTGGGGTCTTTTGTCGGATAAACCCAGATCAAAGACTCCCCGCCCTTTGCGGGCTTCCTGGTTATTGGATCAATAATGTTTTGATTTGCTTCAGCCCTCGCCATTTTCATAGGGATTTTTTCCACTCTGACAGCTATTCTAACAGTGATGCCAATCGCAATGCCTAATACCAGCAAAACTCCTATAAGACTTTTTCTATTCATATTTGTTTCCTCGTTTTATGATTTATAATTATACACTTTTTTCACAATAAGCGCCATCTGCAAGAATATTCCTTATTTGACAGAATTTAGAGAACCTGACATAATTCAGTATCATCTGAACTGTTGGGGGAAATTCTTTTGAAAGCAGTTATAGTTTATTTTTCAATAACCGGAAACACCAAAAAGATCGCCGAAGCAATCGGCGGCGAGTTTGAGCGCGAAGGAGTCAATACCCGTTTAGTTTCTATCAGAGATTATGATAACGTAAATGACAGCAAAGAAATTTTAGAGGCCGATGTTATTGGAATTGGCTCCCCTACCCATTTTTCTAGTCTTCCTTACAACATAATTCCGTTCATTCTTGAAAATCTTCCCGATATAAGCGGTAAACCGGTTTTTATCTTTTCTACGAGCGGGTTCAGTCCCTTTGCGGCGCTTAAGAGTCTTAGCAACCTTGCGCGCGAAAAAGGAGCGGAAGTTGTGGGCGCTCTTGGCGCACCCGGATATGACGTTATCCCACAGATAAAGCCGTTAGGGATCAACGTTGGAAAACCGGATAGCGGAGACCTTCATGACGCGGAAAGGTTTGCGCACTATTTGATTTTTAAACTTGAAAACAAGCCGAAAGCTCGTGCTTGGGATATATCAGAAAAAATAAAGGTCAGCCGTCGATGGGAATATGTGCAGGGTGTACTGTTCGCATTTTTCAGAAAGAGAACTTATTCCCCGCCGATGCATATAAGTGAAAAATGTATCAGCCTTGGCCTTTGTGCAAAAGCTTGTCCGGTGCATCGCATTAAAATGCATCCCAAACCTGCTTTTATAGGCGAATGTCTCATGTGTTATCAATGTGTTTATGCGTGCCCAAGAGAAGCAATTAAGATCAATTATCCGCTGATTCCCGGATTTGTCTGGTCATGCATGAGATGGTTAGTCCAAAAAAGCAGGAAGGCAGAACACGAATACCATAACCCATATTTTTATTTATAGCTTATGATTTCCCCTTAGGTTGCCTTTGTTTCCTTTTCAAGGGTTTCCCAGGTGGTTTCCTCAACCATCCATTCGATTTTTCCGGCAAAGAAATCATCAATAGTTTTGAGCAATCTTTCAACCTCAAAGGGCTTTTTAATATAGGCGACCACTCCGCCCTCTCTGGATTTCCGCCATTTGTCCTTATCTTCATAGGCAGTAAGGACGAGCACACCCAGATTTTTTGAATATTCCTTCCTTATTTTTGCTAAAAATTGCAGCCCGTCCATTTCCGGCATTTTTATGTCCAAAACTATAAGTTGAATGCGATTGCCGCCCAGTCCAAAGAAGATTTTGTTGTTTGAAAGATGTTTTAGCCCCTCTTTGGCGGAATAAGCGGTAATAACATTGTATCTTTTGGTATCTTTAATAGTATTAGCAATAAAATCTGCCACATCAATTTCATCATCAATCACCATAACTAAAGGATATGTCATTTGTCTTACCTCCTCGACAAAATTATTTAAGCTTCTCTTCAAGTTTAAGGATCCGTTTTTCCAGTTCTTCTATGACATCGGGAATATCGGCATGAGCTTCGGCATGAGCCAAGGTTTCGATGCGTTTTCCTTCTCTTACCACGATCCGCGCGGGATTGCCCACTACCGTTGAGTTTGGCGGAACTGGTTTTGTAACCACTGCCCCCGCCCCAACCCTTGAATTATCTCCGATCATTATGTTTCCAAGGATAATAGCATGAGCTCCGATAACCACGTTGTCGCCAATTGTCGGGTGGCGCTTGCCTTTTTCCTTGCCGGTCCCGCCCAGCGTCACGCCCTGATAAATTGTCACATCATCGCCTATTATTGTTGTTTCACCGATGACCACGCCATTGCCGTGATCAATAAAAAATCTCTTGCCAATCTGTGCTCCGGGGTGAATCTCTATTAATGTAAGCAGGCGCATGATCTGGGAAATCAGGCGCGGAAAGAATGGAATGCGTAATTTATATAATAAATGATTGAAGCGATGAATCCAAATCGCCCAAAGCCCTTGATAAAGTAAAACCTCAAAAATATTTGCCGCCGCCGGATCTCTTTCAAAAATAACTTTTATATCATCAAACATCAGATCACTTCCTGTCAAAAAATGGATTTTTCCCTGAGACTGAAAGCGGGATGCCGTACGCGATTTTGACCGCAGGCCCCAGAAGATTAAGTTCTATCGCAGCTTTGCCCACGGAATACATTATTCGATTATCAATTCTATGGTCTTCAGCAATAGAAACCGCCGACCCAACAGCAATGCCAAGATCGCCCGTATTATAAGCGCAAACCACCCCTGCCTTCTCGGCTTCAGCGCAGTTTGAGAAGCCGCAATATGAACAATATTTTTGGCCAATCACTTTAATCTTAGTACCGATCAGTACGATCGCCTGCGCGCTTTTTATATTTTCCGAATCCCTCATAAAAGTCTGATGGCTTTCCCGCTCGCCAATCTTTTTCATTATTTTTGAAAGTTTATCTATAGTGCCCCCTGATATAACCGCAATCTCTAATAGATCAATGCCGCGCGCTTTTGGCGCGGTCCGCGCCGCCAGGCACATCTTCTCGGCTACATTAATGACCGCTTCTTTCTTGAATTCTTCTTCCCGGTTGATCATGGCTGACGATGCTTGATCGCGATCTCGGCGATATGCTTACCGGCGGTCAGGTAAGGTGAGACCACCCGGTCAGCTCCGGCCTTTTTCAATTTTCCTTCGCTTTCCTTCTGGCTGGCGCGCGCCACGATAAAAAGTTTCGGGTTTAAAACCCGGGCTGAAAGCGTGACAAAAACATTAGAAGTGTCTGAATCAGCGCAGGCAACAAGGCCATTAGCGCTTCGAATGCCGGCTTCTTCGAGTTTTTCATCGGAGGTGATATCGCCGATTATATAAGGGATTTTCATCGCCTCAAGCTCGGCCGCGGCCTCTGGTTTGCTGTCGATTATGACAATAGGCCGCTTTTCAGCGATAAATTCATGCACCACCTGATGGCCAACCCTTCCGAAACCGCAAATAATATAATGTTCTTTCATCTCAGAAATGATTTTATCCATTTTTCTTTTCCTCCTAAAACCAATAATTTCCCCTTCAACAATTATCTCTATCGCCTGGCCAAAGATATAAACAACTGTACCTACCCCGCAGATGATAACTCCCATAGTCAGAATTTTCCCGGCGGTGTTAAGCTCATGAACCTCACGATATCCAACGGTGGCAAGAGTTATAACGATCATGTAAACAGCATCAAGCAGAGGCCATCCCTCCAGAACCATATAACCAATGACCCCTGCTATGATCACCAGAAACAGCAAGAATACCGGAAATATTAATCTTCTTAATGGGTTCATTTTAATAAATATACCGAAAAATCACCGGGATGATAATCATGCCTTAGAATAAAACGGCCTGTCATCCCCTTGGCAAAACTTACAATATCCTCCGGTTTTGTGTAAAAATATTGAGGCCGCCTAAAACTTTCATCGGGCAAATGGTAGATCGCCTGCGATGAAAGGAAGTTAACCCCTGTCCCTATCTTACACAATTCAAACATTCTAAGCAACATGGATTTAATAAAATCAAGATGGCTCTCAGTTTTATCAAAACTTATATTCAATGCCCCGCAGCAGAAAACAAAATCGAATTGCCGGGGTTTTTGATCATCAATAATATCTCTCACCTCAAAAGAGGCGTCAGGATACTTCCTCTTTGCCATCTCAATTATTTTGGGCGAGATATCGTAGCCTAAATAATTAAATTTATAGCCAGCCTTTTTCAAGTAACCATAAAAATCACCAAAACCGCAGCCAATATCTAATGCGGAAAAATTGCTTTTTTTATCGGTAATTGCAAAAATATCCTCAAGAACCCTAAAGCGTAATTTCTGGCTGTCGGGGCTTTTCCAGTCAAGTGAAAGGTAGTGGTCGCCGTATTTTTCAATCAAACTTTCATAATATTTAATTTGCTGTTCTTTGGACATGGTAAGGATTATATATCAAAATTTGTGATATAATAACAAAATTATGTTAAAACAATATCTGATTGTGATTTTAACCTTATTTTTCTTCTGCCCTGCTCTATTTGCCGATCAAATTTCGGATCAGGATTATATAAATAAACTTTATTATAGGAACAACAAACTCGCGCTTGAGGTTAGAAAGCGAACCATAGATGAAATAAGAAACTGGAGTAATACGGATATCAATACCACCACTTATTCTTTTGAATCATATTCTTACAGCACCACAGGCGTTTCTTCTTCGTCCCTTTTCCGCTCGGAGGCAAAAGAGATAACCGAATGGTACATATACAAGGGTGCAGTAATGGAGCTTTCAGATTTTGAATTCTTGAATCTGGTCGGCGACAGGGAAAAGGTGGAACAGATATCAAAGATTGAAGATCAAAAAAGAGGATTCAGGAATATTGGCGGCTTAACGATTGGTCTTGGAGTGGCGGGAATGATCGGCGGGGCGGCGGCCTCGACCAACCAATCACTGGTTATGACCAGCGCGCTTGTTATGGTTGCCGGATTTTTTATTGACGCCTTTAACCAGTCGCCGGACCACTATATAAAACCCGATTACGCGCAGGACAAAATAAACGAATATAACATCAGCTTAAAGAGGAAATAAAATCTGCCTTTAACTTACGAATAAGCTCCTATTATTCTTTCTGCGATGAGAACACAGTCGGGAATAATGTTTTTCTTTTCCATTTGCGCCCCATAATGTTTTGAGCCTGGCGGCAAACCAGGCTCAAAGTTGATGTCTGAAAACTTCCGAATTAACCCTTATGCCTGCTTACTCCGCGCGGCGCTTGCGCACGCAATCTGCTTCTCAGTTTCTTTTCTGAGTGCTTCTAAATCTTTGCAACAATCTTTCAATTTAGAAAGAACACCCTTCAAACATTTTATACTGCTTGCTGCCATTTGCCATCACCTCCTTTTTTTATACAATTTCCCGCAATTTCCACCAGGGGCGCCCGCTTGCCGGACGGACAGGGATCTGCATATATTATACTTTCTCAAAAGAAACTTAGCAAGCGCATTTGTATTTTTTTTTGGCCATAGTGTAAGATTCTAGTAAGGGATGAGGGGGTGTATGCTTGCTCTTGCTCTCCTCTAACAAAAAAGGTTATAATTCCTTATCCGGCATGCAAAAGAGATTAAACTTATTTTTTGATTACCTCAAACTTCTTCTCCCCTATTGGGATAAAAGCTTGTTTTCCTTTCTCTGCGTTGGGATTTGTGTTCTCTTGGGGATGGCCGCGCCGTTACTTACAAAAACGCTTATCGACTACGCTTATCCGCATCGAGACGTTCGCCTTTTAACACTTATCATTCTTTTT
>Ga0315291_10005055_pt1 | contig 16637 bp, 12 predicted proteins | sample YL17G12_20_MG_FD_203070 | JGI IMG/M metagenome (GOLD analysis project Ga0315291, IMG submission 203070) | Sediment microbial communities from Yellowstone Lake, YNP, Wyoming, USA - YL17G12_20 | ecosystem: Environmental > Aquatic > Freshwater > Lake > Sediment | place: USA: Wyoming | collected...
TATCCGGCAAAGGAGTCGGTGTTGCTCCAGAACCATCACTAGGGACTCACTTCTTCCAGGATTTAATGGAAGCACAGATATTTCCCCTGGCAGTTAACCTGGATGAACCGGAGGCAGTCTTCCGCCGTGATTTCTTCTACGACTCACCCAACTGCATTGCAGAGTGGATCAGTTGCAGTGAAGCGTCCTGCCAGGCTGTGCGATTGATCGCAGTGGCTGATTACCGCCAGGGATACCACCTGGACTTGGCAATGGACGATGAGGCCGGTCTGGCGGTGGCGTACTTGTCGCAGAACAAGCCAATACCAGAATCGGCGGAATGACTTTATTCCTCGGTCGGCGTACAATTGCTCTTTCTGGTCAGTCTCACAAGAAGAAGCTGCCGAACAAATAGACAAACTGTTAACACCTCCCGAGGTGAAACTAGTTGAATCAATCACCATCGTGTAACCGCGTTGTACATGATTGCACACGATTTCAGTTTTTATCCCCAACTCCAACCCATTAACCCCCATATGTAGGAATGATAAAACAAATTCTCCCACAGGTGGGGGTATTTAGGTGGACCTGGAGGGATTCGAACCCTCGATCTCTTCAGTGCGATAGATGAGCAGGTAGGGGAAGAGGGGGAAAAAAGCCGTCTATTACGTCTATTATGTTCCAAAATCACCATACTGTTCTAGCATATCTGTTCCCGAATTGTTCCCGAATTGTTCCCGCAGTATGAAGCAAGGAAAGGCGATCCGTAGCCCTGTCCTGAGGGGGGAAATTATTAAGCGATGATAACTTGAGCTAATGATAACGCCCCACTTCTAACAAGATTCCAGGTAGTTGACCCTGGATAACTTGATTGCTATGAATTCATCTCTATGAATACTGCAGGTCAAAACTAGCTTGTGCCAATGCAATCATGGCAATCTTTTCTGGGGTATCAGCTACATAGAGTAAATCCAGGCGGAGGGCATCGGTGGTCTGGGTATGAGAGAGAGAGCAGCCCGATTAGGAGCTGAAGTATGTGTGGAATACGATGATCTATTCGATCCTGGCTGTCCAATTCTACCTGAAGGGGCACAGTTGCCTTTGGTTCTGGTTAATAACCGGGTCGTGAGTAGCGGTGGAAAAATCTCGATCCCGGTTATTCGTAAAAGCTTGGAAGAATCGGGTGCCGTTCCAATTTTCCGATAATTAGAAATATCATTAATTATCTTGAAATTCTCATAATTATGTAAAGGGTTCGGGTGATCATCTAACTGGCGATGGATTCCGTGAGGATATCCAACTACTTATGACTACAGATTATCCGTAAAATATCTCTATATTTAGGCATCTTAATACAACACCCCCATATCTGGGGGAGTTTAAGTGGACCTGGCGGGATTCGAACCCGCGATCCGTTCAGTGAGATTGAGAGCACATAGGTTCTATATTTTGGAATATTTCACCGTAACCTTCCGTTTTGAGGTAACGATACTCAGATAATAACTTTTGGCTTTGAGGCAATACGCGGTCAGGGATTGTATTATCTACCCGATATTGCTATACTGGAATAGGTTAATGGTCATAGCTTCAAACCATCCATAAACAATTGTGCCACCAACCAGTTAGTGAGCACCTCATTGGACGGTGTCCACCCAATTAAAGCACTGCGTTACCTACTTGAATTGTGCACCTTTAATTAGGAGTATCTCATGCCCGACATAGTCAACCTTTCTTGCCCCTCATGTGGTGCAAAACCCAACATCTCATACGAGACAGAACGTTTTGTACGCGTCCATCGCAGTCGAGAGCATGCTGTCAAGCGTGTGGGAGGATTTGTACTTCTCTCGGCGGATGTTGGGGCTTTGCAGAAAGCTGTGGTAGGTATCGACCAAACCGCCTCGGAGATTGGCACCAATCGAATCCAGAGAGAGAGATATCAACCGCACTCCCAAGGGGCTGCTCTCATTGTTTCTTCCCCCAAACCTCAGGTTAATGTCGTCTTCCATCTCTTGATCTCGGCGGATATACTGGTCGCGATCGTCTCCCACTCCACCAGTAATGCATGGGAACCGATCTTATGAACACTGCCACATCCTATTCAACTTGGGTGGAAATTGATCTCGATGCAATCCGAAATAATATCCAATGGTTTCTAGTATTTAGTGGTGTGCCGGTGATGGCTGTTGTAAAGGCTAATGCCTATGGTCACGGCATGATCCCGGTAGCGCGAGCAGCCCTACAAGCCGGGGCTAGTTGGTGCGGGGTAGCCAGGATCGAAGAAGCATTCGAGTTACGCACCGCAGGCCTGAATTGCCCGATTCTGGTAATGGGCTATACGCCACCGGATTGGGTGGAGAAAGCTGTCGCCTGGGAAATTTCAATGACTGTCTGGCATCCCGACCAGATTGATTCAGCCGCCTCTACGGCGAAGGCGATCGCCAAATCAGCCCGGTTACATCTCAAAGTTGACACCGGGATGAGCAGGCTCGGGGTCCAGCCAGAAATGGTGCTTAGATTGGCTCAAAAATTGGCGGAGACACACAACGTGACCTTCGAGGGTCTGTTTACGCACTTTGCCCGTGCTGATGAAGCCGATCCTTCCCCAACCGATGCCCAGGAGCTGCATTTTCAAAATGTAATCGACCAGTTGAAGAAAAACGGCATGCGCCCGTCTGTGGTTCACGCAGCCAATTCAGCTGCCAGCCTGACACGTCCCAGCACCCACTTTGACCTGATCCGGGTTGGGATTGCCATGTACGGCCTCCACCCCTCCAATGAATGCTCGCTTCCAGGGGCAGTACGTGCAGCGTTGACCTGGAAAGCCGTGCTGAGCCAGGTTAAAGTGCTGCCTCCGTGTCGAGGGGTCAGCTATGGGCACATATACACGACCCGGAGCGAGGAACAGATTGCAACGGTCCCGGTTGGATATGCGGATGGATTCCGCCGTACAACGGACAACCAGGTGCTTGTTGCGGGGAAGCGTGTACCGGTCATCGGACGTGTGACCATGGACCAGATTATGATACAGCTGGACGGGGTTCCAGGAGCCAAGGCAGGGGATGAAGTCGTCCTGGTCGGCCAGCAGGGAGAAGAACGTATCACTGCCGAAGATGTAGCCAAGATTTGGAGAACGATCAACTATGAAGTAACCTGCGCCATCAGCGCAAGGGTACCGCGCGTTTATTTGCATGAGACAACTTGAGGCACCCAAACAGATTGGCAGCTTTGAAACTCGGTTTAATGATCAAATACTTTGCCATCTTCGCAAAGGTGAGGCGGGTGGTTTCGAGCACATGACCGCGCTGCGCCAATTTCATGTACTGGCAGGCATTCTGCTCGCCCTGCAAGATTGTCGTTCCGGTGGTCTTGATCTCACACAAAGTCCGGAAAGTCTCTCACACCAGTACAGAGACATTCCCATCGAATGCTCATCTAACAGCAAACATCGGCCGGCTGGTATCGCTGATAAAGGGACGAGTTCTCGGGAATAGCCTGGGAAATATATCAAAAGCGCCGAGACAACTAGAGTCTCCGCGCTTTTGGTATCTTCATCTCTTATGAAGATTTAACAGAGATTAATTTGCGCCCAGGTAAGATTTCTGTACCATGGGGTCTTCTTTCAAATTCGCTGATGTATCGTGAAGGATGATCTCACCGGTCTGGAGTACGTATCCGCGGTGAGCGATCGAGAGCGCCATGCGGGCATTTTGCTCCACGAGCAGAATGGTCGTGTCTTGTTTATTCAATTCGACGATGGTCTCGAAGATCTGTTCCACCAGGATCGGGGACAGGCCCATGGAGGGTTCATCCAGCAGCATGATACGCGGGTGGGCCATCATGGCGCGCCCAATCGCTAGCATCTGCTGCTCCCCACCTGAGAGAGTACCGCCTTTTTGATTGATGCGTTCCTTCAGGCGCGGGAATAGCCTGAAAACCCATTCGTAATCCTTTTCAATTCCCGCTTTGTCCTTACGGGAGTAGGCACCCATCTCCAGGTTTTCCTGGATAGTCATCCGCGGAAAGATCAAGCGACCTTCGGGGCTTTGTGAAATCCCTCGTTCGACAATCTTGTGCGCAGGAAGTTTCTCCAGCGCTTCACCATCGAGCAGAATGGTACCCTTTTTAGGGCGCAGAATCCCATGAATGGTGCGCAGCATGGTGCTTTTACCCGCGCCATTAGAGCCAATCACGGTGACGATCTCGCCTTCGGTGACTGTCATGGAAACGCCTTTCAGCGCATGGATGTTGCCGTAATAAGTGTGGACTTCCTTTAGCTCGAGCATTTTATTGTTCTACGCTTCCTTTTCCAAGGTAGGCTTCGATCACTCGTGGATCCTCCTGCACTTCGGCGGGGGTCCCCTCAGCAATTTTCTCGCCATGGTCCAATACGGTTACCCGGTCCGAGATGCCCATGACTACACGCATGTGATGCTCAATTAGCAAGATGGTCAAGTCCAGTTCGGAACGCAAGCGGTGTATGAAGGCTGTGAGATCAGCGGTTTCATTGGGGTTCATGCCCGCAGTAGGTTCATCGAGCAGCAGGAATTTCGGTTCGGTAGCCAGAGCGCGGGCAATTTCCAGACGGCGCTGTAAACCATAGGGGAGGTTTTTTGCAAAGATCTCCGCGTCTGTCCGCTTCAGACCAACGAATTCCAACATATCCAGGGCTTTAGCCCTTGCGCTGGCCTCTTCTTTCAGCATGCCAGGAGTGTGAAGAATCTGGTGAATTAAGGTGGATTTTAAACGGCAATGCTCTCCGACCAATACATTGTCAACTGCTGACATGTTTCCGAAAAGGCGAATGTTTTGGAAGGTACGGGAAATCCCCAACGCGGTGATCTTAAAGACCTTCATGCCGGTCAGGTCAGTATTTTCGAAGTACATTTCACCTTCGGTGGGAACATAGATGCCGGTGATCATGTTGAAGAAAGTGGTTTTGCCTGCGCCATTGGGGCCGATCAACCCAGCGATCATCCCTTTCTGGACCACGAAGTCTACATTGCCGACCGCAGTCAACCCACCAAAGCGTTTTGTGATATGTCTGGCTTCAAAGAATTCCATGGGGACTCTCCTCAATTATCAACCGCTTTTTCGGTAGCTATGGTTTCTTCTGTGGTGTGCATTTCCTCGCGAATTTGAGCGCTGGGGAGTATTCCCTCCGGACGGAGCGCCATCATGACCACCAGCGTCAATCCAAAGAGCAGGAAGCGATAAAGGATGGGGTTGGCGTTTTGCGCTACGGCAGACTGCAAAGTGTTGTTAAAGGCCAGCCCAGGCAGTATTGTGTGCTCCATCAAGCCTTGGAGCAAGTCCTTAAGGGCTGGCAAGAACAATCGGTCAGCTCCCATAATAATGATACCACCCAGGATCACGCCAGTCATGTTGCCCATACCACCGAGGACCACGATGCACACGATGATGATTGAGGTGCTGAATTCGAATACGCTGGGGAAGATGCCTCGAACGTAGGCAGCGTAGAACGCGCCAGCGAATCCGGAAAATGCAGCACCCATGGCAAAGGCCGTCAGTTTGGTGTGCACCGGGTCAATGCCCATCTGCGAAGCAGCCTGTTCGTCTTCGCGCAGCGCCATCCACGCCCTGCCTAGACGTCCATCGCGCAAGCGGCGGATAAAGAAGACCGAGACCAGGATCAGGATGAGGATCAGAAAGTACCAGGGGGTCGTGTTGTTGGACTGGAACTCGCCGATTAATGGTAGATACGGGCGGCCTATCGGGTTGATGCCTTTCTCGCCAGCGGTCAGGTCCAGGTTTTCAACAAATGTGATGCACTGCATCGAGGCGCTGGAATTGAACAGGCGTAGGATGCCTGGTATGATCCAGCAGGTGAGAGGCTCTTTGATGGTAACACTGGTCAAATTGCGGAAAATGACTGGCATCATTTCGCCAAATCCTAGGGTGACGATCGCCAGGTAGTCGCCACGTAGGCGAAGGGTAGGAGCACCTAGTATGAGACCCCAGAGGGCTGCCATACCCAGCGCGATCCAGATCACCAGCCAGAAGTTCATGAAGATATGGTGCTGGGGCGAGGAAAGGATGCCTGTAGTGTATGCGCCGATGGCGAAGAAAGCCGCGTACCCCAGATCCAACAAGCCGGCAAATCCGACCACAATATTCAATCCTAAGCCGAGGATCACGAAGATCAGCGCAAAGATAATTTGTCCCGACCAGCGTAGCCCTGTTATGCGGTCGATGAATGGGAACGCGATGACCAGCAAGGCAATAAGGATCAACTTGCCAAGCCGTTCCTGTCGGTCAGGAAGACCGTGAAGAGCGGCAGTCAGGGTTGAAAAGAGGATTATGCCTAATCCACCAATCAGGTTCGCAGGAATGACGATATTCAGATAGCTGGGTACTTGACCTGCAGCTGGCGCAACCACATAATTTTGGAAAAGGCTTACAGCGATGAAAACGACGGCAGCAATCCAGGAAGTCGAGAGAGATATCAAGGCCAACTTTCTCGGACCGTCTTCCTTATTCAGCCTTCCACCGATGGAAATCCCCATGAAGACGCCCATCAGGATGCCCAAGATGGTGACAGACCAGCCACCGAACAAGAAGACGATCACGCCTCCCAGGAGGCCCATAATGAGAGCAGATTTGATTTCCGTCTTCATATTTACCTCAGGCTTTCTCGCCAACCTGCTCACCCAGCAAACCTGTTGGGCGGAAAATCAGGATCAGAACTAAGATGGCAAATACCCAGAGATTTGTCCAGCGGGCGTCCATGTAGCCGTCGCTGAAGGATGCCAGCAGGCCGATCAGGAAGCCTCCCAGCATAGCGCCAGTGATGTTACCAATGCCACCCAGCACAGCTGCAGTGAACGCAATAATTCCAGCGCGGAAACCCATGAACCACCAGGCGGTGTTGTTGTAAAGTCCGGACATCAAACCGGCTGCTCCGGCCAGGCCTCCACCGATCAGGAAAGTGGTGGTGATCACGCGGTCAATATTAATCCCCATCATCTTAGCGGCATCGCGGTTCTGGGCAGTGGCGCGCATTGCCTTACCCAGGCGGGTCTTTTGGACGAAGAATCGCAGACCGATCATTAATATACTAGCCAGTACAATGACGCTCAGGTCTTTAATCGTGAAACTCAAACCGAGCCCCGAGTTGGCCAGCAAATTCGGATCCAAATTAAGGCTGATAAACATTCTGCTCAATAAATCGGGAAATGCTTTTTGAGCGCCACCCCCGGTCGTACCAAAGGAGGGGACGAGCCAGGATTGCGCAGCCCAGATCAGACCGATATTCTCTACAATAAACGACATACCGATCGCTGAGATCAGGGCTGCCAGGCGGGGAGCATTGCGCAGACGTCGATAGGCTAGGCGTTCAATGCCCATATTCAGCGAGGCACATAGGATTACAGCTACGACCAGGGCGGCAACGATCCCCAGGGCGAGATGGCCGGGATCATTGGTCGTGAGGGTACCGGTCACCGAGAGTGTTGTGAGAGCTGCGAAAACCCCGATCATGTAAACATCACCATGGGCAAAGTTTATTAATTCGATGATGCCATACACCATGGTGTACCCCAACGCGATAATGGCGATGATCGCCCCGTTTGCCAGACCGATGATCAGGAATTGCATGAGCATATCAGGGTTTTCCTGGATTCTGCCCACGATGACCGGGAAATCCAGGCTGGCGACCGGACCGATCAGGAAGACTAGGTAGATCACAAGGATGGCGATAACTGGACGGATGAGCCGGCGAAAAAGGGATTTCATTGGGAAGGAGCCTCCGTATCAAATCAAAGAACAAACCTGTGCGAAAAGATATTATGAATGCGCGGTTCGACCTTGCAGATATTGAGAGTAGGGGGACAGTGTAACACTGCCCCCCAATAGGAACAGACAGTACTTATGGCAGGAAGCTACCAAATTCTACGAACGAGCCACCTGACACTTTACCGACCACGAACCATAGCAGGGTGATGTCGCCATTCTTGTCGAATGACCATTTACCCAGCGCGCCATCGTAGTCCTTGATGGCAAAGACGGCATCGCGAACCGCCTTGCGGTTGGTGGGATCGCCACCGGCGGCACAAACGTCCTCGATCGCCTTCAGGGTCGCACCCATGGTGTCGTAACCCAGGACGGCGTAAGGTTCCTTGGTTGACCCGAATTTAGCTGTGTAGTCTACCAGGAACTTCTTTCCTACATCGCCCAGGTCCTTGAACGCCAGGCCAGGGGCGGAAGCATACACACCCTCAGCCACATCAGCGCCAGCGCCTTCGATCAGGGCACCGGTATAAATAGCATCAGGGCCAATGAACTTGACGGTCTCGTTATCGCCCATGATAGCGACCTTGTCTTTCAGCACCTGCGCGACATTATTGTCTACAACCGCACCAATGAAGATCGCATCCGGCGGGCCGCCGGCGTTGCTGGTGGAGATCTTGGTCATCAGGGCTTTGTAGTTAGCAGCCTTGGTGTCGTAACCTTCCTGATTGATCACGGTGATACCAAGTTTGGTAGCACTCTGATTGACCGAGTCGGCAACACCTTTACCGTACAATTCATTGTCATCCACGATGTACACAGTTTTAATGTTCAGGGTAACCATCAGGTTGGCAAGTACAGAACCCTGGTAGTCGTCGGTTGCGGCTACGCGGGCGTAGTTGCGCTCGCCGGACGGATAGTACTTATCCGGCTCATCCGGATCAGTCAGGCCAGCAGCAGCATGGGTCAAGCCAGGATAGGTATTGGCTGGTGAGATCATCACCAGCGGCCCAGCTTGATTCAGGATCGGGATTGAGATCTTGGCAGCGCCCGAGTTATATGTGCCGAGATAAGCAATGATGGTTGGATCAGCAGCAGCCTTGTTGGCGTTCTCGCTCTCTACGGCAGGATCCCACTTACCGAGGGCAGCCGAGGCATCGTCCCAGGCTTCATAAGTGACTGTGTACTTGCCACCGCATGCCTTGCCACCGGCTTGATCCAGGCGCAGTGTCTCGGCATTGACAATCGCTTGGCTTATGACCAGGTTTGCGCCGGTCATGGGCAGGCTGGAGACGATCTTGAGGGTTTTAGCAGCTCCAGCCCCACCACCGCAAGCTACGAGCAACATGCTGGCAATTACCAGCACTGAAAATGTAACAAACAAACGCTTAGACATATTTCTTCCTCCTCTGAACTTGTGAGTGTTAGTAGATTCTCTTACAACGGGTTGGCTTACAGGTTGACAATGCTTTCTGGTGTCTGGCATCACCTCCTTTTATGAGGGTGATTTCGTACAGATGCACAAAGCCGGATTAAGAACTAGTTTTCACCATTCTCTGCATAGGGGAATTAATAAGTAAATTTTATCACAAAATTAAGGGAGGATTAAGGACGGAGGCAGTGAAACTCATAGTATATTAATATGCATTCTCCTCGCCACTAGACATTTAGGTATTTTTAAGGTTGCTCAGCAGGCAAAATCGAGTAAATGTGTAATTGTGACAAAACTCATTTCTCGGAGATGCCCAATGCCGATCAACCAATTCTATTGTATAGAGATACAGCGAACTGACATTAGAACTTTCGTGACCACTCTTTCGGCCAACGTTCTATCACTACCTTGGTTTGCGTAAAGAATTCAATCGCATGCTTGCCCTGTCCATGCAAGTCACCAAAGAAACTATCTTTCCATCCACTGAATGGAAAGAACGCCATGGGAGCTGCTATACCAATATTGACACCAATGTTACCTGCATCCGCCTCATATCTAAATTTGCGCGCTTCTGACCCGTCTCTGGTAAATATAGAACCCGCATTTCCAAAGGCACTATCATTAACGATCTTTATTGCTTCCTCTACCGTATTGCAATGCATAACACCCAGCACTGGTCCAAATATTTCTGTTGAAGCAATGATGCCTTTGATCGGAATATCGGCCAATATCGTCGGCCGAATAAAATTCCCTTTCTCGTAGCCAGGAATTACCGCATTCCGACCATCGACTACCATTTCTGCACCCTCATCAAGTCCTTGCTGAATCAAGCCTTCGATGCGGACTTTATCCTGCGGAGTGATCACTGGACCCATCTGTACCTCAGGAATGAGACCAAATCCTGTTATTCTCTTCGATGCTGCTTCTGCGAAGGCAGGTATAAAGGTCTTATCTGCCTCACCAATCATAATGGCAATAGTAGCTGCCAGGCAGCGTTGACCAGTGCAACCAAATGCGCTATCCATCATAATGCTCGTGGTCGTTGTTAAGTCTGCGTCAGGTAGTATAAGCACCGGGCATTTAGCTCCACCACCTGCGGAAACACGTTTGCCATGCGCAGCTCCACGGCTAAATACATGTAAAGCCACCGGAGTGGACCCAATAAAACTGACTGACTTAATCAATGGATGGTCAAGGATGCCATCCACGATCTCTGCCCCACCATGCACCAGATTGACTACACCAGCTGGAAATCCTGCCTCATCCATCAGACGGAATAGCTTTACCATCGTGATGGGTACCCGGCTGGATGGTTTTACTATGACAGTATTTCCAGTAGCAACTGCATAAGGCAGGAACCAAAATGTAATCATCGCTGGAAAGTTGAAGGGTGAGATAATGCCTGCCACACCAAGTGGTTGACGAATCATAAGTTCATCTATTCCAGGTGCGATATCTTCGACCACATCTCCCATGCTCAGAGTCGGTGTTCCGCAAGCCACTTCGACATTCTCAATCGACCGGCGCATCTCGCCACGCGATTCATCCATTGTCTTACCGTGTTCAAGCGTAATGCTACGGGCAAGATCTTCGAAGTTGGCTTCCAGTAATCCTTTGAGTTTGAACATGCATTGGATTCGCGTTGTAACCGGAACCCGACGCCAACTCTGAAAAGACTTATGGGCAATCTGAACAGCATCATCTAATTCAGCGAGCGAGGAAACGGGTACTTTCGCCAGTATCTCAGCTGTAGCAGGGTTGGTTATGTCCCGAAATTTCCCAGAGTTAGATGTGACCCATTTCCCATTGATGTAATTCTGTAACACAAGTTCGTCCATCAGTTATTCTCCTGTTTTAATATTGATTTGCTGCAGTGTAAAAGAAAATACTGCTATTTAACAATTTTATCTATTACTTCCAACGCATTTTCAACAATCGCCAGGCCTTCGTTCAACTGTTCTTTTGTAATACAAAGGGGTGGAACGACGAAAACTATGCTTCCCATGTTGTTCGCCATAATAAAGGTGAATAGGCCGTTCTCCCGCAGCACCTTGCCTACTTCGGCCATCTTTGCTGGCGGGAGGATTTCCTTTGTCTCGCGGTTGGCGACCAGTTCTATTGCCGAGAACAGTCCAATGTAGCGCACATCACCCACCGAGGAATGTCGGGCTTTGATGCCTTCGAGTGTCACGCCGAGATGTTTGCCCAGGGTGACCGCATTTTCGATTAGATGGTCTTCTTCGTATACCGCAATAGTTGCCAGAGCTGTAGCGCAGGCTAAGGCGTGACCGTTATAGGTCAGGCCGGCGTATAGGTATTTGTCGTCAAAGAATTTGGCAATCGGCTCTGATACGATCACCGCGCCGAGTGGCACGTAGCCGCTGGTGATACCCTTAGCAGTGGTAATAATGTCGGGCGTGACTCCCCAATTATCCACTGCGAACCATTTCCCGGTTCGGCCCCAGCCGCTCATCACTTCGTCAGAAATAAGCAGGATGCCATACTTGTAGCAAATTTCGCGGACGCGAGGCCAGTAGTCATCCGGCGGGATAATCAACCCGTTCGAACCAACCACACCCTCCATGATGACGGCAGCAATCTTATCGGGACCCTCGTACTGGATTACATCTTCAAGATGAGAGATGCACTCCCGCTTGCAGGATTCTATTTTCTGCCCAAATGGACAGCGGTAACAGAACGGGTCAAGAAAATGCACGCCTCCCGGCATGGCCGGTTCGACTGCTAGGCGGCGATAGTCACCGGTGAGCGCAATCGAGCCGTGTGTGGCGCCATGGTAGGAGCGATAGCGCGCCAGGATTTTATGCCGCCCGCTGTAGAAACGGGCAATCTTGATGGCATTCTCGTTGGCTTCCGCACCGCCAAGCGTGAAGAAAGTTTTCTTGAGGTTTCCGGGCGTGACATCAGCTAATTTCTTGCCCAGCAATCCACGCACATCAGTGGCATTGCCGGGATGCACAAAGCACAACTTTGCAGCCTGTTCCTGAATGGCCTTGACCACCTTCGGGTGCTGGTGACCGATATTCGTGTTCATCAATTGTGATGAAAAATCAAGGTAGCGTTTGCCATTAGTATCCCAGAAGTAAACCCCCTCTGCCCTTTCCACCGGGATCGGCTTGACCTGTCCCTGCACGGACCAAGAGAAGAAAGTATACTCACGGTTCATGTCCACAATTTCATTTCCGGAAATGCTAGTCATATTATCACTCTTCCTATTACATGGTATTGGTAGCACCAACTTATCACCTTGATGAATTGCAGGTTTCTGGCATCCTGTTGGCTGGCTAAAGGAGGCTTGAGCTGGCTCTCCTTGCAGCTCAACCGCTACAAAAGTTTATAGGCCTTGCTTTCGAGGGAATTTCTAATTCGAAATTTGTCTGATTAATCTTAGATTAATTATTTTGATTATACACCTTTACACTACCATCATGAATTGCTTTCATGCGTGTATTATTGCGATAAAGAATTTGATTCATCGGTCCAATGCTGAATAGATTGAAGGATTAGTAATATCGACCGAAATGAAACTTGACGATCCGATCATCATCGTATAACTGCGCTGAACACGGTTGCACACGGTTTGAGTTTTTCTCCCCAACACCAACCCCTTACCCCCATATGTAGGTATGTTAAAACATTGGGGCTGTCTAAAAAGCAGTTAGAGACAGCCCTAAAATAACTAAAAAGCAAGGATTTGAAAGAAGGCAAAAAAAATTGGCAGTCATTGGACTGCCAATTTAGCTATGTTATGGGCAATGCATAACAAACCCCACTCGGTTTTCACCTTTTCCATTCCCCTGAGGGTGAACCTGCGGAAGCCCCAATCCTGCTTGATCCTTCCAAAGACACTCTCCGCTTCCACGCCTCGGCGTGAACGCAGTCTTTTCCCTTGATCCGAGATAAGCTTCTCGCGAGCCTGCTGCTGGTAACGGATCAAGGTAGGGTTGACCCAAAGCTGGCGGTTACCAACCCCGCGTGTACATTGGGGTTTGAGGGGACAGGAGGCACAAGAACTACACTCATATTCCCGGATCGAAGTGTGGTAACCATTGTCTGTGATGCGATATCGGGGTCCCAGGAAAGTCAATCGTTGCTGACTGGGGCAGATGTACTCGTCCTTGGTGGGATCATACTCCCAGTTCTCAACGCGGAAACGCTGTTTACGCCAACTGCGTTTCTGCAGTTTGCTAAAGAGCGGATACTTCACATACCCTTCGACCCCGGCTTGTTCCAGGTAGGCATAGTTTTCTTCGCTGCCATAACCTGCATCGGCTACCACGGTGCGGGGGAGACGACCCAGGCGTCTCTGGACCTGGTCCAGGCGCGGGATCAGCAAGTTCATATCGTTGGTCTTTTGGTGAATGCTGAAGCCCACCACAAACTGATTCTCAGTCCCAATCTGCACGTTATATCCGGGCTTCAACTGCCCATTCAACATCGCATCTTCTTTCATCCGCATGAATGTTGCATCATGATCGGTCTTGGAATAGCTGTTGCGCCCGGCCAGGATCTTCTCCTGCTCTTCATACTTCTTCTGGCGCGGCAGACAGTCTTCCTGCAGGGTCCGCAGGACTTTGGCTTCCCGCTTGTCTTTCATCTTGTCTGCCAGTCGCTCATTCAACCGCTCGATCCTCTTCTGCAGCCCTTCACTATCAATCCCACCTCCGCCTTGTTTATTCCCACCTCCCATTTCTTCCAGGTCCTTGTCCCCGTAGGCTTCCTGCTCCGCCTCATTCTCCTGCTCGATGTTCCCGAGCAACTCCTGGATCTTCTTCTGCAGACGCTCCTTGTACTTCGCCGTGCTCTTTGCCCATACCCACTTGTACTTGTTCGCATTCGCCTCGATCTTGGTCCCATCCAGAAAATAGTTCTCCAGCGTCACATACCCTTCTTCAATCAGGTACTGCAGCACTTCACTGAATACCACCTCGATCCCCTCTTTCATCACGCTGCTACGAAAACGGTTGATCGTCCGAAAGTCCGGCCGGTTGTTACCACTGATCCACATGAAGTTCACGTTCTCCCGCAGTCCCTTGGCTATCTGCCGGGATGAGTTCACTTTCTGGGTGTTCGCATACACCAACACTTTCAGCATCATGCGCGGATGATAGCTGCTCGTGCCTCCCCCTTTGTACTCGTTCAGGATCGGCTCCAGATCCAGCTCATCCATCACCCGGTTCACCACCCGCACCAGATGATCTTCGGGGATCAACTCCTCCAAACTTGGAGGTAATAGTGCTGGCTGGTCCATTGTGTAGGGTTTGAAGGTAACTTTGTTGTGTCCTTTTTTCATACCCCCATTGAATCACGGTTCTTTAAAAAAGAAAAGGGGCTATCCCTTACTTTTGGGACAGCCCCTTCAGGTGGACCTGGCGGGATTCGAGCCCTCGACCTCTTCAGTGCGATAGAAAAGCAGGTAGGGGAAAAGGGGGGAAAAGCTGTCCATTACGTCTATTATGTTCCAAAATCACCATACTGTGCTAGCATATCTGTTCCCGAATTGTTCCCGATATGCATCGGTATGAAGCAATGAAAGGCAACCCCAAGCCCTGTCCTGAGGGGGAAATAAGAAATAATAACCGTTTTCAGAAATTAGTTTATGACTGAACTGCTCGAACGATCAATCAGTGATATTAAAGGACGTTGTCGAAAAAAAGATTCTCGCATCTAGTGTCCTGCCATTTTTGCCCCAGTCCATTGGACAGGGGCAAAGCAAGTACATTGGATGGGGTTATTAAAGTCCAGTCAACACTTCGATCTCTTGCGAAGGCGTCCAATGGATTTTCTTCACATAAGATTTGAGAAAATCGTGGCTGTGATTGGATACTAAATTTACCACTGCTAAAGAGTTTGCACCAAGTTTTCTATGTTGATTTATCGTTGTACACGCCCAGAAGCATCGCCACCCATCAATCTTGTTACTTCCGACACGGTAACAAGATTTACATCGCCGGATACACTGTGTTTCAGACAAGATGCCGCAACAGCAAAATTTAGGGCATCCTCATTAGTCATCTTGGTGTATAAGCCATAGATTAGTCCCGCGGCAAAGGAATCCCCACCTCCCACGCGATCCACAATGTCGGTAATATCATAGTGACGGCTGATGTAGAATTCAGAGCCGTTATAAAGGCACGCCGACCAGCCATTATGACTGGCACTGAAACTCTCACGCAGGGTAATGGCTTGATATGTAAGATTGGGAAACGTAGCGAATATTTTTTTAGTTAGTGCTTCATATCGTTTTATATCCAATTCACCCGAAGTAACGGCTGTTTCATAATCTCCATCTTCCAAACGCACCCCCAGCGATTTCTGGCAATCTTCCTCATTGGCTATGCCCACATCAACATATTTAACCAACTCAGTCATTACCTCTGGTGCTGTTTTTCCATAATTCCATAACTTTTTGCGAAAGTTGTAATCGCAGGAAACGGTAACACCGCACTCTTTGGCGGCTTTAACAGCTTTCAAAGAAAGTACAGAGGCTGCTTCGCTTAGCGCTGGTGTAATACCCGTGATGTGGAACTAACCCGCGTCTTTAAAAATTGCGTCCCAATCAAATGTTTCTGCATGGGCTGTACTTATTGAAGAATGGGCACGATCATAGACCACATTTGAGGGCCGTTGATTAGCTCCTGCTTCCAAAAAATAAACTCCCATCCGCTCACCACTGCGTTGAACAAACGAGGTGTTAACGCCATACCCTCGCAAGAAACGGATGCAAGCATCAGCCAGTAGGTGGTCTGGCAGTGCAGTAACAAAAGCCACATCTAACCCAAAGTGGGCCAGAGAGATGGCAACATTGCCTTCACCACCACCAAAAGTAGCTTCCAACTGTGGGGTTTGAAAGAATCTCTCGAAGCCCGGCGGCTTCAAACGCAACATGATTTCACCTAAAGTCACAACACGCTTACTCACTGTCCGCCTCCTGAATTACGCACTGAAGCCACCAAGGAGATAGCCTCACGCGCAAGCTGTGAGATCGTCTCAAATTGGCCGCTGGAAATGAGTTCTTTCTTGGCAATCCAACTACCACCGCAGGCGTGTACCATCGGCAAGCTAAGGTACTCTGCGAAATTATTGACATTGATACCACCAGTGGGAATAAAATTGACACAAACATAGGGCGCGGCAATAGCTCTAAGTGTTTTGATACCACCAGCCGCCTCTGCAGGAAAGAACTTGAGCAGCTTCAAGCCCTTAGTCAATGCTTGATTGATGTCCGTTGGAGTCATAACACCAGGCGTGATGGGTAGCTCATTTTCCTGACAGTAATCAACAACAGCTGTATCAAATCCCGGTGTGGCCACAAAGCTAGCTCCGGCTGCTTTTGCTTGTTTGGCTTGTTCTACTGTTAAAACGTAATTACTCACCGATTATGGGAATTGGTAGTGAAGGCGGACCGAATAGTGACAGAATTGCATCAAAAGCTCGCTCGCCAGCCAATTCAGCCGTATCG
>Ga0315291_10005056_pt1 | contig 16637 bp, 20 predicted proteins | sample YL17G12_20_MG_FD_203070 | JGI IMG/M metagenome (GOLD analysis project Ga0315291, IMG submission 203070) | Sediment microbial communities from Yellowstone Lake, YNP, Wyoming, USA - YL17G12_20 | ecosystem: Environmental > Aquatic > Freshwater > Lake > Sediment | place: USA: Wyoming | collected...
AAGGATTCTGGACCATCTTAACAGGAGGACCATAGACCTGACCAGGGTAAGGTCCCTTGTGCTGGACGAGACGGACAGGATGCTGGACATGGGATTCATAGACGACGTGGAGGAGATAATCAGCCACGTCCCAAGGAAGAGGCAGACCCTGATGTTCAGCGCCACGCTCTACGACGTGCTGAACAGCATCGTCAAGAGGCATCTTCATGAACCCATATTCGTTTACGCTGGAACGCACGTGGACAAGGCGAAGCTAAAGCAGGTGTATTACGACATCCTCAGCCCGAGCCTCAAGTTCTCGCTGCTGGTTCATCTTCTGAAGCACAGCACGCGCGGACCCGCTCTCGTATTCTGCGGGACACGGGGCGAGTCGGACGTCGTCGCGAGGAACCTGAAGAGGCTGGGCCTTAACGCCATGGCCATCCACGGGGGCATGAGCCAGGACAAGAGGGAAAGGTCGCTCGACGCGCTGAAGGAAGAGAGCACGGACATACTCGTGGCAACCGACGTTGCTGCGAGGGGGCTCGACATAAGGAACGTCACCCATGTCTACAACTACGACGTCCCCAAGACCGCCAAGGACTATATACACCGCATCGGCAGGACCGCCAGGGCCGGCGACAAGGGAGAGGCAGTCACGCTGCTCGTCCAGAGGGACCACGACAACTTCAGGAGGATACAGAGGGACCCGGGGCTGGAAATACACAGGATGGAAGTTCCTCATTTCGAAAGGGTCCCCTTCGACAGGTACGGGGACCGGGACGGCCGCGGCGGGGGCGGATACAGGGGACGCGGAGGGCGCTCGGGATACGGCAGCAGCCAGGGGAGCGGGCGCGGACATTCTGGCTCAGGATACAGAGGACGCGGTGGCGGCGGCAGGCAACAGGGCTCTGAACACAGCGGCCGCGGAAGCCAGTCCGGCTCGGGAAGCGGCAATTACAGGAGCCGCAGCAATTCGGGTTCGGGCAGAGGGCACTACAGGAGCAGGGGCGGGCGCTCAGGCTCCGGAAGCGGCCATTCCTAAATTCCTTTAATCATAAAGGCTTCATTTGTTCCGGCTTAACGGGCAACCGGGCCTTTGAAAGATGAATTTAAGCAGCGGATTTCTATTATGAATCATGTGCAAATCACTGATTCTGCCAATTTTGATTATTGCGGTGATAGGGGGCCTGGCTGCCGTGGCTGCGCTGGACAGCATGAACTCCGCTGTTCCCCAAAACCTTGCGTGCGCAACTGATTCCGACTGCACGGGCTCGACGTGCTGCCACCCGGAATCCTGCACCAACAACGCCTACAGGGGGCCGTGCAACATGCTCTGCACGGAAATCTGCGAAGGGCCCATAGACTGCGGTGCGGGCCACTGCGGATGCGTGGACGGAAAATGCAGAGTTGTTACGGGGCCCGGGTGAATGCGGCACTTCAAAACAGGAACTGTAATGGTAATTCGGTACGAAAGGAGATATCTGAAGGGGTGATATGATGAGTTCATTGCTGGTGCCTGTCATCGGTGTGCTGATAGCCGTGATTGGAATCGCGGCCGCTGTCACCGTATGGAAATACAGGAAGGGTGGGAAGCGGCACGAGCCTGACTACTACGCATTCTTCGTCATGGGGCTGATATGGACCGTCGCAGGCGCTGTTTCAATGTTTTTCAGCGGCTTCTCCCTCAGCGGCCTTTTAGGCATGGGGGTCGTGTTCCTGGCCGTTGGCCTGGCAAACAGGCGCAAGTGGAAGGAGAACAGGAAGAAGTGGTCCGACATTTACAGGCGGCAGAACTTCATAGTGCTGGTCCTCGTGGCCGCCGGCGTAATCCTGCTTGTCATCGGGATTGCCGCTCTGATGCTCCCGGAATAGGTGCGTTATGAAGACGAGAATCAGGGAGCTGAAAAGCAGAATAGACGAGGTCTTCATATTCGGGGACGAGCGGCGGGCCAAATCCTGACAACACCGCCTTTTATACGGGCCCGGAGCAACTATATATTATGGCGGCCATTAAAGAGGTTCACTTCTACATCATCATGCCCGCGATAGCGGCGCTGGAGTGCGGGCTCATTCTCGCCGGATTCCTGACTCCTATCTCATCGTACTCGGCGGGCAACATCGCCTTCAGCCTTGTTTCTGTTCTCGTCATGATTTACATGGGCTGGACCCTTTCCGGGCTGGGCATTAAGAAGGTCGCGGCAAAGGGTGCGCTCGCGGCCCTGGCCGCGGTTGCCGTTCTTTCCCTGTTCTCCATAACAGGCTACGGCCTGGGGAGGCCCGTACTCGGTATGGCAGTGCAGTCCGCCTACTACCTGCCCGCCGTCCTGCTCTCGGTGTCCATAACCAACATCCTCATTTTCACGCTTTTCGCGGTCATCGGGGCGCTGCTCGCCGGGAGAATCGTGCATCGGAAAAAGGCCCCGCAGAAGAAAAGCAGTAGGTAGGATTGCCCGGAGACAGGCTCTTCATTTTCTTTCGTTCATTCCTGCCAAAGGCTTATTATAACCGGAAGCAAAAACAGCTGATGAAGAAGCCGAAAAAGAAAAGTTTTAAGATAGCGGTCACGAAAAATGGCCCGTACATCGTTACGGGCGGCCTGCCTCTGGCAAAGGAGATAATAGTAACAGACCGCGATGGCAATCCCCTGAAATATGCAAAGGGGGATAAATACCCCAGTCAGAAGAGCTATGCCCTGTGCCGCTGCGGCCGGTCAGAAAACATGCCCTATTGCGACTCGGCGCATGGAAAGATAAGGTTCGATGGCAAAGAAACGGCCGGCAGGAAAAAATATTCTGAGCAGGCCATGAAGATACCCGGGCCTGAACTCATACTCAACGATGCCCGGGAGCTGTGCGCCACCGCCCGCTTTTGCCACAGGGCAGGCGGGACCTGGAGGCTCGTCAGGAATTCCGATGACCCGAAGTCAAAACAGATTGCAACCGAGGAAGCCTGCAACTGTCCCGGGGGGAGACTGACGGTCTGCGATAAAAAGACCGGCATGCCAATAGAGCCTCCGTTCAAACCATCAATCAGCCTGGTAGAGGATCCGGAAAAGAAAGTCAGCGGGCCAGTCTGGGCAAAGGGAGGCATACCCGTGGAGTCATCAGACGGGACGCTATACGAGACCAGAAACCGCGTTGCCCTGTGCCGCTGCGGCAAATCGCGCAACAAGCCTTTCTGCGACGGAAGCCACATCCGGGCCAGGTTCAATGACGGCGATAAGTCACTCCGCAGGTAAATCCGGTTCTGCAGGTTAGCGGATTGCCTGCGAAACTGCTATGCTCACCCGAATATCCCCAGGCTCAGATAACGCTCGCCCCTGTCAGGGAAGACGGTGACCACGCGCCCGCCCCTGCCGAGGCGCCGGGCAACGTCTATGGAAGCGAGCAGGTTTGCGCCGGACGAGATGCCGCAGAGCATGCCCTCCTCCCTCGCGAGCCTGGCTGTCATCCTCTCAGCGTCCCTGCTTCTTATCCTGATTACTTCATCAACGAGCGCCAGGTCCATGAGCTTCGGGACGAAGCCTTCGCCTATGCCCTGTATGTTGTGGCGGCCGTGCTTACCGCCTGTCATGACAGCGGACTCTTCGGGCTCAACAGCTACAATACTGGCCTTTATGCCTTTCCTGCGCAGCGCCCTGGCCACGCCCATGAGCGTGCCGCCTGTCCCGACGCCGGCGATGAAGGCGTCCACCCTGCCGCGCATCTGGCTGATGATCTCCTTACCGGTCGTAAGCATGTGAACCTCCGTGTTGTCCGGGTTCGAGAACTGGTCCGGGCGCCAGGCGCTGGTCCTCCTGCTTATCTCATTCGCCTTTTTCACGGCCCCGGCCATGTCATCCTTCGCTGGCGTCAGCACCACCTTTGCGCCGAAGGCTTTCATCATCCCTATCCTCTCGCCTGTCATGCAGTCAGGCATGACCGCCGTGAACCCGTATCCGCGGGCAGCGCACTGCATGGCGAAGGATATGCCCGTATTACCGCTGGTGGCCTCAACCACCCCGCTGCCGTCCTTCAGGTCGCCCCTCTTTTCCGCCATGTCGAGCATGTGGGCCACCATCCTGTCCTTTATGCTGCCGCTGGGGTTCATGTACTCCAGCTTGGCGAATATCCTGGCTCTGGTCGGGTTGAGCTTCCTTATCTCCACCATCGGGATGTTGCCTATGGCGTGCATGGCTTCCGTGTAGAAGTCCGCGTGAGAAGCAGTCTTTCCGGTCACAATCCTGTGGATGTGCCTGGCGTGCGTAATCCTTCTGGGCATTTATATCACGTCTTCGCGATGCTAAGACAATGATTTAATTATGATATGAAACGATAAAAATAAACCAAAAAAAACCAATCGCTTTCTGCCTGGAATGCTTGCCGGTTTAGAATCCTCTTTTCTTAGAAAAGCATTCTTTGCAGTACACAGGCCTGCCCTCGGTGGGCTTGAAAGGAACTTCGCATTCCTGTCCGCAGTCCGCGCATGTCGCCTTGTGCATTTCTCTCGGACCAAAGTCCCTTCTAGGGCCGAAATCCCTTCTGGGTCCCCTGGATCCGCGATCTCTGAAATTTCCCATACTATCTTCCTCCTGTTAAAAAAAGCGGCAGAGTGTTGCTCCACGTGCTTTTCAAAGAAATTTTGGTATTGGTTATTTAAAAGCGTATCGGCCGCTTCATTTGTGGGCAAAGCAAGCAAACCCGCATAAGACGGATGAATTCCGTGTTTTGCCGTCAGCGACCTTATATCAGATTAAAGAATGTCTTTTCAGTGTCCTGTATGTAGTAACCAGGAGTGATCCGGTGAGCGGGTTTTGCGTGTCAACCACGGGATAATGCCCCCCGCAGGAAGCATGTGCAGGGCATACACCACAATTTAAGTCGATAGAGGAGTTGCCGCAATAACCGTCGTGTATCTCTCTTCGCATCTGCTCTTCAGGCGACAGGCCGGCCGCACCGGGGCCCGGACTTTCCCCTCCGAGCAGATGCCTGCCTCTTTCATAACTCATGACGCCCGAGGCGATATCCTTCTGACCCAGCCCCACTCTGGTGTTCTCCCTTATCCGGAAAACAACACTGTCGCCTACCCCAAATTCTTCGCCATGATTGGTCATGAAGAGGTTCTGCAGCGATGTGTCGTCGGGCCTGATGAAGGCAATGGGCCTGCCGTGGCCATCGAATTTCGTGTGCTCCACCACTCCGGAACGATATGTACCATCGTACGTGAAGGGTCTTCCGTCCTTTCTCATATTATCCGATTATCAGAAAAATTTATAAAACCTATCAATATATCGGGCCTTTTTAAACCAATGGTTACAATAAAACTTGTTGCTGCCTGGCCGTTGCCTGACTGATATGCTTCCTTATGATGTGATATTATGCCTATGATAGAGATGAAGAACCTCACGAAGAGGTACAAGAAAATAGTGGCTGTGGACAATATCAGCCTGGACATCAAAGAAGGCGAGATATTCGGCCTGCTCGGCCCGAACGGTGCCGGAAAGACCACGACGCTGCTTATGCTTACCACGCTGGTGAAGCCAACCTCAGGCCAGGCCACCGTCTGCGGCATCAGCGTGACCAAGAAGCCGGACGCAGTCCGCAGGTGCATAGGCATAGTCTTCCAGGACCCCAGCTCTGACGACATACTCACCGGCTACGAGAACCTGAAGCTCCACGGCCTGCTCTACGGCATGCCCGCCAAGCTGAGGGAGGAGAGGATTAAGGACGTGCTCGCGCTCGTTGAGATGACCAAGAGGAAGGACGACCTGGTGAAGAAGTACTCCGGCGGCATGAGGAGGAGGCTGGAGCTTGCGAGGGGGCTCATGCACCACCCCAAAGTGCTCTTCCTGGACGAGCCCACGCTTGGCCTGGACCCGCAGTCCAGGGAGCACACGTGGAAGTACATCGGGAAACTTGCCAGGGAGAAGAACATCACTGTCATCATCACTACGCACTACATGGAGGAGGCCGACAAGCTGTGCGACAGGGTTGCGATAATAGACGCCGGAAAGATAGTCGCGCTCGGGACGCCCGCGGAGCTGAAGAAGATAATAGGCGGCGACGTCGTGACACTGAAAGTGAAGAACCCGAACCTGAGCAGGGTGAGGAAGCTGAAGTACGTAAAAAAGGTCGTGAGGAAGGGAGACGTGCTTTCGCTGACCGTGGCCGATGCGAGCGGCAGCCTGCCATCCATACTGAAGGCCGTCGGCAAGGTGGAGTACGTTGAGGTCCACTCGCCAACACTCGAAGACGTCTTCATACATTACACGGGCAAGGGCATACGCGAGGACTCGCCTGAGGGCGGGTTCTTTGAAAGGATGATACACCAGAGGGCGAAAAGATGAGCGAGCTGATGGGCATTTATGCCATATGGTACAGGGAATTCAAGGTCTTCCTCAGGGAGCGGTCCAGGGTCATCGGCTCCATAGTCACCCCGATAATGTGGCTGGTTGTGTTCGGCGGCGGGCTGGGCTCATCTGTCTCCATATCAGGGGTCGGCTACCAGACGTTCATTTTCCCCGGCATACTGATAATGTCCGTCATATTCTCGTCAATCTTCTTCGGCGTCTACATCGTATGGGACAGGAAGATAGACTTCCTGAAGGAGGTGCTGGTCGCCCCCATAACCAGAACGTCCATGTTCATAGGCAAGGTCCTGGGGGGTGCGACCGATTCACTCATACAATCAGTGCTGCTGCTCGGCGTGGGAGTCCTGCTGATCGGGACCGGAACCATCGCCGGGGTCACCCTGAACGCCTTCACCGTGCTCGCGACGCTCGGCATACTGTTCATCGCTACGGTCGGAGCTGTCAGCATCGGGCTCATAATAGGCTCTGTCATGGAGAGCCCGCAGGGCTTCCAGCTCGTGGGCAGCTTCCTCATATTCCCGCTCTTCTTCCTGTCAGGGGCCCTGTTCCCCATAGACAACCTGCCCGCCTGGCTGGCACCGCTGAACGCCATGGACCCGTTCACCTACTCCGTAGATGCGGTGAGAGGCGTCCTGATAGGGGCCAACCACTTCAGCCTATTCCTTGACCTTACAATCTCCTCGGTTTTCTCCATAGCCATGATTTTCATCGGCAGCTACGCCTTCAAGAAGATGAAGATTTAGGCTCTTCCGCCTTCCAGGTCCTTTTCGATTTTCAGCATTTCTTTTTTCAGCCGGGGGATGTCTTTTTTGACGATGGCCAGAACGATATCCAGGTCTACCCCGAAATAATGATGAATCATTTTGTCTCTTGTCCCCGCAATCTCCTTCCATTTGACTCCGCTGTACCTGTTTTTTGTGGTTTTTGAAACGTTCTTGACCGCCTCTCCGATAATCTCTATTTCCCTTACTATTGCGCTCCGCTTCATTCTGTTTGAAAGCAGCTCTTTCTTGGTAATCCCCCCTGAGAACTCAGCTATCGCGTTGATGCTGTCCAGTATATGCTTGATATAGACCTTATCGTTTTTCCCGTTCATAAAATTCTCACTTCATGTTTCAGAATCCGGTCCTTCAGATAAGGGCTTATGCCGTTGTAGCTGACCAGATCGACCTTCCTTTTGAGCTTTTTTTCAAGCTCAGCCTCTATTCCCGCAAAAGCAAAGCCCGTATTTTTCGGGGGCTGGACCAGGATGTCAATGTCGCTGCCCATTTTCTGTTCCCCCCTGGCATAGCTTCCGAATATTCCGGCCCTCTTTATTCTGTTTTTCTTCAGTATCCTGATAATCTGGGGCTTTATCCTCTCCAGGTCCCTGTTCACCCTGTCTTTCAGTAACGTCTCATCTGCCCGGTTTTCTTTTCTGGACAATTCCTGCCCGGATAAATTTACCCCCAGGTAAATCCTTTCCTTTTTGAATTTCTTGCCGTTCCTGATGCTCCTGACCCTGTAATAGTACCTTTTCCCATTATTTTCCTTCAATTCCGTATATGTCATGATTATTATACGGGCACATTGTATATAAATACCTGTTTGTGGACGTAATATGTCTTCGCAGGCCGTTTCGCAGGCCGGGAATAAGGTGGAGATTCGATGCTGACCCGGGCGTTGAGATTCCGGAAGCCGAACCGTGTAGAAGGTTCGGGTGCGATAGCCCGCAAATGGCCGGCTTCACGAGGAACCAGACCACAACCAGATATTAACCAGCTTTCAAGAGTCGTGCAGGCTGTTCAGGAAATACGAAAGCACTTCCTTGTCCCTCTGGGTTTCCGTGATGATTTTTCTCATGGTCCTGACCACAAGGACCGGATGCCTGCCTATGGCCGTCTCTTCGGATAGCATCAGTGCGTCGCTTCCGTCCAGGACCGCGTTCGCCACGTCGCTGACCTCGGCCCTCTCCGGGACCCTCGACCTGGTCATCGAGAGTAGCATCTCCGTTGCCGTGATTGCCATCTTCCTGCTCCTGTTGCACTTCTTTATTATCACTTTCTGGAATATGGGAAGCTTTTCCAGCGGGATGTTGTCCCCCAGGTCGCCCCTGGCGACCATTATACCATAACTCTCTCTTATGAGCTCGTCGATGTGCTTTATTCCCGTCCTGTTCTCTATCTTGGAGATTATCTTCACGTCTTTCCCCACGATTCCCTGTATCTTCCTTATCTGCTCCGCGGACTCGGCGAATGAAACCGCCAGATAGTCGTACTTCTGGCCCTTTATCCATTCCAGGATTTTCAGGTTATCGATGTCGAAAAGTATCCTGCACCCGGTCCCCTCCAGGTGCTTCATTATCAGGTTGTACTGCTTGACCGAGCCGTACTTCGTGTTGATTCTGGCGATTGTCATCCCTTCCTTTACCATCTTCCTGATGACGGCCCTGCTGAGGCTCGACGGCCCGATGGTGGCGATGATGTCTGCCTTCTTAATAGGGCTTTTCGCCGGGCCTTTCACTGGGCTTCTCACAGGACTTTTCACAGGGCTTCTTGCTGGGCTTACCATCAATTAATCCTGTGCCGGGCCTGTATAAAAAGGCGGCCAAGTCACTGAACGATGCACATAAGCACTGATTTTATCTTTTGTTGAAGAAGTAAGACTTAAAAAATTTGCATCGAAAATAAGCTTATGGATAGAACCGCTGAGCTGACACCTGAAAGGGTCGGGGAGTATCTGGGCCGCCTTTCTTCGGACCGCGCAAGGGCCATGGCTATAAGCAGCCTTGTGGCCGTAGGGCATAATATTACTGAAGAACGTGTTCTGTGGGCGCTCGACCTGCTGGCGAATGAAAAGGATTATCTCGGGGCCGCGCGGCTCGCAGAAAGAGCCGGGATGGCTGAAAGCTCTCTCGGATATTTAGAGAAGACCATTGAAGTAGACAGGCAGAAGGGGCTGGAGACTGCATTCGAAACCGCCAGGCTCAGGGACGCCGGGCGCGTTGCCGAGAACGCCGGGATGGCTGAAAGGGCCATAGGATATTACAGGAAAGCCGGGAAACCTCAAGACCTCTTAAAAGTTGCGCAGATTTCCGAGCAGAACGGACTGACCAGTAATGCCATAGTGATGTATGTGGGGCTGGGCAGATACGAGAGCGCGGCTGCCGCAGCAGCGGCCTCGGAATCCGCCGCGCAAATCATAGAAGGGCTCGCCGTGGACGGGAATCTGCTCCTGCCGATGGCCCGCGTCGCCAAAAGGGCCGGGCTTGAAGATAAAGCGCAGGCCCTTTTTGGCAGGGCTGTAAGTCATTTACTGGCAGGGGGGAAGCATGACGAGGGGGCAAAGCTTGCGGAAGAGTGCGGCATGCATGAGACTGCGGCAGAAGTTTACCGGGGGCGAATGGAATATTTCGAGGGACGTGGGGAACCTGAACAGGCAGGTGAATATGCCCTGAAGGCAGGCATGGAGGACAAGGCCAGGGGTCTCTTCAGGACGGCATATGAAAAGCTCAGGGCCGGGCATGCGGGTATCAGATTCGAGGGCACGAACTATGAGGCTTTCGGCAGGCTGGCGGACAGCGCCTACCGCGCGGGCCTGGCCGATGTGGCGCTTTCTCTGTACGAGGATGCGGCCAGGTTCTCCAAGGGCCAGACTGGATGGCTGGAGCGCGCCATGAAGATTGCGGGCGAGACCGGCCAGAAAGACAGGGCGGTCCAGCTCGTGCTGGATACCATGGACGAGGGACCGGCAGCAGAGAAGGCTGAGGATTTGGGACTGTATGACAGGGCCATGCAGCTGTACGAGCAGTCGGGAAATTTCGATGGCGCGGAAAGGGCGGCGGTGGCTGCAGGGGACGGGGCGAGGGTGGAGGCCTACCGGGCCTTCTTAAAGCATACGAGGTAAACCCCTGCAATACAAAGGCCCACAGCTTATATTCCCGCCAGCCGTCTGTTTATTATGAAAAACATGTGGAAGTCCGTCAAACACGTCATAATGAAGGCGGACCTGCTCATCATAGTCCTGGACGCGAGATACGTCAGCGAGACTGTCAATGAGGAAATCATCGAGAAAATCCGCAATCAGGGCAAGCCCTATTTCTTCGTGGTCACGAAGACGGACCTGGCGGCCAGAATCGACAGGGAAAGCATACCCGGGCCTTACGTGATGGTCTCGGCCACCGAGCACCAGGGCAAGTCGCGGCTCAGAGAGAGGATTCTGATAATGGGCGCGAAGCATTACGGCAAGGACTGCTCCCTGAGGGTAGGCGTGCTGGGCTACCCCAACGTCGGCAAGTCGTCGGTCATCAATATGCTGAAGGGCAGGAAGTCGGCCTCCACGAGCATAATATCCGGGCACACGAAGACTCAGAAGTTCATCCGGTCCGACAGGCGCATCCTGCTGATAGACACGCCGGGCGTCATCCCCTACGGCGAGAGGGACATAGTGAAGCACGTGCTCATAGGCTCAACGGACTTCGACAGGGTCCGCAACCCGGTGGGGGCGCTGGAAGGCATAATGAGGATGTATCCCGGCGTAATCGAGAAGTACTTTGGCATAGACGCACCGGAAGGCCGGGAAGACCCCAGCGAAAAAGGCCGCGAAGAGCTGGAGAGCGGTTCAGAAAAGAAAAACACAAAGAAAGGCCAGGGGAATGAAGAGGCACAGCAGGGGGAGAAGGAGAATGCCACTGGCGAAAGCGGCGGGCAGGAGCGGGAAGATTCCATAGAAAAAACCATCGAGAAAATCGCCCTGAAGAAGAACATGCTGCTGAAGGGCGGCATCCCCGACGTGCAGAGGGCCGCCAGGATGGCCATCATGGAGCTCCAGAAAGGGAAAATCAGGCTGCAGAACCAGGGTGCAGCTTTTGCATAAAGCTGCAGCTGACTTATGATAAAAATACAAAATAAAAAAACCAAAACTAAACCGCTTTAATTTACTGATTTACTTTATGAATGTGTCTGATCAGAATTCCCTTCTTTTCGAGAAGCATTCTTTGCAGTACACAGGCCTGCCATCTGTAGGCTTGAAAGGAACTTCACATTCCTTTTTGCACTGTGCACATGTTGCTTTGTGCATCTCTCTCGGACCAAAGTCCCTTCGGGGTCCCCTGGATCCGCGATCTCCGAAATTTCCCATACTATCTTCCTCCTGTTAAAAAAAGCAAACCGAGAATTAATTCCCAATTACTTTCCAACCAGATTTGGTATTGCATATTTATAAGCTTATCGCATTGCATCGGGTGCACACACTGGACAGAAAACTGCATAAAGCGGGGCTTTTTGTGCAGAACGGGGGTTTTGTGCAAAGCCCCTCCCACCGGCTTTGTGTAAAAAGTAGCTAAATTGGGCGACTTTGTACACAAGTAGGGGACTTTTTACACAAAATCGGTTACTGTCTAATCTCCTTCTATTTTTTAACTCCGTGTTGTTGTATACAAATAAATGAAAATGTAATCAAGATACAAAACAAAAAAAGGAAGAATATTAAAATGGGGTCATAACCTAAAGAAACAAAGATTACTAATGCAACTATTGAAAGACAAGCAATTATAGTCTTACAGCCACCAGATATTCTGAATTTGAAACCTAGGAATTCGAGATTAGCTTCTTCTTTTTCTTTCATTCACAATCCCCGTCAATGTATGTATTGTTGAAACGCTAAAAATTAAAAAACCAAAAACTATATATGGGATGTTCAATAAAAAGAAACCTATTGCTAATATGCTAACAGATATCATAAAAGTAGCGAGAGTAAATACTATATTTAGACTTACTATTTTCATCAAAGACATTTGCTTGTCTATTTCATATTGGATTATTCTTTTAAACTGTTCACTATCAAACGAACCCCCGTGTCCAATCCACATTTCACGTACGTGCTCTCTTAATAAAAGCTGAGGACGTATCTCATCGTCTTTTTCTTCATAAGCAGTCGTTAACATATTAACAACCCTTCACAACCTTTTTTATTTTATCTATATCAATCCCCTTTACATTGGTGCTCACGTGGAGTATTCTGTCTTTAATTGTTTCAGGTTCATGGTCGAATGCGATAAAATCGTTTTTTAAAGACTTGCTATTTTTCTTTTGTAAAATAGCAAAGAGTCCCACAAATGTTATATCACAATTATCTTTTACTATGCTTTTTCTCATTCTTTCCTTTAAATCGTCCTTTATAAAATCGGACAAATAAATACCTGGTATCTCGAATGATTTTATTTCATTGACTTTTTTGTACGCATTCTTGTTTCTGTTTATTTTGGATAAAATGTTTTTAGCTATATTCTCAACGGCTTTAGATACATCTTGACTTTTCTCACCTCGACCCAGAATACTCTTTTTACCTATGTATATTTTCAGTTTATCTCCCTTGAGTATTATTTCATCCAACTTTTTGTTTTTATCTATTATGTCTATCTTGGTAAAGTTCCCAAATAACTCTCTTTGAACCTTTTTATCATCAAGAATGTCAATTGGTATCGGTTTATCGAATTTTATAATAGAAATCTCGTTCTTCATATGAATTTATTAGATGCTGCATTTAAAAAAATATCCTCTTAATAGAATCGAAGATTTTGATTAATTTATTGTATAATTTATATTTTTATTGAGTTCATGCATTTCCTGTATCAGCACACACAAATTATGGCACAATATCTTGCACAAAACCTCATTGATCTGTGCGGTCTTGCTCTTGCTTTTCAACGAATCTCCGAACTTCGTCTTTATCATATGGAAGGTGGTCTCCACGTTGCTCCTCTTGTGGTAGTGCTCCATGAATTCCTTCTGGTTGTACATGAAGTAGTGGTACATCTTACGCCACGTGTACGAGCCCTTTGACCTTCCGGTGGCATTCGACCTGAAGGGTATGTAGGGCATCGCTCCCGCCTTGCTGATTGCTGTCACGTTCTCCCTGGACGAGTATGCCTTGTCGGCAGACACCTCTTTCACGGTGAAGTTCTCAGCTGTCTCTTTAAGCATTTGTTTCAGGAATGGCGAGTCATTCTCATTCGGGTCTGTTAGTATTATGCTCGTGACTATGTTCGTCTTCACGCCGCACATGAGGTGGGCCTTGACCCATATCCTCTTTTCGGTCTCCTTGCCGTACTTGTGGTCGAACCACCTGGTATGGCGGCAAGTCGTAAAGCCGCTTGAGTCCACGGCAAAGTCGGTTTCCATTGATTTGAGGGGCATGCTGGACTTCGAGATTAACAGTGTGAGGGGCTCCGTCATGTCCTCCCGCTGGAGGAAGTGCCCTATGGAGGCAAAACAAGGGGTTTTGCCCATGTAACCCCTTTCCTCGGCCACCTGTAGGTCTCCCATAAATCGCCTCAAGGAATGCATGCTATAGACCTTCATAGCGGAGCAGAATATCATGTCCGAGAGGGGGATGGACGGCCTGCCGAAGCTGTATTCCGGCTGCTCTATGTAGTGGCAAAGCTCCGAAAGCAGCTTCATGAAGATAGGCTTTTCGCTGCATTGGGCCGTATTATAGGCCTTCCAGTCTTGTGCATATTTTGCTTTTGCCATACCATCACTTTATTCCATTATTACTTTATTACATTATATAATTGTAGCGATAGATTTAAATACTTTATGGCTTTATTACATTATATAAGGTAATAAACATGGAAAAAGTGACTGTCAGCCTGAGGATTGACCCCACCCTATGGAAGGAGGTCAGGAAGCACGCAATAGATAAGGACGTAAGCATCTCTGAACTCGTAGAGAAGGCTCTGAAGAAAGAGCTAGGCAAGTCATAGCCATTTATATTGCCAGAGGTAAATACTTCCATAGGAACACATCAACATACCGCCCCGGACGGGATTCGAACCCGCATATGTCTGCCACGACATTAACCGGTCTGCAACCGGACGCCTAAACCGTGTTCGGCCACCGGGGCTTATTTTTCTTTACTCAATATTTGGCAGCAGAGTTTAAATGCTTTGCGGTTTAATCTGCTGATAATAGCTTATTTATCCAATAGAAATGTCGTAAGATAAAATAGATAAGTTTAAATATAACCAATCCATTATAATACACATGGGAAAGATTGGAAGTTACGATTATCCTGAAACTCAGATAAAAACTCTCATAGACGCAGTCGAAATAATTGTTAACAAATTTAACGGACAATTAAACAGTGATAAGACGCTTGCAGAAGCTTTGGGCCACAGCACACCGACCTCTGGAGGATTCATTGTTAAGATATCGGATTTAAGAAAATATGGATTTTTAGAGAAAAGAGGACTGATAGCTACATCGAGGTCAAAGAAAATAGCACAACCGTTGAGTCCAGATGAAAGACAAATTGCAATAAGTAAAGCCATAAGCGAAATATCACTATGGATGGCAATTTATGAAAGAACAAAGAGCAAGCAGCCAAATAGTGAAGACTTCAAATTACACCTCAAGGATATTACAGACGATAGAGACTCTGTGGTGAAGAAAGGAGATAAGATACTAAATCTTTATAAAGATGCTATGAACTATTTTATAGATGGAAACGCAAATAAAAATAGTAATCTGAGTAAAGAGTATGATAATATGAATAATTTACAGAGACCTCAAGAATTGCCGGTAAGTGAGAGCACTTCAGAGGGAATGTTGCTTTTGAAGGTTGGAAAACAGTCAGTAAACCTCGAGAAAAATGATTCCAATATACAGATACTCATGAATATACTCGAAGGAATGAAGAGCAATCCTCATCAGGGAAAAGTCAAAGAAAAAGCTATCAACTGACACTTTTTACACAGAAAGCCGACTTTTTACACAAAAGGCACTACTTACACAAAGCCCCTCCCACCGAAAGATTTATAAAGGTCTGTATACTATAATGTATAAATAGAATGCGTGTAGTGCTTAGATGTGCTGAATACAATATATGATAAGCAGATAAACTGGTGAGGAAGATGGAAAATGAGCTTGATGCGGAAACTGAGATAGAATCAGACGGCGGCCCGATTACCAGATGGATTGAGAAGTACTTCGAGGAGAGGCTTGACAAGCGCGACAGGAGCAGGGAAGGCGGCGGCCCGGGAGCGGAGCTCGATGGTGAAGGGAAGAAAAGATGGGCGAAGCTCTGGGCAGAGCAGCTGGCGTACCTGAATTGAACTGGGAGCAGACAGTAAAGTAGACGGCAAATTTCATTATTTCAGTGAAGGGGTTTCGATATGCGAAAAGATCCGTTAGAGATAATCGAGGAGATATTCAGTGCACTCGAGAAAGGGCGCAGGCCTTTCTCCATCAACGAGCTGTCCAAGGAGACAGGCATCCACAACGTGACCATCAGGAAGTACGTGAGGCTGATAGAGGTCGTGAGGGAAGAGGGGAGGATGGAGGTAATCAAGACCAGGCACTCAATCATTTTAAGGATGAGGAAGGAATAATTATAGGAATTAACGGGGTTATGGGATTGCGGGGCCAGTAAATGTGATGGCGAAGGATTATAAAATTTGGGGATTAAATAATAAGATAATGTGGTGATGTTCATGACGGGAAAGGATTTGATGCTTAAGGTCGGCGAGCTTACCGACAGGACCGAGTCCGGCCGCGGGATTGTAAGGCTGGACACGAAGAGCATGAGCGAGCTCGGCATAAGGGAGGGCGACATCATCCTCCTGGAGGGCCAGAGGAAGACCGCGGCCATCGCGGTGAGGGCTTACCCCGCCGACGCGGGCCTCAGCGTCGTCAGGATAGACGGAATAACACGAAGGAACGCAGGCATCGGAGTCGGCGAGAACATCAGGATAAAGAAGGCCGACGTGAAGGACGCAAAGAAGGTGGTGCTGGCCCCTGCCCAGAAGGGCATGAGGCTCATGATAGACCCGGGCCTGATGAAGAAGAACCTGCTCTTCAGGCCAGTGATGAAGGGCGATATACTCACGCCGTTTCCCATCGTGAGGAGGAGGCAGGAAAGGACGTCTACCCCCTTCGACGACATCTTCAGCTCTTTCGGCATCGACATCAACTTCGACGACTTCTCGTTCACGCCCATACCGGGCGAGACCAAGCTGGTAGTGGTCTCGGCGAACCCGGACGGGGCGCTCAAGATAACCGACCAGACGGAGATAGAGGTCAGGCCCGAGGCAGTGGAGATAGAGGAGAAGGCCATACCCACCATCACCTATGAGGACATCGGGGGGATACACCCGGCAATAGAGAAGATCCGTGAGATTGTGGAGCTGCCGCTGAGGCATCCGGAGCTCTTCACCAGGCTGGGAATCAGCCCGCCAAGGGGCGTGCTGCTCTACGGCCCGCCCGGTACGGGCAAGACGCTTCTGGCCAAGGCTGTGGCCAACGAGTCGGGGGCCAGCTTCTTTTCG
>Ga0315291_10005057_pt1 | contig 16636 bp, 19 predicted proteins | sample YL17G12_20_MG_FD_203070 | JGI IMG/M metagenome (GOLD analysis project Ga0315291, IMG submission 203070) | Sediment microbial communities from Yellowstone Lake, YNP, Wyoming, USA - YL17G12_20 | ecosystem: Environmental > Aquatic > Freshwater > Lake > Sediment | place: USA: Wyoming | collected...
GCCTATGATTATGTCCTTTGCTATGTAGGCTGTCTGGCCGTTGACGATGGTGGTGACGGCGGCCTGCAGCCCGGCCTCCGCGCCGGGCAGGCCGGGTAGGACCTCCATGATCATCATCCCCGTCTGGCCCGGCGAGACGTTCTGGACTCTGAGCTCCTCGATGACGTCGGGGTCGAGGTCTCTCGAGGAGAGGCCGACGTACGGGTGCTGGTAGTAGCCCTTCTCTACTATCGAGGATGTTACTCGACTGATGACGTTGGATGGTATGGCGAAGTTTATGCCGAAGCCTGCGCCGGCGTTGGTTATGCCGAGGACCCTGGCCTCGAGGTCGAGGAGAGGCCCGCCCGAGCTGCCCGGTGCGATGGAGAGGTCGAGCTGCATGACGTCCACGACTAGGGGGACGCCTGAGACCTCGATGCGCTTGTTCAGCTGGCTGATGTGGCCGGATGAGAGGCTGCCGGTGAGGCCGAGGGGGGCGCCCACGGCCACGACCTCCTGCCCGACGCCGCAGAGCGAGGAGTTGCCGAGGATGAAGGGGGCCGCGCCGGCGGGGGTCCTCGAGGCCGTTATCACCGCGATGTCCGCGAATGGATCGATTCCGGCGATCACGGCACTGCTCCAGGACTCGTCGTAGAACATGACCTCGGCGCTGGACTGCCCCTCGACGACGTGCCAGTTCGTCACGATGTGGCCCTTGTCGTCGTAGACGAACCCCGAGCCCTGGCCGAGGGTGGTCCTCACCACGACCACCGACTTGTAGACGGCCTGGTAGACGTTCGCCGCGGTCTGGTTACCGTGCTCGTCCAAGATGCTTCTCAGCGAGCTGATGTCGGAGCTGAGCTCGTCCCTGATCCTCGTAAGGCTCGATGAGAACGACTGTTTCAGCCCCTCTATCTGGTCCTGGAGGGCGGATATCTTCGAGTCTGAGAGCTCCTCCAGGCTGTCGAGCTCGCCTTGGAGCCTCGTCAGGCCAGCCTGCGTGGACCTGTTCATGGCGTCCATGTCCAGCCCGATGGCGTCGAGGCTTCCCTGGACGCCGCTCATGGTTGCCTTGTCCTCCTCGTTGACCTTTTGCTGGGTGTTCTGGTTGTTGATGATCAGGGCGGTGTTGATCCCCGAGAAGAGGACCGAGGCGACGCAGAGGACGGCGAGTATCGTCGTGTTCCTGTTCGGCATGGTAGCCATAAGGGTTGTCTGGGAGATAAATCAATGCTCGGCCGGCTGAGCCTACGCGTTTCCCGCGTAATGTACTTATTCTGCTCCGCCACACCTCCTCTGATTGCCTATGAGCGTTAAGATCACTAGGGTTGAGGGGGGTGTGTTCAGGGCTGAGGCCGACGGCTTCGAGGTCCTGTCCGGTAGGGTTGACGAGAAGAGTGAGCCTGTGGGTATGTCGCCCGGGAGACTGATGGCGGTGTCCCTAGGCCTCTGCTCTGCGTTCCACGTCGCCACGTACCTGAGGCGACAGAAGATCGAGGCGGGGGGCCTCAGCCTGGGGGTGGAGGCCAAGAACGAGGTGAATCCGAGCAGGGCTTCGGAGTTCAGGATAACGATCGATGTCGGGGCTGAGCTGGACGGGAAGTAGCTCGAGGGGCTGATGGAGGAGGGCGGTCGCTGCTACGTCGGCAACACCCTGAGGAACGCCCCGAAGATCAGCCACGAGGTCAGGGTTAAATCCTCTTAGCATCGGGCCTTATCATATGCTACATAGGATAACGGGAAAAAAATTTGCCCGCGTTTTTGCGTGGCTTCTTTATAAAGAACGAACGTTTTCTGTTCGGATCAGTTCGCCGGGGGAGTCCGGGGAAGGCTCCTTTTCATGAAAGGCGTCTTTTCACAGGGCCTCCTGGAGACCCCCCCCTCCTCTCTAGAGGCTTCTGCCGATCCTCCGCGCCCTCTCGAGGAGGTCCTTCCTGGATGAGACCGGCTTGCTGCCCGTGCCCTCTGCCCTGAGGTCCGCGACGTGCCTCATTCTCCAGTAGTGCTCCATCCGTTCCCTCATCCAGGCGAGGATGTCGTCGTAGGCCTCAGGGTCGTCCCAGCCGCACGTGATGCAGTTGACGACCTTGACGTCGTCCGGGAAGCGTCGCCTGTACTCGTCTCCGTGGGTCTTGCTCCAGTAGTGGAGACGGTCAATGAACTGCTTCATCCTGCTGTCGACGTGGTCGTAGTAGATCGGTGTGCCCAGAACAAGTGCTCCCATCGACTCAAGGTGGGGCCCCAGCTTCCTGGCCATGTCGTCATCCGGGTAGTAGAGCCTCCCGTCCTTCTCCTCTATGTGGCGCACGTCGAGGTCTGCTAGCTTTACGAGGACGGTCTCGTGTCCCGCCTCCCTGGCGCCCTCCAGGACTGCCTCGACGAGCCTGACCGTGTTCCCCTCCCTGTGGGGGCCCCCGACTACGCCTAGAACCTTCATATTGGCCACCTAGAGCCTTCGCCCGATCTCCCTCGCCCTGTTCAGGAGCCTGGGCCGTGACTCGACGGGCTTGTTCCCGGTCCCCTCAGCGACTAGGCTCCTGATCCCCTTCATGTCATAGCCCTTCTCCATGTCCTTCGCCCATTCGAGGACATCGTCGTAGTAGTGGGGGTCATCCTGGCCGTATGTGATGACGTTGACAGCCCTCACCCCCTTTGGGAGCCTGCACCTGTTCTCCTCGCTGTAGTAGCTGCTGTAGTAGTAGAGGCGGTTGATGAACGTCATCATCCTGGAGTCGAGCTGGCCGTAGTAAATGGGTGAGCCGAGGACGAGAGCGCCCATGGACTCTATATGGGGCTTTATCTTGTCGAAGTCGTCCTCCGGGAAGGCGACCTCCCCATCCCTGTCCCCCAGGTGGCCGATGTCTAACTCGGCGAGCTTGAACAGAACGGTCTCGTGTCCAGCCCCCCTCGCCCCCTCGAGGACAGCCTCCACGAGCCTGACGGTGTTCCCGGCACTGCGCGGGCCTCCGACTACGCCAAGAACCTTCATGAAGCAGAGATCGGCTGATACTGGTTATCAAGGTTTCCCGGCGCCTCGCGAAGCTTATTAGCGTATGCACCTATCTCGGACTGATCGGTTTGAAGCGATACAACGTCGAGGGCTCATGGCCCGCTCTCGTGACGCCCTTCGATGAAGCGGATGAGGTCAACTACGAGGTTCTCCGTAGGCTCGTCCGTTTCCACGCCGAGAACAGGAGCAACGGCGTCCTCCTCCTCGGCTCGACCGGGGAGGCGATCCTCCTCACGAAGGAGGAGAGGAAGAAGATCGTCGACGAGGTTGTCGACGAGGCCAACGGGAAGATACCCGTGATGTGCGGCGTCTCAGCCGTGTCGACGAAGGAGACCATAGAGAACGCGAGGTACGCCAAGGACGCGGGCGCAGACTGCGGCCTCATGGTCCAGCCACCGTACATCAAGCCGACGCAGGGCGCCCTCTACGGATACTTCAAGGACGTCGCGGACGCCGTCGACCTGCCCCTCGTCATCTACAACAACCCCGAGAGGGCGGGCGTCAACGTGGAGCCCGAGACGATCGCGAGGCTCGCCCAGCACCCTAACATCGTCGCCGTCAAGGAGGCTGGCCCCAACCCATACGGCGTCATGAGGGTCGTGGAGCTGACCCGCGGCGAGTTCAACGTCCTCTGCTGCGACTGCGCCTTCTACGCCCTCATACCCGTCGTGATGGCCTCGGGCGGTAAGGGGACGAGCAACGTCACGGGCGGCCTCTGCCCACGTGAGTTCGCGGAGCTGAGCAAGCCCTGGGAGAGCTACCAGGACGTCTTGACGACGAGGGAGCACCTGTACAGGCTCCTGCCCCTCATCAGGATGATGTACAGCGAGAGCAACCCTGTCCCCCTCAAGGCGGCCCTGAACATGGTCGGAGCCGACGTCGGCAAACCCAGGAAGCCCCTGCTTGAGCTGAGTGAGGGCAACATGAAGACCATGAGACAGACCATGGAGCGCCTTGGCATCATGGATGAGGACAGCTACCAGCGCCGGTTCTTCTCCAGAAAATGATTTTTTTTCGCCATAACTTGAAGCAGGTCATAAAAAAGGGGGTTACTTGAGCTTCTTTGTCAGCTGTTCCACGGTGATGGCGGGCATCGTCAGTATCTTTATTGTGCCCCTGCTGCCCAGCTCTACGCTTATCCCGAAGACCGCGTCGTCGTCCGGCGCCTCGACGAGGTTCACGAAGTCGTAGGGGCCGAGGACGGCGTACTGCTCCAGCACCTTGACGCCGTATGCCTCGATCTCCTTGTTGACCTCCCCTACGCGCCCGGGCTTCTCCTTCAGCGTCCTCTGGCCCTCTGGTGTCAGCGTGGATAACCGGATGTACTTAGCTACGGTTTACACCAAGGCGAAGTTAAAAACAGCCTTAAAATAGGTGTTGATGAAGGCCTCTCTGCTCCGTTTTTTTCCCACATATTATAAAAGTGGGAACACTTATTAAGGTGGGAAAATATAGCATGGTGGGAATGGTTGAGGTCGCTAAAGTCGATAGCAAGGGCCGCGTGCTCATCCCTAAAAACATGCGAGAACGTTCCGAGTTATTCGAAGGAACACTAGTAAAAATTGAGGCCGATGACGGGAAAATCATCATCGAGCCGATGGAATCGATAGCCGACAAGTACTATGGCGTCTTCAAGGTCGATGAGGTGCCAGAGGACCTAGACGAGTTCCTGCCCGAGGTGCAAGCCAAGCTTTGGAAGGAGAGACATACGTAGACGTCAACATCTTCGTGTACTGGCTAGTGGGGGACCGTAACTTTGGGCCCAAGGCGTGTACTTGGATAAAGAGGATGGAGAAAAGCCGGGGGTTCGTCACCTCAGCCCTCTCCGTATATGAAGCCGCGTCAGTCATCGCTGTGCTCACCAACGGTAAGATGAAGGACCCAGGGTTCATAGAAAGGGTAGTCCAGCCTATTACGGACCTTCCAGGACTCAGCACCATTCCCCTGGAGCGTCAACATCTCATCGATGCCCGGAAACATATGGTTGATTATTCGCTGGATTATGAGGACGCCCTGCATCTGGCGGCGGCCTTGGATAGAGGAACCAGCTCAATCGTGTCGAACGACAAACATTTCAATAAAACACCGTTACAAAGGGTGTTCTAGTGGAGCCCCGAGCGGGATTCGGACCCGCGGCCTACAACTTACGAGGCTGCCGTACCTACCTCCTCGTCAGGTTGGGAGCCGAAGAGTAACATCAGCCTCGGGAAATCGAAGTACGCTGCCACGAAAAGAATCCCTAGAACCGCCCGCCACAGCAACTGAAGATTCCAGGGATACAGGATATCGTAGATGAAATACCAGCCGAATATGTACCTCGTATAGACCTGGAGCCCAAGGACATTCTCCAGCAACGTAACCAAAGGCACACCGAAGACAAGGATGGCCAGGGTAAGGCGAACGTGGGTTCGTTTAACCCCGAGAAGCCTCCCGACGACGAAGAAAGCGTAGAGACTCCTGACAACAGTCACGACCAAGAACACCGCCGCCACGAGCAGCCCCGAGGCCAGCTGAACCTTCAGGACGTAGGAGGGAAGCACGTCGAGGACCAGCAGTGGCAGGACCGAAAACGAGTAGACGGACAGCAGCATCCTGACTGGAAACGGCTTCACCATGGGAGCCCGATACTTCTCCAGGAGGCCCCGCTTCACCACCTGGACCAGCAGGAGCCGGGGGAAATCCATGAGTATACCGACGATCACCAGCCAGCCGCCCTGATTCATCAACACGGCGACCGTGAGGGACGGCAGGCCGTAGACTACCCCAGCCAACGCGAGGAAGACGAGCCCGAGCCGACGTGAACGGGGCCTGGGGACCCCCGTAAGTGAGCCGACGACGGAGTCGGCGAGGCCCGCCCTGACGGCGGTGAAGAAGATGAAGGCGGCGGCCTCCTGCGGGAAGGAATCCACGGTGCGATGCTCGGTGATAATGAACGAGAGCCAGATGTCGAGGAAGAAGACGGAGCACAGCGAGATGAGGAACGTCCACGCGACCCTCCCCCACCCCCCAAGGGCCTTCACCGTACCCCTCACTGCCCCGGACATGCCTGCGCAATTAGTATACGGTGAACTTAAAACCATTGAACCCGCAGCCTCGCCCGAAGCAGGCCTGTTTCAACTCCGCCGCCCTCCTCAGGTGCGTCTCCGCCTCACCGAGCCAGCCCGGGCTGAGCGCCGAGGAAGCCCAAGTGATATGCTGCTAGACCGCCTCGATATCCAAGTCTCTGCCGAATCCTATAGGCTGGACTCTATTCCAGATGATTCCATTGATAGGTTTAGAGTCCTTCCCGGCTACCGCTATGTCTCTACGTTGGATGCTGAGTTTGGGGGCGATGTCATCGGTCAGCAGGACCCTAGGATCGACGATGGAGAAGATGGAGCCCCGAGCGGGATTCGGACCCGCGACCTACAACTTACGAGGCTGCCGCTCTGACCGCTGAGCTACCGGGGCACACGCGTCCTATTGGTGGAGGCACCCATTTTTAAGAAATGTGGTGGGCGGCTACACGGGGGCGATGACGCCCTTGTTCACAAGCTCCTGTATCTGCTCGTCCGTGTAGCCGAGGAGCTTCGTCAGGATCTCCTTCGTGTTCTGGCCCAGCAACGGGGCCGCCGTCTTGATCTCCGCCGGCGTCAGGCTGAACTTTATTGGGAAGTTGGTCGTCGTCACCTTCCCCGCGAGCGGGTGGTCGACGGTGACGAGCATGCCACGCTCCTTGAGGTGGGGGTCCTTCACCGTCTCGTTGATCTGGTAGATGGGCGCCGCGCCTATGTCCCCGTCGACGAGCTGCTGGACCGCCTCGTCTCTGGTCCTCTCCGCGACCCAGCTCTTCACCATATCGTTCTCGACCTCCTCAGCCCCCATCAGCTTCCTGATGTTGTCTACGGCCGACGGCGAGTAGGCCGCCACCCTGACCCAGCCGCCGTCCTTCGCCTTGAAGAGGCCGCCCACGCCGCCCGTCGGGTACTTCTTCCTCAGCTCCCAGCTCAGCATCCCCGAGAGCGTGTAGCACGTTATGGCGGTGTTGAGGGCCACCATGCAGTCGAGCTGGGCGACGTCGATCATCTGCCCCTTCCCCGTCTTGTCCCTGTACCTCAGCGCCATAAGGATGGCCATTGCCGCGAGGGAGCCGGGGCCGAGGTCGCCGTAGGCCTGAGCCATCTCTATCGGAGGCCCGTTGGGATCTACGTTGTCGCCTGTGAGCCTTGTGTGGCCGCTCATCGCCTCAGCGATCATCGCGTAGCTGTTCCTGTTCTTGTACGGCCCGGTCTGTCCGAAGCCGCTGAGGGCCGCGTAGATGATGTCAGGCTTCAGCTTCTTCAGCTCCTCGTAGCCGAGCCCCAGCCTCTCCATGGAGCCGACGCTCATGTTCTGGATGACGATGTCAGACTTCTTCACGAGCTCCTTGAAGATCGCCATCCCCTCAGGCGACTTCAGGTTGAGAGTGATGTCCTTCTTGTTCAGGTTGAGGTGGTGGAACGTGTACGGGGCTCCGCCGAAGAGCATACCCTCGGAGATCCTGTCTATCGCCCCCCAGGGAGGCTCCACCCTGATGACCTCGGCGCCCATGTCAGCGAGCATCATGGTACACCACGGACCGAACCAGACGTGGGTCATGTCGAGGACCCTTATATCCTCAAGAGGCTTCTGCATCCCCGTTCACCGAATATCCTATACGAAAAAGCGTCGAGGTATAAGATGTTTACCCGCGTCACTGAAAGGTTTTAACCCCGTCCCCTCCCCCATCTCACTGGGGACCAGTATGCTGACCATCTCCGAGATAGGTGAACGCGCCCTCATAGAGCGCTTCATGAGGCACATAACGGTGATGCCCGGGATGCCGGTCCCCTTCTGGGACGACGTCTCCGCGATAAGCCTCGGCGACGGCAGGGCAGTGGTCCTCAAGACCGACATGCTCGTCTGGAAGACGGACGTCCCGGTCGGCATGACCCACTTCCAGGCGGCGAGGAAGGCGGTCGTGATGAACTTCAGCGACCTCGGCTCAAAGGGCGTGAGGCCTCAGGCGTTCCTCGCCGCCCTGGGCACCCCCGGCGACCTCTCCGTCCACGCCGCGGAGGAGATGGCGAGGGGCTTCGACTCCGGCGCCAGGGAGTACGGCGCCTACTTCGTCGGTGGCGACACCGGCGAGGCGTGTGACATCATCATCACGGGGATGGCGTACGGCCTCGCAGATGAGAGGCTCCTCCTGAGGCGGGGAGGTGCGAAGCCCGGCGACGTACTCGCCACCACTGGCCCCTTTGGCAAGACCGCCGCCGCCTTCAAGATGCTCATCGGAGGCCTCGAGGCGCCCGCACGGCTCTGCAAGCCCCTCGTCGACTCGGTCTACATGCCCAGGGCGATGGTTGACGCGGGCGTAGCCCTCGCGGCGTCGGGCGCTGCGACCTCCTCCATGGACTCGAGCGACGGCCTCGCCATCAGCCTCCACGACATGTCCAGGAGCAGCGGCCTCGGCTACGTGGTCGAACGCGTACCGGTCGCAGAGGAGGCGCGTGAGTTCGCACGCATCCACGGCCTCAGCCCCACCGACCTTGCACTGTACGGGGGAGAGGAGTACGAGCTCGTCTTCACCATCAAACCGGACGGGCTTGCGGAGGCGCGGAGGGCCATCGAAGGCGCCGGCTCAAAGCTCATCGAGATCGGCAGGGTCGTCCCGGGGAAGAGCATAACCTACGTCGATGACGGCGTCGAGAAGCCGGTCGCCTCAGGCGGATGGGAGCACTTCAGGGGCCTGAAGTAGGGGCCTAGAGCGCCAGCAGGAACGGCACTATGAGGAGCGCCGTCATGTTCGTCAGCTTCATGAAGATGTTCAGGCTCGGCCCCGCCACATCCTTCAGTGGGTCACCGACCGTGTCGCCGGTGACCGCGGCGGCGTGGGTCGGTGTGCCCTTCATCCAGAAATCCCTCTCAATGTACTTCTTCGCGTTATCCCAGATGCCTCCGCCGAACGTGAAGAAGGGGCTGAGGAGGGCGGAGGTCGTCAGCCCGCCGAGGAGCATCGCGCCGAGGGAGTACTTTCCCAGGAGGAGGCCGACGACGATGGGGCCCGCTATCGCGAGCAGCGCCGGCGCCACCATCTGGATGAGGGAGTCCTTGGTCGCTATGTCGACGCAGCGGGCGTAGTCTGGTCGCTCCTTACCCTCCAGGATGCCGGGCCTCTCCTTGAACTGCCTCCTCACCTCCTCGACTATCTTGTAGGCGGACTTCGCCGTCGCCCCTATCGCCGCGCTGCTGAAGAGGAAGGGCATCGCCCCCCCGATGAGGAGCCCTATGATGATTATGGGGCTCGCGAAGCCGAGGGGGACGGAGGGGAGGCCGACGAGCTGGCTGTAGGTGGTGAAGATTACGAGCGTGGAGAAGGTGCCGCTTGTCGTCGCGAACGCCTTGGTGAAGGCCTTCGTCGTGTTCCCCATGGCGTCGAGCTCCTCCAGCGCCTCGATGTTCGCCTTGGAGCCGGTCATCTCGGCTATGCCGGCTGCGTTGTCGCTTATCGGGCCGAAGGTGTCGCTCGACATTATGATGCCTATGGCGAGGTCTGTGCCGAGGTTCGCGGCGACTATGCCGTAGAGGCTTCCGTCTGTGATGTAGTATGAGAAGAAGATGGTGAAGAGGGTGAAGAGGTAGGGGAGGAAGGGGCTCTGCAGGGCGTAGCTGAGGCCGGTGATTATGTTCAGCGCTGAGCCGTACTGACTCGCATCCGCGACCTCACGGACGGGCCTCCCGTCGATCCCTATATAGTACTGGACGACGAGGCCCACGCTGAGGCTCGCCAAGAGGCCGCTGACGACGGCGTAGAAGACCCTCACGTCGCCTAGGACGTAGATGGAGGCGACGTAGGCGCCCGCGATGCAGAGGATGGCGGTGGCGAAGAGGGTGATGTTGAAGGACATGAGGGGCTTGAGCCTCCCCCACTGGCGGGTGATGAACACGCCGAAGACGGTGGCGAGGATGCCTGCGGCGCCGAGGAGGAGGGGGTAGACCTGGGCGGCGACGCCGAGGGGGCTGAGCACCATCGAGCCGAGGAGCATAGCGGTGATGTAGTCGTCGCTTATCGACTCGAAGAGGTCGGAGCCTCTGCCGGCGCAGTCGCCGACGTTGTCACCGACTAGGTCGGCTATCACAGCGGGGTTCCTCGGGTCGTCCTCCGGTATCCTCTGCTCGATCTTGCCGACCAGGTCTGCGCCTATGTCCGCCGCCTTCGTGAATATGCCTCCGCCGAGCTGGGCGAATAGGGCGGCGAGGCTTGCGCCGAAGCCGAAGCCGACTATCAGGTTCGGGTCGCCGAAGAGGATGAGGAGGGTGCTTACGCCGATTAGGCTGAGGCCCGTGACGAGGAGCCCCATTACTCCGCCGCCCCTGAAGGCGATGACGAACGCCTTCGCCCCTGAGGTCCTCGCCGCGTTCGCCGTCCTCACGTTCGCTTTCACGGCGACCCTCATGCCGACGTAGGCGGCGAGCATGCTCAGGCCGACGCCGGCGGCGAAGGCGACGACGACACGTGGGTCCCTGTAGTAGTAGCCTATGGGGATGGAGGCGAGGGCGGCGACGACTGCTATGGTCTTGTACTGGCGGCTGATGAATGCCTTCGCGCCCTCCTCGATGGCGTCCGCGACGCCCACCATCTCGGGGGTGCCGCGGGGCTCCCTAAGGATCGACCATGCCAGGTAGGCGACGACGAGCATGGAGAGGAGTCCGACAGAGAGGGCGAGTAATAGAAGGTCCATGTTCCACCTTTCACATGCTCCTGAGCCGTTTTCCCCAGACTATAACTACAGGCTACGGGAATCCAGGCGTATAAGCTTTTGTTTTAGGCTCAGGGGAAGCTTGGGTGGTGGCGCCGCCGTACGGACTTGAACCGTAGACCAACTGGTTAACAGCCAGACGCTCAACCGGACTAAGCTACGGCGGCCCGACAACAGGAAACTACTAAATTCGAATATTAATGTTTGGATGATGGCTAGATGCTCAGGGCGCCTGGTAGGCTCTGTTGGACCTCGATGACGTAGCCCTCGGGGTCCCTGAGCATGAAGACCTTGATCCTCAGCCTCTCGGACTCTTTGGGTTGGCTCTCTACCTCGACGCCCCTCTCCACGAGCCTCCTGTACCAGGCGTCCGCGTCGTGCACGTTGAGGCAGATGATGACGGGCTTCGCCTCGCTCGCCCTGTGGTAGCCTCTGGACTCGTCTACGAGCCCCAGGTAGGCGCCCTCCCGGATCCTGTATATCTTGGACCAGTCCTGGTCGACGGCCAACTCGAAGCCTATCACATCCTCGTAGAACCTCATCGCTCGGGGGAGGTCGCGGTAGTAGAGCCAGGTTATCACCCCCTTAACGCCGTGTTCTGACAAGGCTTGAACCCGTCTCCATCTATCTTCCAGGGGATAAAAGGGTTCGGCGCCGCCTTTTTATCCGCTGCCCCCCGCATTCTACCACATGGCCGTCGAGTCGAGCAGGGAGTTCGCCAGGATATCCAATATCTACGACCGTGGGCGCTCCGCCGAGAACGTCGAGTTCTGGGCTGAGGAGGCGGAGAGGCTCGCGGGGCTCCATGAGGGCTCGCTAGTGATGGACCTCGGCTGCGGCACGGGCATCTACGGCCTCGGCATCATGGAGCGGTCGTCTTCGGTGGTCTTCGGGTTCGACCCCGTCCCGGACATGCTGGGGAAGGCGAGGGGTAAGGCGCCTGACTTCCCCGTCCTGAGGGCGGTCGCCGAGAAGATCCCCGCACGGTCCGGTGTCCTCGACCTCATATACGCCAGCCAGGTCTGGCACCACATCGCCGGGAGGCAGGGGGCGGCGGACGAGTGCGCCAGGGTACTGAGGAGGGGGGGCTGCATGATCGTCCGCACCATAAGCCACGACCAGCTAAAGGGAAAGACGGTCTTCAAGTACTTCCCGGAGATTCTGTCGAACCAGCTCAGGGTGTACCCCTCAGATGACGAGTTCCGGACATACTTTAGGAGAGCTGGGTTCAGCTCCACCGAGATACTGCCGTACAACATGGAGAGGTACCAGACCGCCGGGGAACTGATCGAGGTGGCGGAGAAGAAGCTCTGGAGCATGTTCCGCCCGATCACCCAGCAGGGGCTCGAGAGGGGCGTCGCGGAGCTCAGGCGCTGGGACGAGGAGCACGGCGGAGCCTCGGTCAGGAACGACGAGACCATAACCCTCGTCGTCGCTAGGAAGTAGCCCCCCTCCGACAACCGTTTTATCCGAACACCTCCATATTCTTCACGGTATAGGCTTTGGTCAGGCTCACAGTCGTCGTGAACGACGCTCCCTACGGGGGCGAGAGGGCGTGGAACGCGCTGAGGCTCGCGAGCGCCTCCATCTCTGCGGAGGTCGGGATGGAGGTGAGGGTCTTCCTGATGGGGGACGCCGTCGTCGCCGCCAAGAGGGGGCAGGTCACCCCAGAGGGTTACTACAACCTGGAGAGGATGCTCTCGGAGCTCGCGGGGAAGGGGGTCCAGATCAGGGCGTGCGGCACCTGCATGAAGTCCCGCGGCATAACCGACGCCGAGCTCGTCGAAGGCGTCCAGCGTGGCACCATGATGATCCTGGCCGGCTGGGTAAAGGAGAGCGACAGGGTCGTCGCCTTCTAGCCTCGATGGTGGCCCACGGGGACTAGGATGGCCTGTATTTGGGGGCTAAGAATTGAAGCTTGTCACCTTTGAGCTGAAGGGCGAGGAGAGGGTCGGCTGCCTCGCCGGAGGCATAATCGACCTCGGGAGGGCGTACAAGCTCTTCTGTATGGCACGGGGCCGAGAGGAGTCGGCGGCGATACGGGCCTGCTTCGGTGACATGATCGCGTTCTTGGGGGATGAACGTGCCACCGCCGTCGCCGAGGAGGTCGTCGACTTCGTCTTCGACGACCCACGCATGCTGAGGCGCGCCAACTTGGACCCTGAGGATGTGAGGCTTAAGGCACCAGTCCCGCGCCCGCCTAAGACTATGATCTGCGGCCCATCGTGGAGCAGCTACGTCAAAGAGGGGCGCGTCCCAGAGTTCATCTTCGTCCTCAAGCCCCCCACCGCCGTAGTCGGGCCGGGAGACGACATCATCATACCCAGGAAGGCGAGGCAGGTGGCGACGGAGGTTGAGCTAGCCGTCGTCGTGGGGAAGCCGGGCCGCTACATCGGTCATGACGAAGCCTTGGACCACATCGCGGGCTTCACCGTCTTCAACGACGTCACCGACATCGCCACCTACAGGGAGAGGACGCCCGCCTCGGCGATCAGGGCGAAGAGCTACGACACATTCGCCTCCATCGGCCCATGCGTCACCCTGAGGGACCAGATCAAGAATGTTCAGGACATCCAGCTTAGGTTGAGGATTAACGGCGTCGAGCGGATCAGAGTCAGCACAACCGAGATGATCTACCCCGTCGCCCACTTCGTCTCCTCCGTCTCAGAGGTGATGACCCTCCAGACCGGCGACGTCATCAGCACCGGATGCCCTGAGGCCATCCCCGTGGAGCCGGGCGACGTGGTTGAAGCCGAGGTGGACGGCATCGGCGTCCTGAGGAACCGGTTCGTCGCGGAAGCGGGCTGACCCCCCTCCCCTTCCGGACGGCGTTTATTGTCACCGAAGGCTTCAATAATGAGATATTGCCGTGGCGCCGATCCCATTCCGACCTGAATGTCTGACGTTATCGCGGTTAAAGGGGGCACGCTGATCGACTGCACCGGCGCGCCTCCCCTGAAGGACGGCGTAGTCGTCGTCCAGGGCTCAAGGATACTGGATGTGGGGAGCACCAAGGACGTCAACGTCCCGGAGGGGGCTGAAATAATCGACGCCGAGGGGAAAACGGTTATGCCGGGGCTGATGGACCTCCACGTCCACGTCTTCCAGGCGATCGGAGAGGCGAACCCCCTCCAGAGGTTTATGATCCCCCACTCCATGAACATCATGTACGCCGTGAAGCACCTCAGGGAGATGCTTGAGGCCGGCTTCACGACGGCCCGAGACCTAGTCTACCCCTTCGCCGACTACTCCGGCAGGGACATGGTCGTGGTGAAGACCGCCATAGAGCGCGGGATGGTGAAGGGAAGTAGGCTCGTCACAGCAGGGGTCGTCGCCCCGACGGCTGGCCACCTCGACGTGATCAGGCCCATCTTCCTGAGGACGCCTGAGATGACGGCGGACGGGGTCCACGAGGTCCGGAAGCAGACCCGTCTCTGCCTCCGCGAGGCCGTGGACTGGATAAAGACGACGACCACAGGCGGCATGGCTGGTTCGATGCTCAACCAGCCCGGCTACCCGAACTACACGGTGGAGGAGCTGAAGGTGATCGTGGAGGAGGCCCACGCAGTCGGCGCCAGGGTCGCCAGCCACTCAGAGGGCATAATGGGCTGCAGGAACGCCACGGAAGCCGGGATAGACACCCTCGAGCATGCGACTGAGCTCGACGAAGATGTCATAGAGCAGATTCTGAGGAAGGACCTGAGCATCACGCTTACCGACGGACTCCACCTCTACCAGGAGGCGGTCCTCCACCAGAAGTCCGCCTACCTGCCGAAGAAGTTGGGGGGCCGCCCATTCGAGGAGGTCGGCATAGAGTCCCACAAGAAGGCTTACGCGGCCGGCGTCAACATCGCCATGGGGACCGACTGCGGCCCCATCCTGCCGCCTGGGAAGAACGCCTACGAGCTTGAGGCGAACGTCAGGCAGCTCGGGATGAGGCCGATTGACGCGATACTGACTGCGACGAGGAACGCTGCGAAGGCGCTCGGCAGGCTCTACGAGATGGGCACCCTGGAGAAGGGGAAGATCGCGGACCTGCTGGTCGTCGAAGGAGACCCGCTTAGGGACATCAGCGTCCTACAGGACCATAGCAGGATCAAGGTGGTCATGAAGGACGGCAAGGTAGAGGTCGACAGGAGGTCGTAGCCCCATTTTTCCCTATTTCTTTAGATGATCTCATCGCCTAGAGTTTGAACTGGTCCCTGTAGACGCTGTCCCTGTAGCAGGCCTTCACGCATTTGCCGCAGACATCGCTGACGAGGCCGAGGTGGACGAGGTATCGGCGGCACTGTTCCCTGTAGTTCTGAAGCTCCTCCTTGTTCCTAAGGTAGGGGCAGACATCGAGGCAGGCGCGGCAGTCGCCGCAGCCCATCGTCGTCGAGGGCGTCCTCCTCAGGGGGAGGGTGGTCAGGACCGACGCTAGCCTGATGGCGCAGCTGAACCTCGGGTTGACGATGAGTTCGTTCTTACCCCTCCAGCCGACGCCCGATTGTTCCGCCGCCACCCTGTGGGAGACTACGAAGGGGTAGTAGTCCTCGACGCAGCTGATCTCCGCGGCGATCCCCTCCGATGTGGCCGGGATGGTGACGCCTCCGATCTCGGAGGCGATCCTTGCGGAGGTCTCGTTGAGGTCTTCGTTGAGCCTCATGTACTCTCGGGCGTAGACGTTCCACCTCTCCCTATCGTAGTTGCCCTCGGAGCCGACGGCTATGGAGTCTACGGCGTGCTCTGGGTAGGCGAAGGCGATGCTGACGATTGAACCATTCTTTAAGAGCTCGTCGAAACTGTCCCCTGAGAACTTCCTGAGCCTCACCCGCTGCACGGGTATGAGAGCCTTGTAGACGGACGAGAACGGCGCGACACCCATGGCCTCCTTGAGCCCGTGGCGGCCGGCCTCCTCCCCTAGAAGCGCGCGTACCCTCTCGAAGTTCTCCTCGACTTCCATGTGATCCATCCTGTGGTTTTCAGCTGAAAAACCCGTCGAGCGTGAAGAAAAAGTGAGGGGTATTGTTTGTTTGATGAAAAAACACCAATATACGAGTCGGAGAACCTTCTCTGTCACCCACGCATCAGGGCTGAGAGCAGTAAACCCTCAGAGTCCCCAAAGAGGCGCCTCTCAAAACCCTTAGAGCACGAGTCGGACTTATCGTAGGTGCGGGGGGTGGGACTCGAACCCACGGAGGCCTAAGCCACGAGATCTCCCACCGAGACCTTCGATCTTAAGTCTCGCCCCTTTGGCCAGTCTCGGGAACCCCCGCCCGCCAAAGAGATAGACGACACACACGTTTTTTAAACGTTGCACCCCAAACGAGGAGTGAAAAATAATATTTCCTCATCAGGGCAAAACGAGGCGTCCCTTGGAGACCTTAAATTAACCTTTTGGTCCTCTGGAGGTCCTTCCTCTGCCAGGCGTACTCCCTCAGCCTCGGCGTCGCCCCGTAGCCGCAGGCGGCGCACGTACCGAGCCTGACGTGGTAGGCCCTGCGTCCGCAGCGTCTGCACCTGACGTGGATCCGTTTACCTGTCTTGATGGCGTGCTTCGTCGGCATAGCCTAGTTTCCTCTAGCCCTCGGGCGGAGGCGAGATCATGATGACGTTGTCACCACGCAGGACGATCGTGCCGATGGCCTCGGTCTTATTCGGGTCGCTCACGATTTCGGCGTCCTTCAGTACGAGGTTGACGTGCTGGTCGAAGCCCTCAAGGGTCCCCCGGAGCGTCTTGCCCCCCCTGACCTTGATTAGGACCGTCTTGCCGATGCTCCTCTCAAGGACCCGCTCAATCATCTCAGCCAAGTCTCGAGTCTCCTGACTATTTTCCCCTACAGGCTCTAAACGAATAACCGAGTTTCCCTATTAAAGGTTTGTATATTTAGCATTTCCCTATCGA
>Ga0315291_10005060_pt1 | contig 16631 bp, 13 predicted proteins | sample YL17G12_20_MG_FD_203070 | JGI IMG/M metagenome (GOLD analysis project Ga0315291, IMG submission 203070) | Sediment microbial communities from Yellowstone Lake, YNP, Wyoming, USA - YL17G12_20 | ecosystem: Environmental > Aquatic > Freshwater > Lake > Sediment | place: USA: Wyoming | collected...
TCGGCGGCACGGGACCGGGTGGAGGGCATTCCTCGCGCTCGAACGAACGCTGAGGCGGGGAAGGATCCGGGTGGACGGAAACAGCCGCGTCTGCCCGCGGGCAGGCGGGCTCGCCACCCCTGGCCTGAGGCCCAGGCAGGATCGCCTGCGACTCGTGTGACGGCTGCGCCGCGCACACGTGCGGCGGTCGAACCGGCTGACTGGAGGCAGCTCCGCTGCCCGTCGGGTTACAGCAGCACTGGCCCTGCTGCCCGCAGCAGCCATGCCCGCTCGCGGCCAGCGCCGCCCCGGCGCTGCCGTGAAGCGCGGCCCCGGCCGGGCAGGCCGATAAAGCCAACCCGCTGGTGACCACCCACAGCGCCACCAGGGCGACCGCCAGCAGTTTTGTGCCTGGGCTCATCGCTCCAGATTATACCACATTTCACTTACTTGTCAAACCGCCAACACCGCAAGGCCTGTGCGCCGAAAGGCACTATGGCTCTGTCCATGCTCAGTGCGGCCATCTAGCGCCGCTTGCGCCGGCGACAGAACTCACCGTAGTCGATCAGTTCCGTAACTGCGGGATGCTCGCCGCACACGGCGCACTCGGCGTCGCGCGCGATGCGCACCTCGCGGCAGCTCGCACACAGCAGGTCGCACACCAGCATGCGGCCCACCAGAGGCTTCCCCACGCCGAGAATGAGCTTTATCGTCTCCGCCGCCTGAATCGCCCCGATGACCCCGGCCACCGCCCCCAGCGGGCCCGCACGCTGTGCACCGGGCGGCGAGTCCGGCGCAAGCGGCTCCGGGTACAGGCAGCGATAGCATGGGCCCCGGCCGGGCGCGATCGTCATCACTTGCCCCTCGAATGCGTGAACGGCCCCGTGACACAGCCCCTTGCCCGCCAGCACACACGCGTCATTGAGCAGGTAACGCGCGGCCACGCTGTCCGTGGCATCCACCACGAACTCGTAGGCCTCCAGGATGCCCGGCAGGGTACGCCAGGTCAGGCGCTGCCGGTGCTCGACCACCTGCACGTCGGGGTTGAGGTCGCGCAGGCGGGCCGCGGCCGACTCCGTCTTGGGCCGGCCAACATCGGTCGTGCCGTGCAGGATCTGGCGCTGCAGATTGCTGAGCTCGACCACATCGCCGTCGGCAATGCCGATGGTGCCGACTCCCGCTGCGGCCAGGTAGAGCGCGGCCGCCGAGCCCAACCCACCCGCGCCCACCACCAGCACGTTGGCCCCAAGCAGGCGCTCCTGCCCACGCTTGCCGATCTCCGGCAGCCGCAGGTGTCTGCTGTAGCGTTCCTTCTGCCGCTCCGTCAGCGCCATGCCCAATCCTCCGCGAGCGCCCGTTTGCTTCCGGGGTTCGGCGCCCGGATTGTGCAAACTCGTACAGACGGGGTGATGAGCGCACTCTGCGCGCTGCTCGTCCGCCCCGGCCCTGTCGTGCGGGCGGCCGGCGCAGCCCACCTGGCCGTACTTCAGCTCCTTCGCCTCATCCCCCTCTCCTGGCACGATGACAGCGCGGGCGAGAATCGAGCGCCGAATCATAGTTTAAGAAAAATTTCACAAATTCTGCAGGGGCGGAAGGATTCATGCGCCGGAAGAGGGAAAATACTAAGTCGCAGATGGCACTTTCCCGCGCGCCAACGGACGTTGGCGCGCGCAGGGGAGGTTTGACTTGAGATCCAACAGGATGGCTCAGAGTGTAATGCGCAGAGCGCCCTATGGCGTCTGCGGGCTCGTCAGTTGCGCCACCTGCGAGTATTTCCAGAAAGGGCTGTGCCCGGCGTGCGTCCGCGGCAACGCCCTGGCGGCTCGAGAGCGCAACCAGGTCTGCGCCATCTACGAGTGCGTGAGGTCGCAGGGCCTCGAATCCTGCCGCGGGTGCCGCCTGTCATCCTGCTCCGTTCTGGACGCGGGGCAGGATATCCAGTGCGGCCTCGCTGAGTCGTTTGCCGGCAAGCGGGGCGGCACGTCTATGGTCAGGGCCTTAGGGGATCTTAAGTCAGTTCAGGAGACCCATCCTCCGGTTGACTTGCCGCCCCGTCTTTTGCGCCGCCTGCCCGCCTACCTGATGGCCCTTCAGGAGATGGCGCGCGAGGGCGTCGAAACCGTGGTCTCGGCCGAGCTCGCCTTGCGCATCGGCACCTCCCCCGCGCTGGTGCGCAAGGACCTCTCCAGTGCCGGCCACTGGGGACGGCGCAGCGCCGGCTACCGGGTGGACGTCCTCAGCGAGAATCTGCGCCGAGCCGCGGGGCTGGCGAACCCGCGCCACGCCGCCTGGCTGGGCTGCGAGAGCCTGACGAAGTCCCCCCATCTCCTTCAGGAGTTTCGCTACGCCGGCTGCGTCGTCGCGGCCGCCTTGTGCGAGGACGGCGAGCACGTCGGCGAACGGGTGGATGCCCTCGTTATCAGGCCGGTGCGGGAACTGCCCGTGCTCGCCAAGAGGCTCGGCATCACCGTCGCGGTGGTCGCAGTGGACGACGCCCGCGCTCAGCGAGTCGCTGAAGTGGCGGTCTCCGCAGGCGTGTGCTTCGTTCTCAATCTCACCAACAAGGTCCTCGTCCAGCCCCGCGGGGCCACCATCGAAAACGTGAACCCCATGCAGGGGCTGGTATCGCTGCTGCTGCGCGCGCCCGTAGCCGAGCCGACCCCGGAGGACAAGGCGACACGGAGGAAGCGCTCCTCGTGATCCGCGTCGTGGGGATAAGCCACCGGTTGACCCCGGTGCATCGCCGAGAGAAAGCGACCATCGCGGCCGACGCCCTGCCGCACGTGCTGCAGCGCGCCCGGTAGCGCCTCGGCGCCGGCGAGTGCGTCATCCTCTCCGCCTGTAACCGCACCGAGCTCTACTTCGTCAGCGACCGCAGCGGCGACCTTCGCGCCGCCGCCCTCGAGCTGCTCGTCTGTGACGACCGCGCCCGCCGCGCCATCCCCGCCGGCGAGGTCTATTGCCTCGCCGGCCGGGAGGCGACGACCCACCTGTGCGAGGTCGCCGCCGGCATGGATTCGCTCATTCTGGGCGAGCACGAGATCTTGTCCCAGGTCAAGGCGGCGTTGCAGGCCGCGCGCGACGGCGGCTGCGCCGGCCGCCTGCTTACCAGGCTCTTCGATCACGCCGTGCGCGCGGGCAAGCGCGCGCGCCGAGACTCGCATCGCCTCCGGCGTCTTCTCCGTCGGCCACTGCGCCGCCCGCGCCGCCGAGGACGTGCTCGGCCATCTGCGCGGCAAGTCGCTGCTCGTGATCGGCGCCGGCCGCATGGCGGAAGCCACCGCCAAGCACCTCGCCCGCCAGGGCGCGGCCCCCATTACCGTCGCTAACCGCACCCTCGAGCGCGCGCAGGAAGTTGCGCAGCGCCTGGGCGGCGAGGCCGACACCATCGCCGATCTCCCGCACCTGCTGCTCGCGGCCGACGTGGTCATCACCTGCACCTCCGCTCCTCACTTCATCCTCGACGCCGAGCAGGTGCAGCGCGCCGCCGCCCACCGCAGCGGTCGCCCGATGGTTATCATTGACGTCAGCATGCCGCGCGACGTCGAGCCCCGCGCCGGGACCGTGCCCGGCGTGCGGCTCTTCAACCTCGACGACCTCGAACCCCTCGTCGCCGATCGCCAGGCCTGCGCAGGCTGCCACAGCGGCATCGCCGCTCACCTGGAGGATCCCTCCCAGACACCATCGAACCCGGGTGACATGCCCGGCGAGCAGGCGAGCGCGGTCTGTTTGTCCTGCCACAAAGCCGACCAGATGATGTGGGCCTCCACCTCGCACTCCAAGTTGCAAAAGGGATGCCTCACCTGCCACGACCCGCACAACGGCGAGGGGCGCACCATGCTGCGCGAGGAGGAGTCAGAGCTGTGCAGCCAGTGCCATCCCGGCCACCATGACGGCCACCGCACCCCGCTAGTCGCGCTCGAGGCCTCCGCCGCAGGCGCCGCGCAGGCCGTCACCGCCATCGAGGGCTTCTACGACAAGTGCACGAGCTGCCACCCGCTCATCCACGGCACCGACTTGGGCTCCCAGACCAGGTTGCGCAGCAACGACCCCGCCAACAAGGGCGGCACCTTCATGCCCGGTTATGCCTCCACCCCGCTCGGGCGCACCTCCGCCACCAACCCCGGCTGCGCCTGGGGCGTGGCCAGCCTGGCCGGCCTGGCGATGCAGGGCGATGGCGCAAGCTGGGGCTTCAGCGGCATCGAGCTCGGCGCCCTCGACGAGGACGGTAACCCGACCTACGTCCGCGAGTACGACGGCAAGAACTACGAGTTCCCCCGCGCCAAGCTCGGCCTCGACCAGTACGCCGCAAAAAGCGACTTCCACTTGCGCGCCGACGGCCCGGCCGCGGGCGACCCGCAGGCCGAGGCCTACTTCGGCAGCCCGACCCTGAGTGCGAACGTCAAGTACAACGAGCTGACCCACCGGCAGCCGCGCTTCAACGATATCGAGGGGCAGGTGGATTTCCCGGGCAACTATATCGTGGTCACCGATGAGGACGACGGCAAGAACGACTACGCCATCAACCGCAAGGTCACCGACATCAACCTCGCCGCTCGCCACCCCAGGCTGCGCCAGGTCAAGTGGCTGGCGCACTACTGGCGCGAGTCGGAGAGCGGCAGCCAGCAGTTCCTGTACATGGAGCGCTGCGCCGGCTGCCACAAGTCCCAGACCACCCAGCCCATGGATCGCGTGACCACCGAGGTTGCCGGAGGCGCGCAGATCGAGTTCGACAAGGGCGCCCTGCGCTACATGCACACCTAGGGCCGGTTCGAGAATCGCGCGCCGGACGACGATCTTGCCGGTGTACGGCACGCCGCCGCTCGCGAAGAACGACGTCCCGCTGTTCGGCGTGGCCGACAACAAGGCCGAAAAGGACGAGGTGCGTGGGGTTGTCATGCCGACCTCGGCGTGACCTGCGAGGCCTGCCACGGGCCGGGCGCCGATCACGCCAAGAACAAGGGCAACCTCGCCGCCATCGTGCGCCCGGCGCAGTTGCCGCCCGATCGTCAGGCCATGATCTGCGGCCGCTGCCACGCGCGCGGCACTAACCCCGACGGCCTGCCGTTCGCCGCCGGCTATGTCCCGGGGCAGGATCTAACGCAGTTCCTCGCCCTCGACGCGCAGACCGAGCTTGGCGCGCGCAACAGCCAGTACAACGACCTCGTCCGCGGCAAGCACCTGGCGGCCGGCGTCACCTGCGTCACCTGCCACGACCCGCACGGCGCCGCCGGCATCCAGCACCAGTTGCGCAAGCCGGCCGATGAGCTGTGCCTGGGCTGCCACTCCGCGGACAAGCTGACCGGGGCGCAGCATTCCCCGGCGAAGGACTGTGCGCGCTGCCACATGCCGCAGGGTTCTCACCAGTTCGAGAAGCCCCAGGTCGTCCCGCCGGGAACGCCGCACTGGCACTAACATGCACGCGATAGAGGCAACATTCGTCAAAGTCTGCTTCGGGCTCTACCTCAGCGGCGCGGTGGCGTACGTCATCCACGCCGCCTCCCGCGCACACCGCTGGGGGCAGCTAGTGTTTTGTCCCGAAAGAACTTGGTAGACCGCCTGAGCGTGAAGCACGCTCGAAGCGTTGCGCGAGTACTACTGGGACTGGACACTAGCCACCGCCCTGGCCTGGCTCGGCCTGGCGGCTAACACGGGGGCGCTGGTGACGCGCGGCATCGCCGCCGGGCGCGTGCCCTACGTCACCATGTACGAATACCTCATGGCCTTCGCCTGGGCGGCACGCCCCCAGGAGTCGCAGTGCGTGGTATGCCACAGCTACGCCGTGCGGCGCCAATGGCTGGACATCGTGCCCAAGTGGAAGGCCAGCGTCCACGCGGCCCAGAGCGTCGGCTGCAAGGACTGCCACGGCGGCAACCCGCGCGAGGACGATTTCAACAAGGCGATGTACGGCGTGCCCGGTTTCACCGCCCGCTGGAGCAAGCGCGACCTCCCGGCGATGTGCGCGCGCTGCCACGCCGACCCCGCGCGCATGCGCCCCTATAATCTCGCCACCGATCAGTATGCCCAGTACAAGCAGAGCGTGCACGGCCTGCGCCTGCTCCAGGGCGGGGACACCAATGTCGCGGCCTGCACCGACTGCCACGGCGTGCACGACATCCGCGCCCCCGACAACCCGCAGAGCCGGGTTTATAAGACCAACGTCCCCAAGCTGTGCGCCAACTGCCACGCGAACAAGCAGTTGATGGCGCGCTACGGGCTGGCGGGCGATGAGTACGAGCAGTACGTGACCAGCGTTCATGGTCGCAAGCTGCTGGAGGACGCGGACCGCGCGGCCCCCAGTTGCGCGGACTGCCACGGCACCCACGGGGCGACCCCTCCGGGGGTGGAGCAGGTGCCGGCGGTGTGCGGGCGGTGTCACGCACGGACGCAGCAGGACTTCAACGCCGGCCCCCACAGCGTGCCGCTGGAGGCGACCGGCAAGCCGCGATGCGTGGACTGCCACGGCGATCACGGCATCAAGCTGCCGTCCGACGCCATGCTGGCGGGCGACGCCCGCGGCCACTGCGGGTCATGCCACGGGCCGGGCACCAGGGAGCGCCAGGCCGGCGAGCGGATTCGCTCGCTGCTCGCGCAGGAGGGGCGCAACCTCGCCGCCTCGGTGCATCTGGTCAGCCGGGCCGCGGACGCCGACATGGACGTCAGCGACCTGCGGCCGCAATTAGACCAGGCCAACACCGCCTTGATCGAGGCGAGGGCCCTGCAGCATAGCCTTTCCGTGCAGCGTGTCCAGGAAAGAATGGCCGACGCGTCGAAGATAATGACTACGGTTAAGCGCGCCGCTGGGGACGCGCTGGCCGACAGCCGGCGCCGCCGCAATACCATACTCGGCGGAGTGGTTGGCCTGGCGCTGGGCGCCGTCGTCCTGTGGTTGAAACGGCGCCAGTTGATGTCGGAGCTTCCTCCGGCGGCGTAAGATCGCGCCGCCATACCTGATGGCAATCCGGGCGCATGGATGGGGACACAGCCGCAGCCTGCGTCACCTCTTCCCGGCCCGCGGCTCCCGCGCACTGGTTGGTGGGGCAGGATTGTATCCTGCCATCCGGTTCGCAGATTGAAAATCTGCGCCACCACGGCGCGCATGTTGCGGGCACTGGGGCCACAGGCTTAAGCCTGTGCTCCATTGCGGCTAGAAGGGGCTGGGCACGGGCCGCCAGGTCGGCCTCACGAACTGAATCATGAGAGCGATTGGAGGCAAGCTGTGGGGCTGGCTGTGGAAGGCGCTCAGCTGGCGGGTTACCATTCCCCGTCTGTGCTGGCGCGCGCCCCTGGGGGTCATCCTCGCCATCCTCATCGTCGGGTTCACGGGCACCGGCTTCGTTATGCACCAAACCAGCCGGCCGCTGTTTTGCCTGTCCTGCCATGAGATGACCATGCCGGTCAACGCCTGACGTATCTCCACCCACAACGACGTCGAGTGCTCCAAGTGCCACATCATGCCCGGCACCGTCTCCATGTTCAAGAGCAAGCTCGGCGCCCTGCGCCAGGTTTACCTGCACATGCGGGGCGAGGTTAAGGCGGCCGCGATCGAGGCCCACGTCCCGGATGCCAACTGCAAAGCCTGTCATCCCCGGACGCGCAGCCTGGTCGTCTACCACACCATCCAGATCACCCACAAGGATCACTGGCATCGCGGCATTCACTGCACCGTCTGCCACAGCCAGTTGGTGCACGGTCCGCAGCCGGCCTTCGGCAATCCGCCGCGGATGGCCACCTGTTTGGGGTGCCACGATGGCAAGCAGGCGCCCGACGACTGCTCGATCTGCCATATCGTGCTCGGTCGCCGCAGTCCGACGACCTTCCGCCCGGAATGGGTGGAGGCGCACAAGGAGAACATCCGCCAGCACGGCAGCACCTGCCAGCGCTGCCACCGCGACGACTTCTGCAACAACTGTCATCGCACCTCGGACCCCCATCCGCAGGAGTGGTTGACCGAGCACCCCAAGGGCTTCCGCGCCAAGCCGAAGAGTTGCCGCGTGTGCCACGCCCTGCCCGGGGAAACGGGCGGGATGTCCTTCTGCAAGGACTGTCACGCCCTGCGCCGCGCCCACGGACTCAACTGGATCGCCGTGCACCCGGAGAAGTTCCGGCAGGACCCGAAGGACTGCGCCCGCTGCCACAAGCAGACGTTCTGCTCCGACTGCCACGCCATCTACCGCCATCATCCCGACGACTGGCTGCGCACTCACCCGGGCCCGGCGCGCGAGAATCCCAAGGGCTGCCGGGTCTGCCACACCGAGCAGTACTGCCAGAGCTGCCACCAGAAGACGGAGCCCAAGACCCACGACGCGCAGTGGCGCAAGCGCCACGGCGCCGCGGTGACCGCGGGCGAAGGCGACTGCGTGGTGTGCCACCGCCCCAGCTTCTGCCAGTCCTGCCACAGCTCCCAGGCGGGCCAGCCCAAGTCGCACGATGCGCGCTGGCCCGCCACCCACGGCACCACAGCGCTCGCCGCGCTGGGCGCGCGGTCGCCTGACCGCGCGAATGCTCCCGCGACTTCAGGCGAAGTCGCGCCCAGTTGCCGCATCTGCCACGACGCCCAGTTCTGCGACTCGTGCCACGGCCTGCCCATGCCCCATCCGCAGGACTGGCGGCAGGCCCACCGCGCCGCCGCCAAGGCTGGGCAGCCGAGACGGCTGCCCTACCAACCGGACCGTGATTGGAGCATGGGCACTCCTGCCCGTGCCGCCCAGGCAATAGTGCCTGGGCCTCGAGCGTCCCCGCCTGGGCTGTGCGCGCGCTGCCACGACCAAAGCTTCTGCACCGCCTGCCATCGCAGCACGACGCCCCAGTCGCACCAGAAGGACTGGATCAACCGCCACGGCGCCCAGGCGCAGGCCGATCGCAAGGCGTGCATGAGCTGCCACACCGAGGGCTTGTGCCTGGTCTGCCATCGCGGCGTCAAGATGCCCCACCCCAAGGACTGGCCGACCGCCCGCGGCGCCGAGGCCACCACCCCGGCGCAGCAGCAAAGCTGCGCGGCCTGCCACGCGCCGTCGTACTGCTTCAAGTGCCATGGCCTGTCCATGCCGCACCCCGACAACTGGCTCGACCAGCACGGCGCCCAGGCGCAGCAGCACCCCGAGTTGTGCAGCCGCTGCCACGGGCCCACGGGCAAAGGCAAGGTGGGCGCGACTTCGCCTGAAGTCGCGAGGACTTCGCGCGGTCAGGCGACCGCGCGCCCGCTCAAAGGCATCTGCACCACCTGCCACGAGGCGATGGCCCCGTCCGGTCACGACGCCAAGGACTGGCTCCCCCAGGGGCACTTCGTCGTCGGCAGCGACCAGCCGGACCTGTGCGCCTTGTGCCACGGCGCGGACTCCTGCCAGGCTTGTCACGCCAAGCGCGGCGTGGGACAATGAGCGCAACCTGGCGCGGGTCTGCCGCGCGCCTACCATGACCGCAGGCGGCGCACCGCCCGCTGCGGGCCGGCGCGGCGAGCCGCGTCACCGGGTGAGGGCGGTATCGGGATGTGACTGACACCACGCTCAATCGCAGTGCCCGCTGTGCCGCGCGCCCTGCGCGCGTCGCGATTCTCGGCGGCGGGCCGGCGGGGAGCTTCTGCGCCATCTGGCTCAACGAATTCGCGCAGCGGGCCGGGCGTCGCTTTGACATCACCCTGTTCGACCACAAGAGCTTCGAAAAACCGGGCCCGGCCGGCTGCAACATGTGCGCCGGCATCATCCCCGACTCGCTGGTGCGCAACATGCGCCGCTTCGGCATCGAGCTCCCCTCCCACGTCATCCAGCGCCGCATTGAAGGCTACTGCCTGGAGACCTTGGGCGGCGCGGTGGACATACCCAAGCCGCCCGGCGTCGAGCTCTACAGCACCTTCCGCGGCCCCGGTCCCCGCGGCATGTACCCCTCCGCGCAGGAGGGATTCGACTACTTCCTGCTGCGCGAAGCCGAGAAGCGCGGCCTCAACTATATCAACACCCTCGTCACCGATGTCGCCCTCCCGCCATCGCCCGCCGAACCACATGTGATCACCTGCCGCGACGGGTCGCGCTACGAAGCGGACATCGTGATCGGCGCCTTCGGCGTCAACAGCAACCTGGTGCGCGTGTTCGAGCGCCTGGGATTCGGCTACCGGGCGCCCCAGGTCGTGCGCGCCTTCCAGGCGGAAGTGCAGGTGGACCCCGATTTCATCACGCGCAGCATGGGCGACCGCGTGTTCATCTTCGCCCTCGGCTGGCGCCACCTCGAGTTCGCCGCCATCACCCCCAAGCGCCAGCACGTCACGGTCACCCTCATCGGCACCGACCCGCGGCGGCTCGACCTCGAGGAGTTCCTCGACTCCCCCTACGTGCGCCGACGCATGCCGGCCGGGTGGGCTATGCCGTGCCAGTTCTGCTGTTGCTCGCCCCGCCTGCCGGTCACCGCCGCCGCCAACGCCGTCCACGATCGCATCGTCATTATCGGCGACGCCCACGTCGCCCGCTACCTCAAGAACGGCATCGAGTCCAGCTTCTACACCGCTCGCTGGGCGGCGCAAGCCATCGTCGCCGGCGACCTTTCCGCCGCCGGCCTGCGGCGCGGCTATGTCTCGCGCTGCGGCTACTATGTGCGCGACAACCGCTACGGCCAGGCGCTGTTTCGCCTGCACGACGCCATTTCGTCATCCGCCACCATCTCTCGCACCCATATCGAGGTGGCATGCGCGGAGCAGGCTTCGCCGCGGCGCACCAAGCGCCTCAGCACCGTCCTGTGGGGCATGTTCACCGGCAACATGCCTTACCGCCAGATCGCGCTGCGCCTGGTCGATCCGCGCCTGCAGTGGAGGCTCATATGCGCCTTCGGGCGCGACGCGCTGCAGCGAGTCGCCGGCGCGCCCGATGGAGCCCAGGCACTCTTGCCTGGGCCGCACGGGCAGGAGTGCTCGTGCTCCAGTCACGCACCGCCGGTGGCTAGGTCGGAGGGCGCCACGGCGGCTCCGACAAGTCCGAGCCTAGCCGCCGCGCCCGGAGATCGCGCAGCGGCGACGGGGCGGCCTGCAGACCCGCTCGGCCCGCTGGGGCCTGACAGCACGGTGCTGATTGTCGGCGGCGGCCCTGCGGGCGCGGCGTGCGCGCTTGCCCTGGTGCGCCAGGGGCAGCGCCTGCGCCGCATCCCGCGCATCATCCTCATCGAGGAAAAGCGCTTCGGCGAGCACCAGAACCAGTGCGCCGGCGTGATCTCCCCGCCCGGCCTGGAGATGATCCGCGATCACCTCGGCGTGCGCGTGCCCTGCGACCTCGTGCAGCGCGAGATCCACGGCTACGTCCTCTACTCCGACGGCGATTCCCTGGCGCTCGACGGCGACGAGTTCGGCGAGCGCGCCACCGCCCTGCGGCGCGTCCAGCTCGACCGCCTGCTGCTGGAGGCCGCCGAGCACGCCGGCGTCCAGGTCGTCCACGCCCGCACCGGCGATATCGAGGTCGGCGACGACGGCGTGACCGTTTACACCGACAGCGGCACCTTCCACGCCGACGTCCTGGTCGGCGCATTCGGACTCGACGCCGGCGCCGCCCACGCTTTTGCGCGTGGCACGAGCTACCGTCCGCCCCATTCCCTCGAGACCCTGGCTTGCAAGCTCCATCCCGCCGGCCTCGACTACATCCCGGGCCTGCTGGATGACCGCATCCACGTGTTCTTGCCGCCCGAGCGCAAGCTCGAGTTCGGGGCGCTCATACCCAAGGGCAATCACGTGACCGTCATCGTCGCCGGCGCCCGCCTGCGCGAAGCCGACATGACGAAGTTCCTGACCCGCTACGCGTCGCGCCTGCTGCCGGCCGCGTGCGACATCCGCGGATGCTTCAAGGGGTCCTTTCCCCTGGGCCCGGCGAAGCATCTCTACGGCGACCGCTACGTCGTCCTGGGCGACGCCGCGGGTATGGTGCGCCCCTTCAAGGGCAAAGGCATCAACGCCGCCATCGAGGCGGGTTGGATGGCCGCGCGCACCATGCTCGGGGACGGCATATCGCGCGCCGCATTCGAGGATTTCGCGCGCAGCCAGCGCCACCTCACCGGCGACCTGCTTTACGGCCGGCTCGTGCGCTGGCTCACCACCATGGTGGCCCACTGGCGCCTGCTGCCGGCGTTCGTGCAGGAAGCGCGTAGGGACACCGACCTGCGCCAGGAGCTGTTCGACTGCGTGTCCGGGCGCACCACCTATCGCAGCGTCGTGCTGCGGCGCGCGAACCTGCGCCTGGCGCCGCGCATGGTGTGGAAGTCCGTCGCCTATCTGTGCGGGCGGTGGTGTCGGCGCGTGCAGCCGACACCGGCTCAGGCCTACGACAACCAAGATCCGTCGCCCAAGTCGTAACGACGCGGTGAAAACATCCCAGGTCCGCCAAGACCATAGCGGGAAAAAACAACTCGCGCGTGGAAACATTGGCCACCGGAGGTCCAGCGACAGCAGACTGATACACGGAGGATGCGCCACATGGAAGCGAAAGACGCGAGAGTGCTGGTGGTCGAGGACGATTTCGACGCCGCCGATGCGGTCAAGACGATCCTCGAAAGCGAAGGCTACCAGGCAGCCATCGCCGATTCCCCCGCCAAGGCGTGGGAGGCCCTGCGGGTTGCCCGCCCCGACGTCATCCTACTCGATGTGATGATGCCCTCCGGCACCGAGGGCTTCCATTTCGTGTGGGATCTGCGCAATGCCGACGACGAGGCGCTGCGCGACGTCCCCGTCATCATCATCAGCGCCATCCACGACAGCACCCCCCTGCGCTTCCACCCCTCCGAGGGCGACGATACCTACGCCCCGGGCGAGTTCCTGCCCGTGCAGGCGTTCCTGGACAAGCCCGTGGATTCCAAGCAATTGCTGGCCCAAGTCGCGCTCGCGCTCAAGGGCAAGCCCGCCCGATAGGCGCGCCGGGGGCGGCCGGCGACTCGCCGCGCGATGGAGCCCAGGCACTCTTGCCTGGGCCGCACGGGCAGGAGTGCCCGTGCTCCAATCACCGATTTTCCTTGGGCGCGCGGTGTGTACACCGCGCGGAGGGCTAGGTCGCTGTGCGACCGCCATGTCCCTAAGCCCTTTGGGCCGGTGGCTCTGCCATCCCGTTGGGGTGGCAACGCCATCCCAGAGGGAGATGGCGGCCACGCAGTGGCCTAGCCAGCGGCCCTGCGGGCTTAGCCACTTGTCGCCGCCGGCCTGCACGAGATTCCCCATGACGAGCGCACGCCGATTTGAGGAGCAAGCGCACAAGCCGCGCGAGGTCGTTCCCACGCGGGAGCTGATCGAGCGCATCGCGTGGATCGGGCGCCTGCGCTGGCTGGCCGCCGCGGGCGTCGCCGCGGCGGTCACGGTGGTGCGCTGGGGTCTCGGCATCGAACTGCCCGTGGCGCCCCTCTATGCTCTCGCTGGAGGCCTCGCCGCCTACAACGGCCTGCTGTGGGGCATCGGCAGGCGCCTGCGCGAGTCCGCGCCCGGCTTGGCCTCCGCCGTCGCCAACCTCCAGCTCTCCGTTGACCTGCTCTTCCTCGCCGCCATGCTCTATTTCGCCGGCGGCGTCGAGAACCCGTTCGTCTTCTACTTCGTCTTCCACATCGTCATCGCCAGCATCTTGCTCTCGCGCCGCGCGACCTACTCGCAGACCGCCCTCGCCTGCGTCCTGGTCTTCCTGCTGGCGGCGACCCAGACCACCGGGCTGGTTCACCACTATCACCTGCAGGGGGTTATCCCCGAGGCCGTGCACCTCGGCGCAGTCCTCGCCTACGGCACCGCCTTCGCCGTCGCCAGCACCGTCCTTCTCACCGCCTACTTCGCCACCTCGATCACCGCCCGTCTGCGCGAGCGCGAGGCCGAGATCCTCTCCTTGAGCCGCTCGCTGGAGCAAAAGGCGGCCGACCTCAGCCGCGCCAACGAGAAGCTGCGCCAGACCGAGCGCGCCAAGTCCGAGTACATGCGCCGCGTCGCCCACGAGCTGCGCTCTCCGCTGGCGACGATCGACCAGATGGTGGGCCTGGTGGTGGAGCAGCGCAAGGGCGACGTTTCGCCGGCGGCCCAGGAAACGCTCGCCCGCGTGCGCGCGCGTTTGCGCATGCTCATGGAGGTCGCGCGCGACTTGCTCGTCCTTTCCCGCGCGCGCGAGGCCGACCTGTCACGGCAACTACAGGATGTCCGCCTCGCCGACATCATCGCAACACTCGCGCCCGACCTCAACCAGCGCGCCCACGAGGCGGGGGTTGACCTCGACATCAACGTGCCCCACGACCTGCCCCTCATCGCCGGTGATCCGGAGTCGCTGGCGCAGTTGGTGGTCAACCTCGCGTTCAACGCCATCAAGTACACCCCGGCCGGCGGCCGGATCAAGATCAGCGGGCGCGCCGACGACGGCGCCGTCGAGCTGGCGGTCGCCGACTCGGGCATCGGCATCCCGCGCGAAGAGATCGGCCAGGTCTTCAACGAGTTCTACCGCGCCTCCAACGCCCGCGAAAGCTCCGAGGAGGGCTCCGGTCTCGGGCTGTCTATCGTCAACGCCATCTGCTACACCCATCGCGCCGAAATCACCGTGGACAGCGAGGTCGGCCGCGGCACCACCTTCCGCATCCGCTTCCCGGCGAAAGCCGTCGCCTAGAGGTCCAGCCGAAAAGCCCGATTCTTGTCGCCCCTCGACCTTGCTCGGGGCGACCCTGAGCGGGTCGAAGGGTCGGAGCGGAGGCAAAATCAAGCACGGTTTAGACCAGTTGCAGGCACGAAAACCGAGTTTTCGGCTGAGCTTCTAGCCTCCCCACTCCCGTGTCCCGTGTTTCCCCTCTGCGTGCTCTGCGGTTCAATTCTCTCTTGACATCCCGCCTCGATGTGGTACAATATGCAAACAAACGTTTTCAAACGAGTAGGGGCGTTATGTCGCCGTGTTTTCTGCGATGGAGCACAGCCGCCCTCGGCTGTGTCCCTCTCGAACGTAGGGGACGATCCTTCGGCAGGCTCAGAGCCTGCCCTGAGCAACGCGAAGGGACAAGTTCTCCTGATCGTCCCGTCGGCGGGCCGGGGCAGAGCCCGGCCCCTACGCAGAATGGCAGGCGAGGCGCCTGCCCTACCATGTGAACCCGATGATCGGCTGCCTGGTTCTGCCATACCTATATACCGAGGCCGAGGAGCAGCGGCGACCGCAACTTGCTGGGCGCCCCGTGACAATTCACACTCGGGGCCGGGTTTCGGCAGTCTCCCCCGCGGCCGAGCGTGCGGGCCTGCACATGGGCATGCCTCTCGGCCAGGCATACGCGGTGTCCCCCGACGCCGAGTTCCTGCCCTATCACGAGGATACCTATCGCTCCGCACAGGAGTGCGTGCTCGAAGTCTGTGCAGCACACGTCCCGGCGATCGAGCCGCTGTGCCTGCACGAGCTCTTCCTCGACCTGGCAGGAGCCGGCCGGCCCTCCGAGGTAACGGCCACGATTGCCGATGCGGTACGAGGGCAGGCCGGCTTCACCTGCCAGGTGGGAGCGGGCGCCGGCAAGCTGGTGGCGCGCATTGCCGCATTGCAACAGCCGGGCGCGATGGTGCCGATAGGGCAGGAGGCGCGGTTCCTGGCGCCCCTGCCCCTGTCCCGCCTGTGGCTGCTCGATGACGATGACATCGAGCATCTGCAAGCGCTTGGCATCACCACCATCGGCCTGCTCCAGGGGTTGCCCCGCGCCCACCTGGCGCAGCAGTTCGGCCGCGACGCGCGCCGGGTGAGCCGGCTCGCCCGCGGCATCGACGACTCCCCCGTCAGGCCCGTCTATCCGCCCAGCGCCGTCGAGACCCGCCTCGCCCTGCCCGAGGGCATCGCTGACGCCGAGACCGTGGATCGCTGCCTGCGCAAGCTGTGCGCCGAGATCGCGACTCGGCTGCGCGAGCGAAAAGAGGCGTGCTCCCGCCTGTCCATGCAGGTGGAACCCGAGGGCGGGCGGCAGGTATCGCGCACCCTCAAGCTGCGCTCACCGGCCGCCGGGGAAAGCGACTTATTGCTCGCCGCCAGGCGCCTGTGGGGCCGCATGGAGCCGGCGGCGCCGGTGACGGCGATAGCGATGCAGGTGTCGGACTTCAGCCGCTGCTCGGCCGTGCAGCACGACCTCTTCAGCGACCCGGCTCCGCGCGCGCAAAGTCGCCGGCGCGCGGCGGAGGCCCTGGCCTCGGTGCAGGAGCATTTCGGCAGTGGGGCAGTGGTGCTGGGCGCGCAGCTCGAGGTGCCGCGCAGGGAGCGTATGCTTGCCGCCATTGCGGAAGATTCGAGAATGGAGCACAGCCGCCCCGCCACACTGTCGGCGGGCAAGCCTCGGTGACAGGTAATGAGCAAACGCCTTGATTTACCCCTGCGGGTGGTGGAGCAAAAGGACGGCCTGCCGCGGGCGTTCCGCTGGCGGGGCCGGCGCATCGTGGTGAGCGAGATTCTGGACCAGTGGGAGGAGGCCGGCTGCTGGTGGCAGGGCGAGCAGGCGCGCCGCGTTTATCGCGTGCAGGCCGCGGGCGGGGCGATCTACGAGCTGCATCATCAGCCCCCCGCCGGCTGGCGCCTCTATCGCAGCTATGACTGACATGGGGTTAACCCTTCGTGGGATGTCATTCTGATTGATATGAAAGCGCTCCGCCTCGGACGTGCGCGGCGCGGCCATGTGCGTCATAATAGAAGGTGCGGCAGACCTTCCAAAGGAGGCGGAGC
>Ga0315291_10005062_pt1 | contig 16627 bp, 13 predicted proteins | sample YL17G12_20_MG_FD_203070 | JGI IMG/M metagenome (GOLD analysis project Ga0315291, IMG submission 203070) | Sediment microbial communities from Yellowstone Lake, YNP, Wyoming, USA - YL17G12_20 | ecosystem: Environmental > Aquatic > Freshwater > Lake > Sediment | place: USA: Wyoming | collected...
CCCTCTGGAATGGCTCTGAGGAATTCGAGGCTCACCGCCGAGAGCTGGAGGAGGCCGTCGCTTCCGGGGCGCTCAGAGCCCAGCAGGACAGCGACCAGATTCTCATCGCCCTGGGCGACTACTGCCGCTGGGCAAAGGAGGAGGTTCCCATCGGTCCTGAGTTCGGCTTACGGTTCGATGTCCGGGCCGACTCGGAGCGCGACGAGGTGAAGCGGCAGCTGGAGAGAAGAGCGGCCCTCATCGAGGCGCTGGAGGCTGGCCCGCAGGCCCGGAGCTGGTGCGACATGCAGGATCTCCTCGCCCGCCGGCGGGTCCTTCTGGGGCTCGAAGAGCCGTCCGACGATACTGTGCAGAGGGAGAACCCCGTCAGCAAGGAGGAGTGCGCCTTCTCAGACGCCGTCCGAAAGTTGATGGTCAGCCTCTACCAGCACCTCCAGGCGATGAAACAGGTCATCGACGAGGCCAACGAGGCCTATCTTCCGGGAGGGGACATCGCTCACCCAGGGACGCGGGAGATGCTGACGCGTCAGTTGGAGGAATTGGCGCAACTCTACGCCGAGGCCGTCTCTGTGCTGCCCACACCGCCGTTCGACTTGCCCGAGCCCGGCGAGGAGGAACTATCTCTCATGTGGCACCTCGTGCATGTCCACTCCCCGACGCTGCTGAGGGACGAGAAGTGGACGTGCCCGTTCTGCCGACCGCGGTAGGCTGCAGTCCCATGCCGACTGGAGACTGGACTCTAGGGGCAATAGCCGTACACGGAGCTCGTGCTAACAAGCCAGAGGTAGGTGGGATGTTTGCGGCAGAGCACCTGCCTGGCAAGCACAGGTTGAGGGGTCATCTTCCCGGGGATCGGTGATCCGTGCGGCTCACCACGCACCATGTGGGTTCACAGCATGAGCGCCGCAGATACGGATGGAATAGCGCCACCCCACAACCCAGATTCACACGTTAGGTGGGGCGTGAAGGCCTCCCCTGGTCTTTGCCCCAACCCGGTTCATCCTTGCGTCTCCTTGGTGCCTGGAGTACAGTTGCCTCGGCCAATAGCGCCCTTGCTCCTGCCAGCGACCAACGCGGCCATGTTCCTGGCCGGCGGTCCGAAAAGGGCAATGATTCTGGCCGGGCCGCCGCGGCAGCCGAGGGTGCAGCCAGCCGAGGCCGGCAGGGGGACCAACAAGGAGACCTAGGATGGGGAAATCGCTTCTCTCGCCAATCGCTGTACTGCTCCTCTCCGTGACTCTGGCGGCTTGCGGTGGCTCAGAGAAGGTCACCCCGACCCCCGAGACACCCGGCGCCAGCCCGGCAGCAGGGCCTGTCACCATTGACCTCTGGCATTCGCAGCTTGCCGCTAACGAAGAGACCTTGAACCGCCTGGTGGATCGTTTCAACGCCTCCCAGAATGAGGTGAGCGTGCGCGCGTTTTTCCAGGGCACCTACGACGACGCCATGGCGAAGCTGGTGGCCTCCCTTCCCACAGGCGACGTCCCGGCCATCATGTTCCCACGGGACACCTACATGCAGATGATGATCGACGGCGGGGCCGTTACCCCCGTCCAGGAGTTCATTGACCGGGATGGCTACGACCTTTCGGATCTGGACCAGAAGGGTGTCCAGTACTACACCACTCAGGGCAAGCTGTGGGCCATGCCCTTCGGGATGGAGGTCAACGTCCTCTACTACAATAAGGTGGCCTTCCGGGAGGTGGGCCTGGACCCCGAGAGGCCGCCCCAGGATCTGGAGGAACTGCGCCAGTACTCAGAGAAGCTGCTGAAGCGCGACGCCGCCGGGAACGTGGTGCGGAGCGGCATCGCCCTCGATATTGCGCGCTGGCCGGAGCGCGTCCTGGCCGGGCACGGTGACCTCTGGGTAGACAACGAGAACGGACGTGAGGGCCGAGCGACCAAGGTCCTCTTCGACAACGACACCGGTCGCTGGTTCTTCCAGTGGTGGCACGACATGGTGGATAGCGGGCTGGCCTTCAACATCGGCCGGAACCCTAGCTTCGCCGAGGGCTTCCTGGCCATGTCCTCCGGCCGGGCCGCGATGACCTTCAGCTACTCAAGTGCGCTGCGCTCCGTGATCGACGTCCTGGAGAAGGGGGTACAGGGCGTGGAGGTCGGCATTAGTCGGCTGCCCGGTGCCCCCGGGAGCCCCGACAAGACGACCTGCATAACTTCCTACGGCCTCTGGATTCTCAGCGCACGCCCCAAGGCGGAGCAGGAGGCGGCCTGGAAGTTCATCAAGTGGCTCATGGAGCCTGAGCAGCAGGCCGAGTTGTTCGCCGGCAGCGGCTACCTTCCCGTGAGCCGCTCGTCGGTCGATCTGCCGGCGGCGCAAGATGCCATAGCACGCTACCCTCTCTTTCGGGAGGCCCTCGACCTTTACCTCAACGCCCCGGCCACCCCCGCCTCCCTGATGGCGACCCTGGGTCCTGTAATGAAGGTGGACGAAGCCGTTTATCGGGGCGTGGAGGAGATGCTCACCGCCGGCAAGGATCCCGAACAGGCCCTGAAGGACGCTGCCTCTAATGCCAACGCCGCCATCGCAGAGTACAACCAGCGGGTAGGAGGCTAGGGGCCTCAGACAAGGGCAGCCCGAGCGAGTCCACGGGCCGTTCTTTCCCTTTCCATCACCTGCAGGGCAGGCTCCCGCGGCCGTCCATTGCAGGTCGAGCCGTAGCCGGGAGGTGGTGGCTGGGTCGGGCTATTGCAGGCAGGAGGCGTCACCGACCCGGTGGCGCCGAAGCCCAGGCGGCCCTGAGCCACAACGGGCCGCCGCAGGGCACTCATACGCTGTACTCCCACCACGACGTGGTCGTGGAGGCCGCCCCCGGTACTTGTCACCGTCTGGCTTTGGTGCGCTCGCTGCGGGATCAAAAGGAGGCCCGCATGACTAGCGAAACGGACCCTTGGATACCTACCTGGCTACTCGTCATCGAGATCGGCTTCTCAGTCATCGGCCTCCAGTCGACCCATGCATTGGGCGATGGTGCTGGCATGTACATCGGGGCGATCCCCTTCGGCATGTGGCTACTTGGCAAAGGATGCCGACGCGCTTTCACAGCCTTCCCTGTCGCCCACTGGCGGCAGATCTGGTCCAACAACCCGCTGGAGCGGCTGAACAAGGAGATCAGATGCCGCACAGACGTGGTGGGCATCTTCCCCAACAGAACGGCGCCAGGCGGCCCATTGGGGCCGTGCTGGCCGAGCAGTACCATGACTGGGCAACGAGCCGGTGTTACCTCAACGTCGGGGGGTCGGCGGGAGAGGAGGCTATGACCCGAGGGTTCCTGCAGGGGAAGGACGCGGTGCTTCTGTCGGCGGCATCTCGCCAAGGGAATTGTGAGCGTGGCGCGCTTTGACGCCAATTGACGGGACGTGACCCAGGCCTCAGCAACTTGGCAGCCGCGAGCTCACTTCGATCCAGAGTCGTGAATGAGGAACACTGAGTCTACCGTGCCGTCAGTTCTACATGGTAGCCGGCGAGACAACAGGTTCGTCTTGTCGCTCTGCCAGCTGGGCCCCGACTAGCCAAACCGTGACGGCAGGAACGCCTCCAACCCCTTTCCCGTCTTGTCCGTCGTTATCAGCTCTGTAACGAGCTTCGCTGTCACGGGCGCGAGGAGGATGCCATTGCGGAAATGACCGGTGGCGACGGTCACGTTACTCCAGCCAGGCAGCCGACCGAGTATCGGCAACTTGTCGGGGGATCCCGGTCGGAGGCCGGACCAGCTAGTGGCCACCTCGGCGTGGCGGAGGGCGGGCACCAGTCTTGAGGCGACACCGCGAAGCCAGACGATGCCACGCTGTGTGGTATGTGGGCGAAAGCCGACGTCCTCCTCCGTCGCGCCGACATAGAGGACGCCGCCAGCCTTCGGCGCGAGGTACCCGGGCACGATGTACCCGTCTAGGGGCCAAATGATGTGGCGCAACGAAGTGGGACGATAGGCCAGCATCTGGCCGCGTATCGGACTTGTGGGGACGTCCCAGTCGAGCTTCCGGGCCAGCGACCGTGTCCATGGTCCAGCCGCTAGCACGACATGGTCACATTCAAAGGTTCGTTCCGTTGTTCTTACACCCCGCACTCGGTCGCCCCTGAGCGAGAAGCCGATAACGGCTCGGCCTGGGTGGAGGTCTGCGCCATGCAAGCCCGCGGCTCGGGCCAGGGCCTGGGTGAAGTGCCCGGGATTGATATGCCGCTGATCTACGGCGAGGGCAGCGCCTGGGATCGTCGGCGATAGGGCAGGCTCTAGGAGGCGCAGAGATACTTCGTCTACCCACTCGAAATCGATGAATCCGCTGCCTCTCAACTGCGTGAACTGCCGCAGTCCTTGAGCCACCTCCTCCGTCTCAGGCACGACCAGCAAGTCCGAAGCGAGAAACTGGACATCGATCCCCGTCGCGGCGTCAAGCGCTGCGACGAGCGAAGGATAGAGCTCGAGGCTGCCACGGCAGAGGTCGCCGAAGGGGCCTCCGCCAATGGCTTCGGGAGGTGGGATGAGCAGGCCGGCGGCAGCACCGGATGCCTGGCCGCCGATCCCCCCCTTCTCCAGAAGAACAACGGACGAACCCGCGTTGGCAAGAGAGTAGGCGATGGCGCTGCCTATGACGCCGCCGCCGACAACGATGACCTCTGCCCCGCTTCGCACGACCCGAGTATAGGTTCGAGGTCACGTCCCGTCAATTAGTGTGGTGTTACAGAATATGTGACACAGAGAGGGAGTGAACGAAAGCCGGGCCCGCCATAGGGTAGGCAGGACACTAACCTAGCTGTGGGGTGGCAAAATGCCATCCGCCATCTTCTCGCTACGCCGCTATCCACTCATATTCGTGGTGAAGACCGCCCAGAACCGGCCGAGGGATGATCTCGCCAGCCGCTGGCGGGCCGGCCCGAGCGGGCGCCCCCGTGGGGCTGTCAAGACCGAGTGCGGGATGAGGCCGAGGTTGGCCAGGAGAGCTCACCCTGTCAACGCTCCAGATACGGATGGAATATTGCCACCCCACAAGGGGTCTGCGGAGCATCTGCCTATCACGCAGAGGGTAGACGGCGATATCGAGGGTTCAAACGGGACGCCCGTGGGGGGCCTGCTGCTTCAGGGCTGGCCCGGACAGCTCCCTGTGCCAACGCTCCAGATACGGATGGAGTTTTGCCACCCCACAAGTGAGGGAGTAAGGCCAAGAGAGGAAGGCCGGCGCAGGTTGCCCCGACCTTCCGCAGCCTTGTGGGGGGCTCTAGGCGGATTCGTCCTGTTGGACCTCCACGTTCTGCCAGAAGCGCCATCCATTCACTGAGTTGCCGGTGATGGCGCGGGCCGCCGCACTGAGGGAGCGATAGCGGCTTCCCCGGCACTCGACGGCCGGGGCGCCGCCCCCGTCCTCGTCCGCGACGATGCGGGCAGAGACCTCCTGACCCCGATAGCGACCCACGAGCTCCGTGCCCACCGGCGGGAGCTCACGGGCCTGAGGCTTCTGGCCGGCCCCCTTGCGTTCTCGCTTGGCCATTGTTCTCACCTCCTTTCTGTCTTGCCGTGGTGTGTACTCATCACTCTGCCGGCGCCAGAAGTCAAGGGGGTGCGAGGGAAGAATCTGAGGGGCTTGAATAGGGAGGTGGCGGTGCCCAGGCCGCTGCGGTGCGGCATCTTGGGGGTTCGCGGTTCAGGTTGTTCGTAAGCATCTGCCTGGCAAGCAGAGAGTTGAGGGTCACCTCGCTGGGGATCGGTGGTCCGTGCTGCTCACCACGGACAGGGGCGATTCAGAGCGTGAGCCCTCCAGATACGGATGGGGTTTTGCCACCCCACAGCTTCTTGAAGCCGACGGCCGTGGGGCTCCAGATTGTCAAGAAATGAAGTAGAGGGCTGTGAGAGGCAGGGTTGAGGAGACAGGGGAACCTCTGCGAGTTAGGAGAATACCTCAGATGGGGCCAGACTGTCCAAGACGGCGTCTAGATGACCGTAGCAAAAGTTACATAACTAATGGTTAGGTACCCCCAATAGTTGTCATTTATAACTGCAGACCAGGGGTGGCAAAATGTCATCCGCCTCCTTCTCCAGCTAGGACGGCGTCTTGCCACCCCGCAGGGTCGGCTTCGGGAGGAGGCGGCCTGCGGTTGAGGACGTTTCACCCGCCAGGCCCCTTCGGAGCGCGATGCTCAGAATATCCACGGGCGGCGACGGGCCACACCTCCACGACCTCATCACCGTCCATGGCGAAGATCACGTCGTGTAGGTTGATCGTGGGGTCGATGTGGGAAGGCCACAGCTCGATGCGGTCGCCCACCCGGATGGTGCTCGCCGGAGGCAGAATGATTGTCGCATGCTCGTCGCTCAGAAAGAGGACGGATGCACCTTCAATACCCTTGACCTTAGGGTTGCCGTGATCCATGGAGCACGCCTTGTGGCCGTTGTCGGCCACACACACCTCCGGTTTCGGCCGACTGAGGACCGTGCCCAGCACGGTGAAGGCCAGCTCGAAAGGGATGTCTAGCTGCGCATAGGCGGTGTCCATCAGAACGTAAGAGCCAGCCTGGATCTCGGTAACGCCCTCGATGCGCCCTGTGATGTCGTAGGTGCCGGTGCCACCGGCACTCACGATCTCGCACGGCAAGCCGGCCCGACGGATTATCCGCACAGTCGATAGAAGTTGCTCCATCGCCTTCTTGGCCTCGGCCTCCCGCTGTACGCGGTCTCCGATGCTCACCACGTGACCCTCGTACCCCATCAGGCCCCGCAGCCGCACGTGCTCTGCCGCGGCCACGCGTTTGGCCAAGCTGAGCGCTTGAGCGCCCGGCGCAATCCCGCACCGCGGCAGGCCGACGTTGACATCGACGAGCACGCCGATCTCCACCCCCTCGGAGCGTGCCGCCCGCGTCAAGTCCTCCAGCCCAGCGTCGGAATCCACGGCGACCTTTACGTCGGCCTGTCGCGCTAGCCTGGCCACGCGGGCAGCCTTTCCAGGCCCGACGACCTCGTTTGCGATGAGAACGTCATTCGTTAGTGCCTCACCGACGACGATCTCCGCCTCACCAACGGTGGCACAGGTAAGCCCTGTGCACGACCCGGCCGCAAGCTGGCGCCTGGCGATGGCAGGCGTCTTGTGCGCTTTGAAATGAGGCCGCAGCTTACAGGTAGATTCAGCATAGAACTCGGCCATCCGCCGGATGTTGCGTCCCATAGCGCTCAGGTCGACGACGAGAGCCGGGGTCGGGATCTCGTGTAGCCTCATGTGGCCTCCTCACTGCGTGCTTCCACGCCGGGCGGGCGCTTCTAACCACGTCGGCGTCCTACAGTCGATGCTACCACGCCGTCCCCTGCTGGCGGATCACTGTCCCGGCTGTACCAGCACGAGAGCGGACCGCCAATTAGACCACGCCCGCGATGGCCTGCCAGGAGAGCTCACTCCAGATACGGATAGGGTTTCACCACCGCACAGCAGACCTGGCCTGTGGTCGAAGGGATAGCGCGGGCTCGTGATCCGAAGCCTGCACGAGTGCGAGGGCGGCGAGGCGAGCGCCAGTCGCTGTTTCAACTTGACCCGACGCCCGTCGGCTGAAGCTAACGCGTGGCTGAACGGAAAGTCCCGCATGCTGAGCGGTGGCACTAAGCTGACCCCCGCAAGCTGACTGGCCGACCATTCGCACGACAGGCTCTCGTGGAGTGCCAACACTCAATCCGTATCTGGGAGAGCGGCGAGTGGCAAACTAGGACCGTCGAATCCCGGCAGAGAGCCACAAACCCTCTGGCTATCACGCAGAGGGTTCATCAAGGCGGCGTCCAGATACGGATGGAATATTGGCACCGCACAGGTTCTCAATGAACGGCCGCGGGAGCCTGCCCTGTAGGTGAGGGAAAGGCAAGGAACTGCCCGTGGAATCGCTCGGCCTGCCTTTGTGTGAGGCCCCTAGCTTCCTAGCCGCTGGTTGTACTCTGCGATGGCTTCGTTGGCGTTAGACTCCGCGTCCTTCAGGGCCTGGTCCGGCTCCTTGGCGCCGGCGAGCATTTCCTCTATCCCCGTGTTCAGGGCTTCGCGGACCTGCCAGAAGGGCCCCAGCAGGGCGCCCAGGGCGGCCGGCGTCGTAGGGCTGTTCAGGTAGAGGTCCAGGGCCACCTGGAACAGGGGGTACTTGGCGACTACGTCCCTGGCCGCGGGCAGGTCAACAGCGGCGCGGCTCACCGGCAGGTAGCCGCTGCCGGCGAACCACTCGGCCTGCTGCTCCGGCTCCGTGAGCCACTTGACGAACTTCCAGGCCGCTTCCTGCTCTTCCTCCGGCCGCAGGTTGAAGATCGCAAGACCGCGCTCGATGAGAAGGGGGTGCCCCGTACCGCCGGGGACCCCTGGCAGTCCGGCGACACCGATCTCCAGGCCTTCCGCTCCGGCCTCCAAGGCATCGATCACCGAGCGCAAGGCGTTAGAGAAGCTAAAGGTCATGGCAGCGCGTCCGCTGGCCAGGGCCAGCAAGCCATCCGCGTAGGTGGGGTTACGGCCGACGTTGAAGGCCAGCCCCTCATCGACCATGTCATGCCACCACTGGAAGAGCTTCTGGCCGGCCTCGTTGTCAAGGGTGACCTCAGTGGCGACGCCAGCAGGGAGCTGATCCGATCCGGTTGGATTCGCCCAGTATTTGCCCTAAAATGGGCTCGCATCGTATCCTTATCCAATTAGGAAACAGGTCCCTGACGCGCGCCCAGCGGCCCCTAGCAAAGGAAAATGGACCAGTACATCATCGCCCATGATGTCGGCACCAGCGCCAACAAGGCCGTCCTAGTGGGCACGGACGGCCGGATCCACGGCAAGTGCTCCGCCCCCTACCAGGTCCACTACCCCGGGGCCTGCCGGGCGGAACAGGAGCCTGCCGACTGGTGGAAGGCCATCGTCGAGACCACCCGGGGGCTGCTCCAGCAGACTGGCGTGTCGCCAAGCCAGATACTCTGCGTCACGCATTGCACCCAGATGCTGGGCATCGTGCCCATGAGCGCCAAGACGGGCTCGCTGGGGCGGGCCATCATCTGGCTGGACAGCCGGGCGTCAGCGCAGGCGCAGCGCATGATGCGGAAGTTCATCGGTGCCCGAGTGTTTGCCCTCATCGCCGGAGCGCCGATGTCCGGTAAAGACTGTATACCCAAGCTGCTCTGGCTGAAGGACGAAGAGCCGAATCTCTACCGGAAAACGGATTTCTTCCTCGATACGAACGGCTACCTCTTGTACCGCGCCACCGGCAACATGGTCATGGAATGGACCGGGGCGTCCGCTGTCGGCATGGACCTGAAGACGAAGCAGTGGATGAAGGGCGTCATGCGGTATGTCGGGCTGGATCCGGCCAAGCTGCCTCCCCTGGTGCGGTCCACCGACAAGGTCGGGGGATTGACCCCAGAGGCCGCCGGCGAGTTGGGTCTGCTCCAGGGGACCCCGGTCATCGCCGGCGCCGGCGACGCGCCCTGCGCCGCGGTCGGTTCGGGCGCAGTGCGCGAGGGCGCGGGGCACATCTGCATGGGGACATCGGCCTGGCTGGGCGTGGTCACCAGCCGCCGGCCCAAGGGGAAGTGCGGCGTGGCCACCATCCATTCCGCCGACCCGAACAAGGCCTTTCTCATCGCCGAATCGGAGACCGCGGGGGGCTGCCTGGAGTGGGCTGCCAAGCACCTGTATAGCGGCGATGCGAACGCTTCCGACGTATTTGCTGCCATGGACCGGATAGTCGACAAGGTTCCGGCCGGGTCGCACGGCCTGATCTTCACGCCCTGGATGTACGGGGAAAGGGCTCCCATTGCGGACTGCAACGCCCGCTCCAGTTTCCTGAACCTGAGCGGGCAGCACAGGCGCGAGGACATGATACGCGCGGTGTACGAAGGCGTGGCGTACAATATCAGGTGGTTGGTGGATATCGTGAGCAGAGAGTTCGGGTTCCCGCTCCCGAAGCTGCGGGCCATCGGCGGCGGAGCCAAGAGCGCCACCTGGATGCAGATGCTGGCCGATGTCACCCACCGCCGCATCGAGACGGTGCCCGACCCCAAGGAGGCCGGGGCCGTCGGGGCCGCCCTGGTGGCGGCGGTGGGATTGGGCATCTATCCGAGCTTCGAGGCGCTGGAGAGCGTCACCAGGGTAGAGAGGACCTTTGAGCCACGCGAGGGGAATCTCAAGATACATGATGCGATGTTTGAATTCTTCAGAGATTCGTATGGCCGGCTCCGGCCTTTGTACGGAAGGTTGAACGAGAATGCGTCCGATAGCGTCGGCTTCGACGAGGAGGTGTCGCCATGAACACGGAAGAGATCCTGGGGCTGCCCTCGGCCCTACCCGATGGCGTGAACTACGATGAGTACCTGATTGCCACGTACCTGGCCAACCTCCCGGCGGCCATGCCGGCGCATCTGCTGTCCATGGCCCTGGCCGTGGAGCAGAGCACGGGCACCTGGGTGCCCGTGCCAGGCGAGACCCCTGAGGTACGGCGCGGGCACATCGCCAAGGTCATTGGCGTGTACGCCGTCCCCGACTACGAGTTCGAAGTGCCCAAAGGGGTGGAGACCCGCGACTACATCATCCAGGTGGCCTACCCCGAGGTCAACATCGGCGAACAGATACCCATGCTGATGACGACGGTCGTCGGCAACGTCTCGATGGCCGGGAACGTCAAGCTCCTGGACGTCCGGTTCCCGGAGAAGTATGTGGCCGGCTTCAAGGGCCCCAAGTTCGGCATCGACGGCATCCGGAAGCTCCTCAACATCCCCAAGCGCCCCCTGTTGAACAACATGATCAAGCCCTGCACCGGCTACTCCCTGGAGCTGGGGGCGGAGCTCTTCCGGCAGGCGGCGCTGGGCGGCTGCGACATCATCAAGGATGACGAACTCATCGCCGATGCCTCGTTCAACTCTGCGCTGGGCCGCGTCAAGCGCTACATGGAGATCGAGAAGCAGGTCTTCGAGGAGAAGGGCGAGCACACCCTTTTCACGGTCAACATCACGGACAAGGTGCCCAAGGTCCTGGAGAACGCCCGGCGCGCCGTGGAGCTGGGGGTCAACGGGCTGATGATCAACTACCTGGCGGTCGGGATCGACGTCATGCGGGCCATCACTGAAGACCCGGCCATCAACGTGCCGGTGCTGGCCCACATGGATGTGGCCGGAGCCATGTACATGTCGCCGCTGCATGGCCTGAGCTCCCACCTGGTGCTGGGCAAGCTGCCGCGCCTGGCCGGGGCCGACATCGTGGTCATACCGGCTCCGTACGGCAAGGCGCCGGTCCTAGTGGACAAGTTCCAGACCGTAGCCAAGAACCTGACCTACCCGCTGTACCATCTGAAGCCCACGTGGCCCATGCCATCGGGCGGCATCACACAGCCCATGGTGCCGAAGGTGATGCAGGAACTGGGCAACGATATCGTCTTCGGCTCTGGCGGAGGCATACACGCCCATCCCCAGGGGCCGGTGGCGGGCGGGAAGGCCTTCCGCCAGGCCATCGACGCCACCATGATGGGAATTCCGCTGACGGAATACGCCAAGGACCATCCGGAACTGGACGTAGTCATGAAAATGTGGGTGGACCCATTTGCGAAAGGGAATTAGACCCTTCGCTCGATAACGCGTAGTGGAGAGGGGCCGGAGCCCCTCTCCACTTCTAGGTCCAGCTCCACTCGATGATTCAGGGGACTGGGCGGTTAGAGCTTCTTCTCGACGCTTGCCAGCACCCGGTCGAAGCGTTCCAGGGCATCGTCGATCACCGCGTAGCTGTCCGCCATGGAGGTATAGAGCCGGCTGCCTGCAAGAGTTATGATGCCTTCGGCCGTAAAGGCCGCCCCCATCTCCTCCATGATGGTCTTGCGCTCGGTGACCTCGGTGAAGATCTTGGGATTGGTGATCTCCATGAGCATGGCGGCCCCGGTCTCGAGGTGGCAGATTGAACCGTGGTTGAAGGCCACGAAGGGCAGACCGCGTCGCTTGATGATCTCCTGCAGTCCAGCCGTCAGCCTATCGCCGGCCCGGCCGGCCTTCAGGGGCGCCTCGGTCTGGGCCATGGCCTGGAGGGCGAAGTAGCCGGCGGCGCAGCTCAAGGGGTTGGCCGAAAGCGTGCCGCCCACCATGGCGCGCTTCCTCAAGCCCCCAATGCCGGCCGCAAAGCACTCCATGACATCACGCCGGCCCCCCACCCCACCGGCGGCCGGATAGCCGCCCGCCACGCACTTGCCGAAAATGGTGAGATCGGGCTTGACGCCAAAGAAGCCCTGGGCACCGCCCATGCCGATACGAAAGCCGGTGACGACTTCGTCGAAGATGAGCAGCGTCTCGTATTCGTCGCAGAGCTCCCTCAGATGGGCGTTGAACTCGTAGATCACGGGTCGGGTGCCGCTCTCCGGCCCAAGGGGTTCGACGATGACCGCGGCGGTGCCGCCCTGGTCGGCGTTGCTCTTGAGCAGGGCCTCCATGGCCTCGATATCGTTGGGGAAGCATTCCTGGGTATGCTCATAGCAGCCGGAGGGGATGCCGTGGGCGTCTAGCGCTCCAACACCGGGGATGCGCATGCCGAAGACCATCTGGTCGCTCCAGCCGTGATACGCACCGCCGATCTTGATGACCTTGGTCTTGCCGGTGAAGGTCCGCGCGGCGCGGACAGCCGCCATAACCGCCTCCGTGCCCGAGCCGAGCATGCGGAACAGTTCAATGGAAGGCATGTGTTCATTGATGGTCTGTGCCAGTTTGAGCTCGTATTCGTGAAACAGACCGGTGACCGGGCCGCACTCCTTGAGGAGTTCGATGATTCTTTCCTGCACCGGGGCGTAGTTGCTGCCCAGGACGGTCGGGCCGCCGGCTTGCAGAAAATCAATGTAGCGGTTGCCGTCCACGTCCCAGAGATACGGACCCTGGGCCTTGGCGATGGCCAGCGGAAAAGGATGGTTGAAGGCCAGGTTGTGCTGGACCCCGCCGGGGATGACCTCCATGGCCGCGCATGTGATAGCCTTTGATTTCCCGCATTTCCGCTCGAAATATTCCAGGTACTGCTCCATCTGTGCGCGCTCGATGGGCATGGGCGGCGTCTTGTTGGCCAGGTCATGCAATCGGGCGAGGATATCACGCGTATCGGGCCAGGCGGAAACGGCATAGCCCGGTTTGATGATCCCGCTATCCCGCATGTCGGTGTTCAGGTGTGCAGCCATATCTCATTTCTCCTGACAGGTGATCCTTAAAGGCGTCATATGAAGATGCCGCTTCGGGCGAGCCGCTGCGTGCATTCCAAGACCGCGATGCCTATGGGCTCTACGGGGCTCATGTCCACCGAGCCACCAGTAGGGGCAGGGCTCGCCCCTGCTCCATGAGGGCACCCGCGAGGGGTGCCCCTACGGCCTATTCCCTCTCCACGCGGTCCGTGACCTGAAAGGCCATCTTCCCCAGGCCCAGCTCTACTCCAGGCGACCGCGAATCAGGCGGAAGATCTTCTTCTCGACCTCGACGACGTGCTCGGGCAGGGGCATGACCGGTCCCAACCCCAGGGCCAGCACGTGGATTTGGGCCAGCCGCTCGACCAGCTCGCAGACGGAGGCGGCCTCCTCCAGGTCAGCTCCCACGCCGAGCACACCATGGTTGCGCAGGAGGACGGCGTAGCCCTCCCCAAGGGCGGCGCAGGCCTTTTCGGCCAACTCCTGGCTCCCGCCCATAGCGTACTCGGCGACGGGGACGGTGCCGCCCAGGATCACCACCTGCTCGTCGATGAGAGGCGGGATCTCCAGGCCAGCGACCGCCAGGGCACTGGCGTAGATGGAGTGGGTGTGGATGACCGCCCCCACGTCGGCACGGGCGCGATAGACGGCCAGGTGGGGCACAGTCTCGCTGGAGGGGACGCCTTCCCCTTCCACAGGGTGCCGCTCGAAGTCGATGACCAAGATGTCATCGACGGTCAGGCGGTGGTAGGGCACCTGGCTGGGTGTGATCGCCACCAGCGGAGCCCCGTCGGGACCCTCAACCCTTCGGCTGACGTTGCCGCTCGCGCCCGCCACCAACCCCGCGGCGACGATGCGGCGGCAGGCTGCGAGCACTTGCTGTTTCTCTTCCTGCCAACTCATGTCACTTCCTTTGCAGCACCCATCTCCTGGCAGAAAGGCGTCATCAGTAGGTTTCAGCGCCCGCCCCGCGCAGACCGGTTTCGGCAGCCGCCGCTCTGGCGCCATAAGGAAGGCGGGCCAGTGGCAGCCGGGCTCGGCGTTCGGCGACGGGGGCCAGGATCAGGCCGCGCCTGGCCACACCGAGGTAAGGGCTTCCATAGGTAACTATACCACGGGAACGGCAGACGCGCCCCAGGGTGGGAGCCACCGGGTTGTGTCAACGGCGGCTTGACTTTCCCCAAAATCATCAACCCTCAGATAGCTTAGCTCTCTGGTTTCACCTCCTGTGGGGGCCAAGAATCTCATCCGAATCTGACTGATTGACCGAAGACGGCGTCTGCGCGAGCCTTACCGCATCCATCCTGAAGGAGGCCGCGCCTTGTTCACCTACCTTTGGCTCGCCTGCCGCTTCTTGCGCAGCGCCGTACGCTCGCGGTGCGACGTCGCCCTGGAGAACCTCGTCCTGCGGCAGCAGCTCGTGGTGCTCACGCGCTCGTCCCGACGACCGCGCCTCACGAGGGCGGATCGCCTGTTCTGGTCGTGGCTCTCGCGTGCCTGGCCTCGCTGGCGATCGGCGCTCGTCATCGTCCAGCCGGACACCGTGATCCGCTGGCACCGCACCGGCTGGCGACGGTACTGGGCCTGGAAGAGCCGACGCCGCGGGCCGGGTCGTCCACGCCTCTCCCCTGAGCTCCGACTGCTCATTCAGCGCCTCGCCCGCGAGAACCCGCGCTGGGGGAGCGTACGGATTCAAGGTGAGCTCCGAAAGCTGGGCATGGAGGTCAGCGCCGAATCTGTCCGCTGCTACCGCCGCTCCGCCCTGCGGCGGCCGCCATCACAGTCTTGGCGCACCTTCCTCCGCAATCATGCACCGCACATCTGGGCCGCCGACTTCTTCACGGTACCGACGGTTACCTTCCACACCCTGTACGTCTTCTTCTTTATTACGCATGACCGGCGGCGGATCGTCCATCTGAACGTCACCGCGTATCCGACCGCCGAGTGGGTCTGGCGCCAGATGATCGCGGCGACGCCGTGGGGTGAGCAGCCGCATTACCTCCTCCGGGACCGTGACCGTAGCTACAGTGCCGCCTTCATCCCGCGCGCCGCCAGGGTCGGCATCCAGACCATCCTGACCCCGGTGCAGGCACCGAAGGCTAACGCGATCGCCGAGCGTCTCGTCGGGACGTTGCGACGGGAGTGTCTGGACCACATGATCGTTGTGAACGAGCGGCACCTGTGCAGGGTCTTGCAGGAGTACGCAGCCCACTACAACCGAGGGCGACCTCACCGCTCACTGGGCTTGGAGACTCCAACGGGGCCCCCGGCTCGCGCTGGGCCACCGGAGACCGGCAGGATCGTTGCCCGGCCCGTGCTTGGTGGCCTCCATCACGACTACGAGTGGGTGGCCGCTTGAGTTGCGTAGATACGGATGAGATTCTTGGCCCCCACAGGCTTCCGGCAGGTCGCCGATGATGCTGCCTATGACCAAGGGCATCCCTACGGCTGCGACGATGAATCGCCCTCTTGACACACCTCGTTCGCCCCATTCGGCCAGCATCATACGCCTACCCATCGGATTTGCCAAGCCAGAGTCATCTGCCAAAGCTTCCGGAAAGCGTCATCCAAGTACGCCGTCCAATGGAGGTTGCGCGACGGCGGAGTTGCGCCGTGGAGGTCAGAGACTAGAAAGATTGTCTCATGCGGGAACGGCAACCCACTCGTCTGCAGGCGGCTAGCTGGGGTCAGAGGGCCCAAAGGCGTTGCGCGAAGTCTAAGCGTCGCAAAGGAAAGCAGAAGCTCAGCCTGAGGCCGAGCTTTCTTGTTTGCTTTGTTGGAGCGGGAAACGGGACTCGAACCCGCGACCCTCTGCTTGGGAAGCAGATGCTCTACCAACTGAGCTATTCCCGCAGAGTCCGGGCCAACAGGCCCGGCGACAATATACACCGGCGGCCGTCGGACCGTCCAGCGCTCTATTCGTGGCTCTGGCGCCGGCTCGGCGCCGTCACAGGTGGCCACCCCTTACGAGCAGCGAACCCTAGCATTCAGGCCGGTGAACCGCGCGGCGTCATTCAAACGGCTGACGGAACCGCTCGCGGTGGGCTACCTCAGAGAGCGCCTTGCGCTGCTTCTTGCCCCGGCCATAGGCCTGCGCCGGATAGCCAAACGGGACAACAGCCAGCACGTCCAGCTCATCCGGGATGCCTAAGAGCGACTTGACCTCGGTCAGCCCGAGGAAGCCTACCCAGTTCGAGCCCACCCCTTCCGACCAGGCCGTCAGGATCATCGATTGGATCGCGCGGCTCGCATCGGATACCGCGAACCTCGTTTTCTCAATCGCCACGACGACCGCCATGGACGCCTGCGCTACATACGGCCCCGTTGGCGCCAGTTTCCCCAGCTCTCGTATCGTGTTGCGGTTCTCGACGACAATGAAATGCCAGGGCTGGCCGTTCATGCTGCTCGCAGTCAGTCTCCCGGCTTCGACTATGCGGCGGACGGTGTCTTGAGGCACAGGGCTATCCCGGTAGTTGCGCACGGCCAG
>Ga0315291_10005063_pt1 | contig 16626 bp, 12 predicted proteins | sample YL17G12_20_MG_FD_203070 | JGI IMG/M metagenome (GOLD analysis project Ga0315291, IMG submission 203070) | Sediment microbial communities from Yellowstone Lake, YNP, Wyoming, USA - YL17G12_20 | ecosystem: Environmental > Aquatic > Freshwater > Lake > Sediment | place: USA: Wyoming | collected...
CATCGCGGTCATGCAAGCCGGCTTTATCGGGGCGTGGGGCGAATGGTACTACACCAACGACGATTTTGGGGCCCCTCCTGATCCACCCAACTATGCCAATCGGGGAACGGTGCTGACGAAAATCCTACAGACCCTTCCCATCACCCGCATGGTGCAGTTGCGAACACCCTACTATAAACAGAGCATCTTTGACACGGGCGGTGGTGCTGCCGGAGCCCTACCCGTTGCAGCCGCCCATAACGGTAGCGACCTGGCGCGCGTGGGGCATCACAACGATTGTTTCCTGGCCAGCGACGACGATTTCGGCACCTATGCCAATTTGTCTCAAGATTACGCTTACCTGTCGGCAGAAACTCGATACTTGCCGATGGGTGGGGAAACATGCTTCTCGAACCCGCCCCGTTCAGAGTGGATCACCGCCTCACAGGAGTTAGCCTTGTTCCATTGGTCGTATCTCAACCGCGACTGGTATCCAGATGTGCTGGACAGTTGGGGCACAAACCTGACCAATACCGTCAAACTCAAACTCGGCTATCGTTTGGTTCTACAACAGGGGACGTATAGCCACGCGGCGCAACCTGGCGGTGACCTGGCAGTCACATTTACGGTCAAGAACGAAGGCTGGGCTGCGCCCTTTAATCCGCGTCAGGTGGAGTTGATCCTACGCCCCGCGACGAGTGGCGCTGAGCACTCCTTTCTCCTGTCCGCTGACCCGCGCTTCTGGTTAGCGGGGAACACAATATATACCGTCAGCCAGATCATTTCTCTACCGGTCAATCTGCCCAACGGCGACTATGAGTTGTTGCTGAACCTGCCCGATCCCGCCCCCACCCTCCGTTCGCGGCCAGAGTACTCGATTCGCCTGGCGAACAGCGGGTTGTGGGAGGCGGACACCGGCTACAATAAATTACTGCATACGGTTACCGTGAGCGGCTTTGTAATCTACTTGCCGGTCATCGTCAAGTGATCTGGTGCTGCGAAACTCACCATGAGGAACTATGACCCGGCCTCATGGGAGATCATCGCCGAAGGCGACACGCACGTGTGGCACGCCACCCAGCAGGCCTATGCCTCCACCGGCTGGTCGTCTGCCCCGGCCACTATGCCGAAAGCGTCTCGGTGGACCGGGCGGTGCGGCTGGAGGCGTTCGCCGGACCATCGAGGACCTACCTGCGTGGCGTTCTGGTCACGGCGTGTGGAGCGCGGGTGGCCGGCTTGCGATTGCAGGCGCTTACGGTCCGGGCAGGGCTGGAGGCAGAACTGCTGGGCAACGTGGTGATGGACAACAGCGTCTACCTGCCCCTCGTGCTAAAGTTGCGCGAACGTGACTCCTCGTGAGACGCCCCAGTGCTTCTTGCCTTCACGTCCACGAGTGATCTTATCAAGGCTTGATCGTGTAGAAAGGAAAGGAAAACGATGAAAACCATAAGGATGTTAGTCACAGCCAGTGTGTTCGTGGCCCTGCTGCTGGCGGCGGGGCAGGCGGCCGGCCAGTCAGGTGGGCCGGAGGACCCACAAGCGCCCAGGGGCACGATGGTATCAGCCTATGCCGGGAAGGTCTACTATGTCGCCACGACGGGCAGCGATTCCAACCCGGGGACGATCGCGCAGCCCTGGCGGACGATCCAGAAGGCGGCCAACACGATGGTAGCGGGTGACACGGTCTACGTGCGGGCGGGGACTTATCGGGAACGGGTAGTGCCCCAGAACTCGGGGAGCGCCGGCCAGACCATCACCTACGCCGCCTATGCGGGGGAGACGGCCATCATTGACGGAACGGGCGTGGCCGTGCCGGAATATTGCGGGTTGTTCGACCTTGCGGGGCGGGATTACATGCGCGTGTCTGGCTTGCGGGTGGTGCACTCGAATTACTACGGCATCGTCGCCGAAAATTCCAGCCACGTCACGATCGAGCACAACTACACCTATGACACCTACTCGTCCGGCATCTCTTCGTGGGGCAGCAATAACATCATCGTGGACGGCAACGAGGTGGTCGGGGCCTGCACCGGCCCCTGGCAAGAGCATATTTCCATCAGCAACACCGACACCTTCGAGGTGCGCTACAACCACATTCACGATGTTATGCCTGGGACGGATGGCAAAGAGGGGCTCTCCGTCAAAGACGCTTCGGCCCACGGGAAGGTGTACGGCAATCTAGTGTACAACCTGAACCACGTGGGCATCTATGTGGATGCTGAGGCCGAGCATTTGTTCGATGTCGAGGTGTATCAGAACGTCGTTCACGCCATCGAGGCGATGGGCTTTTCACTGGCTTCGGAGCAGGGCGGGCTGTTGGAAAATATCCGCCTGTACAACAACGTCGCCTACGACAACCTGGTGGGCCTATGGCTGTCGGCCTGCTGCATTGCGACGCACCCGTTCAAAGACATCACCATCATCAACAACACCTTTGCCTACAATGGGCGGAATGGCTGGGGCGGGGGGATCGGCATCGAGAACACGCAGATGCAGAACGTGGTCATCCGAAACAACATCTGCAGCCAGAACATCTATTCGCAGATGGCTGCCCCCTCCAGCATTTTGCCGGAGTTGACGGTGGATCACAACCTGACTGACGGGGATCGTGACCCTGAGTTCGAGCTCTACGGCGTGGGCGACCTGGTTGATGTGTCGCCCTCGTTCGTGAACCCATTGGTGGGAAACTATCACCTGCTGGCTGGCTCGCCGGCCATAGACCACGGCTCCGCCGCGGGCGCGCCCGGCACCGATTTCGACGGCCAGGCCCGGCCCTACGGCACCGGCTATGACATCGGGGCGTACGAAGTGGGCGCGCCACTGGAGCCGGCCGCCTACTTGCCGCTCGTCTGTAGAGCCTCGGGATGCGGATTTTGACGGCGGCCCGCGGCCCGTGGGTGAGTATGACATCGGCGCGAAGGAGGAACAGTCCATGAAATGTGGGTGGTTCTCACAAGTGCGGACAGTTGCTGTGATAGGTCTTATGCTGGCCCTGGCTGAGTGTGGCGCCACGGCAGCCGCATCACGGATGCCAGCAACTACGCCTGAGATGGTATCAGCCCATGCCGGGAAGGTCTACTATGTCGCCACGACAGGCAGTGATTCCAACCCGGGGACGATCGCACAGCCCTGGCGGACGATCCAGAAGGCGGCCAACACGATGGTGGCCGGTGACACTGTCTACGTGCGGGGGGGGACTTACCGGGAGCGGGTGGTGCCCCAGCATGCGGGGAGCGTTGGCCAGACCATCACGTACGCCGCCTATCCCGGGGAGACGGCCACGATTGATGGAAGCAGCGTCACGCTGCCGGACGACCTGGCCGGGCTATTCGAGGTATCGGGCAAGAGTTATATCAAGGTCTCAGGCCTGCGCGTCGTGAACGCCGGCCCACACGACAACAACGCGGGTATCCTGGTCCTCGGCTCGAGCTACGTCGTCGTCGAGAACAACTATACCTACAACACGGTCTCTTCCGGCATCGGCGTGTGGGGGAGCGACCACGTCACGATTGATGGCAACACGGTCGAGCACGCCTGTACGGATATATGGCAGGAATGTCTGACCGTGGCGAGTACCGACGTGTTCGAGATCAAGAACAACGAGGTGTTCGATTGCCAGGAGGAGGGGATAGACGTCAAGGACAACGCTTCCAATGGGCAGGTGTACAATAATCACGTCCACGACGTTCAGGCCATCGGCATCTACATAGACGCCTGGGATCGCCACACTCACGACATCGCGGTATTCCAGAACCGTATCCATCACGTTTCGACGTACAATGGCATTGCACTGGCGTCTGAAATGGGGGGCTTGCTGGAAAACATCGCCATCTACAACAACCTCGTGTATCAGAATCACTATGTTGGCCTCGACGTCAGCGTGAACGACTCCGGCAGCCCGGATGGAAGGCACCCGATGCGCAACCTGTATATTATCAACAACACGTTTTACGACAACGGTCGGGACGCATGGGGCGGCGGTATTCTCGTTGACAACCCGGACGCTGAAAACGTGGTGGTCCGCAACAACATCTGTAGCCAGAATTTCTATTTCCAGATACTCGTCAATCCTGTCGTACCGGCCCAAACGTTGACGGTGGACCACAATCTGATTGACGGCTACCGGGGTACCGAGGGAGAGATTTACGGCGACGTTCCTGTAACAGGTGATCCCCGATTCGTTAATCCGTCCGGGGGTGATTTTCACCTGCGGACAGATTCGCCGGCCATTGATGCCGGTTCAGCCGTAGATGCGCCCGCCGAAGATTTCGACGGCCGTCCGCGACCCTACGATGGAGACGGGGATGGCACGGCCGGCTACGACATCGGGGCATACGAAGTGGGCGCACCACTGGAACCGGCAGCCTACTTGCCGCTGGTCTGCAGAGCCTCAGCTGCCGCGCTGGGGTTCAACGCGATCCTGGAGCATCGCGACCTGAATGTGTATCGAGGGTCGCGTCCTTAAAGGGGTCGCGCCGGAAGGCTGCTTCAGGGTGGGGCAGCACAAGGCATGAGGATTCAACGCGGAGCCGCGGAGCCGCAGAGGCGCAAGGACACAGAGGAGGGCACGGTCTCCCTGGCGCTCCTGGCGCCCGGGAGGTGCCAGGAGCGGGTCATCGGGTGCACGCACCCGCCTTGTCTGTAACGAGGAGGGATTTCCATTATGGATAGAGACGAAGGACGTTTCCGAGCTGTCTATGGTGCGGTGGTCGCCGGACTGCTGTTGTTGTTGGGGCTGCTCGTGCTGGCCAACGGGGCAACCCAGGTCGCCCGTGCGGATCCGGGCACGTTGTTCGTCAAGGTGGGCGGCAGCGGCCCGCTGTGCGCCCAGGCGCAGCCGTGTGACCTGCAGACGGCGCTGGCGCAGGCCACCTCTGGCGATTCCATCTACGTCGCCGGGGGGACCTACACCGGCAGCGGCGGGGCGGTGGTCACCGCCACCAAGGGCATCACGCTGTACGGTGGTTGGGACGGCACGACGGCGGCGCCGCCGGTGCGCGACCCGGCCGCCTATCCCACGGTGCTGGACGGTGAGGACCAGCGGCGGGGGGTATACGCCGGTATCGGTGCCGCGCTCACGCTGGATGGCTTCACCGTCACCAGGGGCCGCAGCAACTACTCCGGCGGCGGGATCGCGGCGGACCTGGCCTCGCTGACCGTGCGCAACTGCCAGATTACGGGCAACCTGGCTCCCGGCGACGGAGGGGGCATATTCGTCAACGGTGGCACGGCCCAGATCCTCAACAACCGCGTGGTCAGCAACACCGGCACCTGGGCTGGAGGCCTGCGCATCATCAACGATGCGGACGCTGTCATCATCGGCAACGAGATACGCTACAACGTGGCACAGGTCGCGGGCGGGGGCATCGAGGTGGACTGCTGTGGCGGCAGTGCGCCGCTCATCGCGCGAAACCTGATCGCCGGCAACGACGGCGGCTACCGCGGCGGGGGGGTGAGGGTGAACGAGACGCACGCCCAATTGGTCAACAACATCCTGGCCCGCAACCGGGCCACCATCGGGGCCAGTCTGTGGCTGGAAGGCCAGTCCGCTTACCCTGCTGACGCTGCCCTGACCCACAACACGCTGGTCGGCGACCTGAGTGGCGGCGAGGGGGTGTGGGTGGGGGCCTACGTCACGGTCACGCTGGTGAACAACGTCCTCGCCGGCCACACCACCGGCCTCACGAACACGGCGCCCGCCAGCAGCACCATCTCAGCCGACCACAACCTGTTCTGGAATGTGGACGACCCGCTCGCCGGCACGAACGCGGTGCTGGCGGATCCGCTGCTGGACGCCACCTGTCACCTGACGAGCGGTTCGCCGGCCCGGGATGCAGGGGCGGTCGTCAGCGACGTGACGGTGGATTTCGACGGCGGCCCGCGGCCCGTGGGTGGCTACGACATCGGCGCGGACGAGATTGCGCTGCGGTGCTATTTGCCGTTGCTGATGAGAGGCTACAACTTGTGACCCACGAATCTGCGCAAATGTACGCCAAGTGTCCCTCAACAAGTTGAGGGATCCGGAATCCCGCACATATCGGGATGTACGAGTCCATATTTGACAAGGAGAAACATCATGTCTAGCAGGAAAGTCTTGATCGTCGTGGTGGTCGCCAGCGCGCTGCTGCTGGCGGTGGGCCTTGGCCCACAGTTTACGGGTACCGCGCGGGCGCTGCCCCCGGTACAGGAGCCTGGCCCGACGGGCGCGGCTATCCCTTACCCCGGCCAGTTGACCGACGAGGCCGGGCAAGCGGTGGCCGACGGGGCCTACGACTTCACCTTCGCGCTGTACAGCGCCGAAGCGGACGGAGAAGCGCTGTGGACGGAGGTGCAGGAGGAAGTAGCGGTACAGGATGGTGTTTTCACGGCCATGCTGGGCCGCGTGACCCCCATTCCCAAGGAAGTGCTGGAAGGCGGCGCACACTGGCTGGCGGTGGGAGTGCGCGGGCCGGGGGAGGGGGAGTTCACCGCGCTGGCCCCGCGCCAACAGTTGAGCACGGCCGCGCCTGTATCACCAGCCAATGCATCGGCTGGCCCGGCCTGTGCTCACGATCATCTTTATGAGAGTTGGGCCGGCAGCAATGCTACTTATACGTTCCGTGTTCAGAATACCGGCACCGGTGACGCGATCCGAGGCTATGTCAACACTACCAATCCCATCTATGCTGGCGTGTATGGTTACAACGCTGGGAACGGCGGCAGTGGCGTGTATGGGGACAGCGCGGCCTCGGGGTCTGGTGTGTACGGGAGGAGCGCGTCGGGGGCCGGTGTGAACGGGACGAGCACGTCGGGGGCCGGTGTGTACGGGGCGAGCACGTCGGGGGCCGGTGTGCATGCCGTCAGCAGTGGGAGCTATCACGAGAAGGCGGCCCTGCGGGCGTACAACGGCAACACCACCGGTGGGGTAGCGGCCTGGTTCGTCAACAACAGCGGCTGGCCTACGGCTGAGTTCGATCAGGGCGGCAGTGGCCGGGTGCTGGACCTGCAGAACAATGGCACCGGAACCGGTGAGGGCAGCGGCGACTTTATCGCTGCCTTCAACCTGAACGCCGAACTGAGGTTTCGAGTTGGAGGCAAAGGGGACGTCTGGACGCACGATGGCTACTGGACGCTCTCCGGAGATTTTGCCGAGATGCTGCCCGCCGTGCAAGGGGTAGAACCCGGAGACGTGTTGGCCATCGGCCTGGATGGGCAACTGACCCGCTCGACCCAAGCCTACCAGGCCAGCGTGATGGGGGTTTACTCGACCCAGCCGGGCTTCGTGGGCGGCCAGGCAGCGGAGGGAGAAATCCCAGGCGCGATCCCGCTGGCTGTCGTTGGCGTGGTGCCGGTCAAGGTCTCGGCCGAGAACGGCCCGATCCGCCCCGGCGACTTGCTGGTGGCTTCCTCCACCCCGGGCCACGCCATGAAGGCCGGGCCCAATCCACCCCAGGGCACAGTGATCGGCAAGGCGTTGGAAGGGCTGGATGAAGGCACGGGCGTCATCAAGATGCTCGCGACGCTCCAGTAGGAGGAGGTGGGCGATGAAGATACGAGTGGCGATCCTGCTTGTTGTCGTCCTCCTGCTGGTGGGCAGCGTGGCCCTGCGCCAGGTTCAGGGCGTGGCACTGGCGCAGTCCGGGGGGCCGCCGCCGCTGGCGGGGTACGCGGTCGAGAAAGGGGTAGCCTCCGGCGGGGGCTACCGGCTGACGAGCCTGGCGCACGCCTGGCAGGTGGGTGAGGTTGCGAGCGGGGGAGGGTATCGCCTGCTGGGGTCAGCCAGCCCCGGGGGGGGAAATCAGTGTTGCTGTACCTACCTGCCGTGCGTGGTGCGTAATCGGCAGTAGGAACAGAGAATGGACAGACAGAAACCGGGTTTCTCTCAGAAACCCGGTTTCTTATTCAATGAGGGACGGGCATAACGGTGTGGCCCGATGCGTGTTTCATGTGTAAGCAAGTGCTCACCCTCCCGCAGGTTTGAGCGCTTTCTCGGCAAACGCCGCTCCAAGCAACCTGCGGGAGGGTAGGCTGAGCAGTGGGGAGGAGATATGACGCAGGTACGCATCGTCACCGATAGTGCCGCTGACCTGGCAGCCGACACCATCGCCCGGCTGGAGATCACGGTGGTGCCGCTGGTGGTCCGCTTTGGCGAGCAGGTCTACCTGGATGGGCAACTCTCGCAGGACGAGTTCTGGCACAAGACCGCGCAAGGGCCCCACCATCCAGGCACGTCCCAGCCCCCGGTGGGGGCGTTCGAGGAGGTGTTTGCCCGCCTGGTGGAGGCTGGCCACGCGGTGCTGTGCCCGACCATCACGAGCAAACACAGCGGGACGTTCAACTCCGCCTGGGCTGCTGCGCAGCGCTTTGGTGAGCGGGTCAGGGTGGTGGACACGCTGTCGCTATCGCTGGGCCAGGGCTTCCAGGTGTTGGCGGCGGCCGAGGCGGCCACGAAGGGCTTGAGCCTGGACGAGGTGGCCGGGCTGGTGGAACGGGTGCGGGAGCACACGGACGTGTTGATCTTGCTGGACACCATCGAGTACATCCGGCGCGGCGGCCGGGCAGACGGCCTGATGCCGGTGCTGGGCCGCATGACGAAACTGCTCAGGATCAAGCCCATCCTGCGGTTGGTGGACGGGCAGTTGAGCATGCACGGCCTGGTGCGCTCCTACGAGCGGGGGTTGGCCCAGATCCAGCAGGAAGTGGCCCGCCTGAGGCCGGTGGAGCGGCTGGGCGTGCTCCACGTGCGCTATCCGGAGGGAGCAGAGAGGACGGCCCGGGCGCTGGCGGAGATGCTCGATTTTCCGCTGGAAGAGATCATCGTGACAGAGACGGGGCCGGCACTATCTACCCACGGCGGCCCTCACGTCGTCGGCGTGGCGGTCTGCCAGCGGGCCGGATAAGAAACCGGGTTTTGAGGGACGGAAACCAGGTTTTTCCCAAAAACCTGGTTTCTCAGCAAGTGCGGGTAGCGGACGGTGCCCCGGAGGGTCCGCCGCCCAGAACGCTCTTGTGGTACAAGCCCGGCCCCTGTTCCACGAGGGCGCAGGGTGACGTCTCCTGTCTCCTCGATGCTGACGATCTGCTCCCCTTTTCTGAGCTCCACACACTGTTCCTTCATGGCGATGGTGCTGCCACGGCGGCTCCGGCGAGCAAGAGGGCGCGCCTGTCGGGGTCGGTCTTGCGCGGGCCGGAGAGGTTCTCGGCGTCATCGAAGGCGAGGGTGTCGCCGTATTCGGTCAGGTCGCGCAGGCTGGTGGAGGGCGGACGGTTGCGGAGAATGGCGATAGGAGTATACTCATCATGCAGAGTCGTTTCTGCCGGTGAGTTGCCATGATGGGAGGGGGGCATGTCGAACCACAGGTTCGCAGCGTTGAGCCTTACGGTGGCCCTGGCGCTGGCTGGGGTGGTGGTCCTGCTGTGGCTGGTGGGAGGGCCGGCGGCGGCCCAGGCTGGCCCTGGCACCCGGTACGTGGCGACCACCGGGAATGACACCTTCAATCATTGTACGAACAGCGGTAGCCCGTGCCGCACCGTGCAGCACGCGGTGGACGTCGCCAACCCCGGCGACGCCATCCTGGTCGCGACGGGTGTCTACAGCGACATGCACGTCCGCCCGATCCCGGCCGGCTATCCAAACCCGCCGGACAGCGGCACGATCACGCAGGTGGTCTATATCAGCAAGACGGTCACCATCGCGGGCGGCTTTGATGTCAAGTTCACCTTTCCACCCAACCCCAACAAGCACCTCACCACGCTATCCGCCGACCCGAAGACGAGGGGGCGTGTGGTGGTGGTCGTCGGACACATCAGCCCCACCATCTCCGGGCTGCGCATCACCAACGGCGACGCGACGGGACTGGGCGGCGTCGGCGGGCACGATGCCGGTGGTGGGGTGTACGTCTGTGATGCGGCGCCCACCATGAACGACAACCGGGTGTTCGAGAACTCCGCCGAAGACGGAGGCGGGCTGTGCCTGTACGATAGCGCCGCCACGCTGAGGAGGAACACGATCACGTCCAACACCGCCAGCCAGGACGGGGGCGGGCTGAGCCTATACGATGGCGGCGCTACGCTCAGCGCGAACACGGTCACGTCCAATACCGCCAACACCGGCGGCGGCCTGTTCGTGTGTTTCAGCGCTGCCACGTTGACTGGGAATACGGTCAGGTCCAACGCGGCGGACTATGGCGGCGGGGTGCACCTGCGCGGGAGTGACGCCACGCTGAGCGGGAACACCATCATTTCCAACACGGCCGGCAACGATGGGGGTGGGCTGTACCTGGATGGGGGCCTCCCCACGCTCAGCGGGAATGGGGTCACGTCGAATCGTGCCGGCGGGGTAGGCGGCGGGCTGTACCTGGGCGGGAGTGACGCCTCGTTGAGCGGGAATATCGTCACGTCCAACACTGCCGAATGGGGCGGCGGGCTGTACCTGGTCAACAGCGACCCCACGCTGACCAACACGGTGATCGCCGACAATCGGGCGGGGCGCAACGGGAGCGGGCTGGCGCTGCGTGGCTCCTCACCACGGCTACTACACACGACCATCGCGCGCAACGGTGCGCGTGGGTTCAGCGCGGGTAGCAGTGGGGTCTACGTCAGCGACCGGTCGGGAGAGTATAGCACGGTGGCCCTGACTAACACCATCATGGTCAGCCACAGCGTGGGTATCACGGTGGCGGCCGGCAACACGGCCACCCTGGTGGGTACGCTGTGGTGCAGCAACACTGTGGATTGGGGCGAGGTGGGCGCCGTCGTGACCGGCACGCACAACTACTGGGGCGATCCGCGCTTCGAGGCGGACGGTTTCCACCTGATGGAGGGGTCGGCAGCGATAGACGTGGGAGTGGAGGCAGGGGTGCCGGGCGACGTGGACGGAGAGCGGCGGCCGCGGGGGTTGGCCCCTGATCTGGGCGCCGACGAGGGGGCCGGGACCAACATCTACCTGCCCGCAGTGTTGAGGAATTCCCCGTAGCCGGTTTTCTCAGGCAGACAACTCTTTCAGTAGCGCGCGGGCCTCTTGCAGGTCGGGAGTGTCGAAGCCTTCAGTGAACCAGGAGTACGTGCCTGCCAGCAGCGCGCGGGCCTCTTGGGGCTTGCCCTGCGTCTGCCAGAGGCGGCACAGGCTCACGGCGGCCCGCAGTTCCCAGGATTTGGCCTGCTGGGCGCGGGCGACTGCCATGGCCTGCCGGTAGCACTGCTCTACCTCGGCCGCCTGTGCGCCCTGCATACGCAGCAGGTCCCCCTTGAGACGGTGAACTTGCGCCTCGAACAACCGCTCGCCGGTGCGGTCCACGGTGGCCAGGGCCTCGGCCAGGGCGGCCAGTCCCTCCTGCATCTGTCCTGCTCTCCTGTAGGCCGCGGCCAGCACGGCCAACTGCAGCACCCGCAACACTTCAGCCCCCGTGGTCTGGCTGGCAGCCAGGCCCTGGCGTATCTGTGCAATCCCCGTTTCGGCCTGCCCTTGCTCAGCCAGCGCCCAGCCACGACAGGCCAGTCCTCCAGCCAACCAGTACGGAATCCCGTATTCGGTTGACAGCCGGATGCATTCTTCTGCCAACTGTCGGACGGCTTGCCAGTCGCCGCAGAACGCATGGAGTGTACAGGCATAGATGTGGGCCAAAGCCAGGCTGGGCGGATGCGATGAGGCCTGGGCCAGGGCCAGGGCGCGCTGGCTGCGTGCCAGGGCCTGTTCGGGATACCCTAACACCCATAGCGCCCAGGACGTCGCCGACAGGCTCATGACGCCGGGGTCCAACCCATAGTGGAAGGCCAGGGGGTGGTGCTGCCGTGGTTCATAGAAAGCCACCATGTGCTCGAGGTGGGCTTGCGCCTGGGCCAACTGGCCGAGAAAAAGTCGTTCCACTCCCAGTTGCCAATGGGCCAGGGCGACGAGCAGCGGGTCTTGAGCCCGCTGGGCCAGGTCGAGGGCCTGCTCCCCGATCTCGCAGGCTGCCTGGTGCTCCCCCCGGGCACCATAGAAGGTCAGCAGCAGTCCCAACAGGGGTAAGAGTTGCGCTGCCTCCCCCACTTGCCCGCACAGTTCCCGCGCCCGGGCGTACGTGCGGCCGACTTCCGGGGCCGCGTAGCCCCTAGTGATCTGTAGGGATACCCCCAGGGCCAGTTGCAGGGCGAGTTCCTGCCGGGCGCACTCGCAGGTGTCTGGCAGGGTCGCGAGCAGTTCTAGCCCGCGGGTAAAGTGGGCGATGGCCTCCGGGTGGGCCGACAGCCGCGCCGCCCGCTCCCCCGCCTGGCGCAAGGTATCCACCGCCTTGGCAGCGAGCCCCGCCTCCTGGAAGTGCCGCGCCAACTGGACGGCGATTTCTGGTGTGCCCTTCCCGTACAATGCCTCGAGCGCCGTACCTACGGCCTGGTGCAGGTGCGCCCGTTCCACAGGGTCCAGATTGCTGTGCAGATATTTCTGGAACAGGATGTGGCGGAAGCGGTATTGGGACAGGCGCCGGCCGCCGGTCTGCAGGACCCTCTGGGCGCTCACCAGGCGATAGCGGCGGTCCAGGTCACCGCTCAGCCGTCGTAGCACGTCCCGCTCGCCGGCCGTCCTCACGCGGGCCAGCACCTCGGCGGTGAAGGTTTCACCCTCCACGCTGGCCACGGTCAGGATCTCCTGCAATTGCTCCGGCAATTGGCCGATGCGCTCCGCGATGACCGCCTCCACGCGCGGCGGCAGCGTGTCCCAGTCCAGGGCCGGCCCCTCGACCCAGCGTCCCTCGCCGTCTTGGACCAGGTCCCCCCGCTCCTGCATGCCGCGCAGCAATTCGATCGTAAAGAGAGGGTGTCCCCTGGTCTGCCGGTAAAGCATCTCGCGGAAGGGGCGGCCCAGGCGATTGGGCTCGCTGTCCAGGAAGGCCTCGACGAATTGCCAGCCCTCGACCCGTTCCAGGTCTATCTCGACGTCGTCCAGGTAGCGCTTGAACTCGTTGACGACGGGCTCAAGGGGGTGCCGTTCGCGCCCCCCCTCAATCCTCTTCGACAGGCTCAGGGCAGGCTCCCCCACAAGCCGGAAGGAGGCAGGGCGCCCCAGGGCCACCTCCTGCGGGCGGTAGGCTCCCACGATCAGGATGCGGCTGCCCGCCAGGTGTCTCCCCAGGTGGAACAGCAGGCTGGCGGAACCACTATCTGCCCACTGCAGATCGTCCAATAGCAGCAGCAATGGGCGTTGGCGTGCCAGCGCCTGCAGTACCTGGGTGTACTGCTCGAAAAGAGCGTGTTGCTGCGGGTTAGAGGTGTCAGGGCGGGCGGCCTGGCGCTCCACGAGCATCTTCAGTGGGGGCAGCCAGTCCGCCCCGGCTGGCGCAGAGGCGGTCGCACGCTCGGCCAGGACTGGGCCGGGCACGAAGAGATCAATCAGGTCTGGGCCGGTCTCCACGAGCGCCTGCGCCGCCAGGGGGAGGGCGTGCCACAGGCGGCGGGCCTGCTCCGCCGGGATAGCCCCGGCCGCGCGCCGGGCTTCGACGTCGCCGGTGAGCAGACCGAGCAATTCGCGGAAGGGCAGGTACGGGTCGCCGATGCCCGTGTGGGCATTGCCGTTTCCGCCCGCGACGAGCAGGTCAGGTTGAGCAGCCTGGGCGCGGCGGGCGAATTCCTGGAGCAGCGCGGTCTTGCCCTGGCCGGCGTCACCGGTGACGAAAACCACCCGGCCATGGCCGGCCAGCGCCCGGCTGAGCAAGTCCCCCAGTTGGGCCAGTTCGCGCTCGCGGGCGACGAAGGGGGTGGATGGAGAGAGGGGGAGCAGGGGGGAGGGGGAGAGGGGGAGAGGGGGGGCAGTGCTGAGGACTTCCCTGCTCCCCTGCTCCCATGCTGCCTCGCTCAAGTTCCCGTCGCGGATTTGGTGGTAGAGCCTGGTGGTCTGGGCGACCGGCTCGACGCTCAGTTCGGCGGCCAGGACGCGGCGGCAAGTCTCATACTGGGCCAGGGCGGCCGTCCGCTGGCCGCTATAGGCCAGCAAGCGCATCACCTGCCGGTGCGTCTCCTCCCGCCAGGGTTCGAGCGCCAGCAGACGGCGGGCAAAGCGCAGGCCCGGCCGGTACTCGCCACGCCGGCTATGGTGCGTGACCAGTTCCCCTAACACCCCGGCCACGCGCTGGCGCCAGCGCTCGCGCTCCGCCACCAGCCAGATTTCAAATTCGGCGCAGGCGCGGAGGTAGAGCCCTTCCAGAAACTCCCCGTGATAGAGCGCCACGGCGGCCGCCAGAGAGGTGGCTTGGTCCTGGGCTCGCAGTCCCTCAAAAGCGTCTGTGTCCAGCCAGTAAGAGTCTCCCCGGCGGAATTGGACGGAGTGGCGATCGGCCTCCAGGCAGCCGGGCAGCAGGGCGGAGATTTTGTGCAACACCCAACTGAGATTGGCCCGCCCGCGGGCTTCCGATTGATTCTCCCACAGCAGGTCTACCAGGTGTTCGCGGGGGATGGGATGGTCGTGGACGGCCAGGTAGCCCAGCAGCGCGAGCGCCTTGCGGGATCCAAAGCCGCGCACCGGCTGTCCGTCCTGCTCGACCTGGACGGTCCCCAAAAGCCGCAGACGAAAGGTGGGCTCCATGTTCCATTCTCCGAGTGACCAAAGAGTTGCCAAAGAGCGTTGGGCTAGACTGGGTGTGTAGGCTCAAACGGTCTACTTTCCAGGGCGTTCCTGGGCCATCTGTGGCTCGCATCGTCTTGCGGATGTCCGGTGGGGTGGGCAGGTCGGGCTTCGATGGGAACTGCAAGCAGTGGTATTATAGCAGGTCGCGCACCTTGTGACAAAAGCGAACGCGAGAGTGAAAGCCAATGCAGGGAGAAAAGGACCATCTGTATCGCGCCTATCTTCTGCGTTGCTGGCGGGAAGGGGAAACAGCAGCAGGCGAAGAGCCCGCGTGGCGTTTTTCGGTGGAGGAGGTCTTGCACGAGCGACGCCGGCAGGGATGCAGCAGCCTGGAGGCACTGATCGCCTTCTTGCGGACCGAGTTGGCCGGTGGGGAGGAGGAGCCGTCCGATGATGAAAACTAAGGGTTTGTGGTAACTGCCGGCGCCAGGGGCTGGATGCTGCGAACACGTTCTCGAAGGGAGGTGGTGCACGGGGAAGAAGCGAGGGAGCCGTGAATCATGCACGTACGAGTTCTCGCGTCAGGAGAAGTACAATGAAAACACGACAGTTGTTTCGATCCATTCGATCCATAATTCAAGCTCAAGGAGGTTCAAGATGAATACACACAAATGGTGGATCGCGAGTGGGACTGTGATCCTGGTCGTACTATTGTCACTCGGGACGATTGGCATCGTGGCGGGGCAGGAACCGGAGCCCCCTCTGCCAGAGCCAGAAGCCAGCACAGGCTCCCCAGAAGTGGGAGAAAGTGCCGGAATAGAAAGCGAGACCGGCATCATGGCTCGCCCCGCTAAAACGATGAACTACCAGGGCTACCTGACCGATGGCAGTGGCAGCCCTCTGGACGGCAGCTACAATATGGTGTTTAGCCTGTGGAACGCGCAGGCTGCAAGCACCGGCACCAAGGCATGGGGGGACGAAACCCACAATGCCGTGCCGGTTTCCAAAGGTCTTTTCAGCGTGGTGCTGGGCGAGACCGTGCCGATGGATCCCTGGACTGACTTTGACGAACAATTGTACCTGGAAATCGCTGTCAATGGCACCACCCTGCCCCGCCAGATGCTGCGGGCCGTCCCCTACGCTATGGGCCTGACGATTGGTGCTGCGGCCATCGGCGCCACGGTCGGGAGCAGCGATTACGGCCTGTGGGTAGAAAACACCAATGGGCCCGGCCTATACGTCAACGGAAGCAAGACGTACGGCATCTTCAACCATGACGTCACTAACTCTGACAAAGGCTATGCCGGGCCGGACACCTACCTCTTCGTGTCACCCTTGAACGCCATCATGCCGTACAGCGCCAGTGGCGAACACCTGTCATCGGAGGAGGCCTATATGATGGTCGTAGCAGACAGTGCCGGAAGTGCATCGGTCCGTATACCGATACAGATCGAACGACCCTACGGGCGGGACTACCTCCTCCGCAGTGCCAGGGTCTACTATAAGACCTCTGAAGCCAGCATCACCTATGCAGCGATCAAGGGGATAAACCTCGCCGATGGAACCGTGCCCGTGATTGGCGGTGGTGCCACCACTGAGTCAAGCGCCACGTTTGACTATTTCGACATCGAGGCTACCCAGAACTACTCCGTGACCTCCACTATGGTACCCGCCAGCATAGTCCTTTCCATGAACATGAGCACCAACTTCGGCATCGTCTACCTGTACGGGGTGAGGCTGCAACTGGATAGCACCTACTAGGCCGAGGAGGGACGAAATGTTGAGAAGGAAGTTCATAGTCCTGCTGATCCTGTTGGTCTGCGGCCTGTCCCTGGTCGGGGGCGCGCTGGCCTCCAATGGTGTGGCCATCGGGCGCAGCGTGATCGCCGGTGGTGGCGAGCAAGTGACGGATGGGAGTCTATACGTCCTGAACGGCACCATCGGCGAGCCCATCGCCAGCGCCATCGCGCTGCAGGCCGGCTATGGCCTCGGCTCCGGGTTTTGGTGGCCGCCCGGATGCAAGATCTACCTGCCGCTCGTCCTGAGAAACTCTCCATAGGAGGAGAAAGCGCCTGGCTGGGGTGAGGGTGAGCCCCACCCTCCCCCTGCCCCTCCCTCTGAGGGAGGGGAGA
>Ga0315291_10005064_pt1 | contig 16623 bp, 11 predicted proteins | sample YL17G12_20_MG_FD_203070 | JGI IMG/M metagenome (GOLD analysis project Ga0315291, IMG submission 203070) | Sediment microbial communities from Yellowstone Lake, YNP, Wyoming, USA - YL17G12_20 | ecosystem: Environmental > Aquatic > Freshwater > Lake > Sediment | place: USA: Wyoming | collected...
TGCTAGATTAGCGTCTTCGAAGCAACGGTTGATGAAGATGCCTTTATTATAGAGAACCGTGCCCATCGCGCCATCGAAGAGCAGGTTGTCGCCGGCGGCTAGGGCTGCGGCAAAGGGTTTCAGCGTCAATTGATTGGTCCTTATAAAATCCAGCACACCGCTACAAACGCAGCGACTACGGCAAACGACCAATTGTAGCTGGCTTGCCAGCCATTTAAAGCATTATTTTGCGCGCGACCGACTTTCGCTGACTGGATTTGGCAGCAACTGCGGAAAACCACGGGCCAGGGTCACTTGACCCTTCACTGCACTCTTGGGCAGCAGCACAAAGCTAACGTAAAAACGCGAGCGTTCAGCATCGCGGCGGCGCGGGTACACCCAAGCGCGGAGGCGTGAGCGGAAGCAGTTGAGCAGGGTCAAATCAGGTAGCGACTGGGGATCGATGCCGAGGACCTGGATTTGTCCATTGGGCTGGATCTCGACCATCGCCCCGAATAGCCCGCCCGGCGCCAGTCCAAGATCCCGACTCTGCGTCAGCAGATTATCATAGCAATCACTCATGCCACCGAGATTCTGCTGCACAAATGCGAATATTTCAGCCTTGGTCAGCGCCTCGCTAGCGCGTGGCCGCCGGCTGGCCGGAGCCGGCAAAGCCGCTGGCGGCGCCTGGTTGCGGACCGCAATGCCCAAACACTTTTTCATAAAAGCGTTGTCATTGACGCCGGCATCGACCATGCGCTGGAAGCAGCTTTGGTAACGACTGGCCGCGGTAGCTTCGGGAGTCACCGCCGGTGCTGCGACCTGAGCGCTGCCATAAGCAGGTGGCGGCGGCGGCGCATCAAAGCCCCCAGAGCCAGGGTCGGCCACAGCGCTACTGCCTAGCAACCAACAAAATCCCATCCACCCAGCTACTCTAGCCATCAGATCCCCTGTAAAGCCACGCTACCACCGCCTTTTTGCCGCAGGCTAAAGGCCCGCTGCACCAAGTCGTAAGGTAACCGGTAAGCGTCGTCCAAATCAACTAAGTCAAGCAAGGTCCGCAGCGTTTCGGGGTACTGGCCGAGCTGCAACAGCCTGGTCGCAGCTAAGGCACGCATACTGATATCGTGGCTCATCGGCGCACCAGCGGCGGTCAAGGCCGTGAGCAAAGGCAGCGGATCAAAGCCCTGATCCAAGCGGTCGGCGACGCCGTCCATCAAGGCAAAAACAAGGCACTGCACCTTGGCCTCAGACCAACTCTTGAGCGGCCCGAGCAGGGCTGCTTGATTGGCCCCCCGGCCGCTGCCGCCAGCCTGTAGCCGCAGCTGGTGCGCAGCGTAGTCTTTGACTGCGGCGTAATCGATCGGACAGGTTGGCGGCGATAGCACAAAGGCCTCGGCGAGGTGCTGCCAACGACCAGCAGCAGCCGGGCTAAAGCTTGCGGCGATCAGCGCCAAACCAGCCTGCAACTGTACCTGGTTTTGGCCTTCGGAGTAGCGATCGCCTGCCGCGGCCATAGCGAGTTTCGGAGCCGCGACTGCATCAAAATGCGCCTGCAGGCGCGGCGCGAGTGTGGCAGCAAAACCACCGTTTTGACCCTTAGCGCGCAGCGAGGCTGCGGCGAAATATGCCCTTAGCCATGGCGCCGACCACAGTCCGGTAGCCGCTATCGCCTGCGGTTGCAAGGCATCAACACTGAGGTATTCAACAATAAACGCAGTGCTTAACAGGTAGCTGGTCGCCCATGCGGCGGCGGGACTAAGTGGCGATGGCACCAGAGTCTGATGCGTCTGGGTGACGGCGTTCGGAGCAGCGGTACTCAGACTAGGTGGGGCAGCCCCAAGCAACAGCATGCTCAGGCACAGCAGTGTGCTTAAGCACCATGGCACCTGACGTGGCGAGCGCAATACCAGCAGCAGCGGCAGGCCGAAAAGAAATACCCAGAACCAAGTGTTAGCGGGCACTGTGCCGCTTGCCGCAACGATACCACAGCCCTTACCGGCCGAGGCGACGACCTGCTGCGTCCGTTCACCAAAGGATGCCTCAGGCTTTGCCTGGACCTGATTTTGTGCCAATATGCTCGCCGTCGTGGCCGCGACCTGCCCGGTTTTATAGGTGAGAAAGGCCCGCACATAACTGACGCGAGTCGCAACATTGATGGTTTCGACGCCACCGTCGTTGTTGATTTTAAGCCCCCCCCAATCCACTCCCAGCAGCTGATTGGTACGCGCATCGATCAAGCCAGAGCCGCTCGAACCATGGATGATGTCGCAGGTGTGCTTAAGACCATAGGGCAAGGTACGATCGAACTCCCACTGTCCGATGGGAAAGGCGCTCACGACGCGGCAGTTGCTAGCGGTGACGGCGGCAGTAGGGACCTTCGGACCACCCCCGGGTGGCACCGCCATTTGATCGGCAATCGCTGGATAATGCACGATCAGTGCGTCGCGCCCATCGGGCTTCAGATCATCGGCGGCAAGCGCCAATGGGCTGTAGGTAGGTGGCAGGGCGGTATCGAGTTTGAACACCGCGATGTCGCCGTCAAAGCTGGTACGCAGAGTGCCGACACGGCAATGGCTGACTGTAGCGCTTTCGGTCTGGCCCTTGATGAAGCCAAAGTAAACCTTGGTCGAGGCACAGGCCTGCGGCACCAACACCGCGGTGGTGACGCCTTGGGAATCTTCCTCGGCAAAGCAATGGTGATTGGTAAGGATGCGGCCGAATTCACCCGCCTGCTCGGGTGCAATCAAAGTTCCAGAGCAGTACTTAAGCTCCGATGCCGAGATCTGGGTCACAACCAATGCCGAGGCCGCTAAGACCCCATGATTAAACTCCGGCACGGAGGCCTTAGATGCCGGATGGATCTGACTCACCGGTCCGAGGATATATCCGGTCCGACTGCCGCCTAGCGAGCGCTGCTTGCAACTAATCATGGCCGTTGCGGTCAACACCATGATGGGAATGGGAGAAAGCAAAGCTAAACCCAAGGTCCTAATTGACAAGCGCAATGACATCTCCTTTTTGCAAACACCTAATCTCGGTTATTCATCGTCTTTGGACTCGGCACCGGCGGCGGTCATCAGCGTGTCAGCATCTTGATTGCCAACGGACTCATCTGCAGCCATCTGGATCCGTTCGCTACTTGATGCTTGACCTTTGAGCTGGCGCAACACCAGCTGCGCACGGTCCCTTAACGCCCGATCTTGGGTTCGTGAATCGCGTAGCACCGCGACCAAATAGGCCTCGGCCTTAGCCTTGTTATTGTATCCATTCTTATACACCAGGGCGAGGTTATACAGGGCAACTGCATGGTTTGGTCGCTGACTCAGGATATCGTTAAATACTGAGACCGCAGCGGGGAACTGGCGACTCCTAGCCAGGGCAATGCCCGCGCCGAGTAGGCTGGCGATGCAATTCTGGCAGCGACTGCCTACCACCTTGAAGGTAGCAGCTGCAGCGCTAGCATTACCGACTTCAAGCTGCAGGTAGCCGAGGTTGAGCCCCGCCGCCACTTGAGTCTGGTCGCTATCCATCGCTTGTTGGAAATAGACGGCTGCCTGCGCATAGTCTGCCGCTTTGCTCGCCGGCGCGAGTGCCCGCGCCAAACCCTTGGCATTCAAGGCAATCGCGCTACCTGGTTGTACTTGCTCAAGCATGCTGGCGTAGTAGTTGGCCATCTCGTAGTTACGCGCCATGATTAAAGCAGAAACTAACAGGCCCAAAGCCTGCGCCTCGCCGGGGTGCTCAGCTAACCTAGCCTTGGCTAAAAGGACGGCATTTTCGGCCTCGCCAGTCGCTAGGTTGCCATTCATCCGACCGAGAATGCTCTTGCCCTGCCGCTGTTGCAACCAATACGCTCGTTCATGCGGCGACACTTCAGGATTGTCATGTCCGACCTGGATCACCAGCGGGGAACCACCTTGGATCATTTGGTCACTTTGCGCCGAGCTGCGCCCAAACGTCGTGCAGCCACTTAGCAGAGTCGCGGCGGTCACAACACCTAAACATATCATTTTTATTTCAAACGTCGATTGAAAAACAAACATATAAAACTCCAAGTTTAGATCATTAACAAGTTAATCGACAGCAGCGGCAGCAGTCACTCCTCAGGTCACTCAGCATTCCACTGGACATAACCTTGGCCTGCCTCGCCAGTTAAGCGACTAGAGCCGAATTCAGTTGAGGCCTGCCAGAGTACGCCGGTGCTGGTTCCTGGGTCGACCTGACCGGCTTCGGTTACGGCGAGGGCCTTGGCCTCCGCGGTTTGAGAAGTGTTCGCTAGGTCATTCATGATGCTTTGTTTCAAATTTTTAAACTTTTGTACCGCAGCAACGGCCAGGGATTCTTGAATTTCGATGTCCTCGGCGGCCTTGGCAAAAGCCATGCTAACCTGCTCTAAGCGCACCATCGCCGGAGCACAGAAACTCGTAACTCCAGAGCGACACACCTCAAGGTAGCTCTGCCGCACGCTGTTAAAATCGGCGTAGCGAGCCTGTAAAGTCGCAGCTGGGTCCCTCAATTCAAGGTTGAAGTCACGGCGCTCGGTGGATTTCGCCCGACCTTCAGCAATCAAGTAGCGGGCCTCGCCAAGAGCTTCCTGGGCAGCAGGATGGTCGCTCATGGCCAGGCTAGCAGCAAGGCGCTCTACGTCCTGATAGCGAGAAGCCGCAGCGGCAAGGCGAGCTTGCATCGCCATGGCGGCCGCCTTGCCCAAGGGGCTAGCACCGGGATGCGCCAGGACTGCCGCCGCTGCAAGGCCAGCTCGGGCGTCCTCGCCATGCCGGACTTCGACATCTAGCGTGGTCACCAGCGCCTGGGCCGAAACAGCGCTGTCAGGCGACTGGCTAGCGGTGAGACGAAGCACACCGAGGGCTTCGCCGTAGCGGCCCCGACCGATATAAAGAGCGGTCAAGACGTCGCGCACGCGTTGCGCTTCGCTGTCTTTGGCATACTGCTTCACAAAGCGGTTGAAGAAGAAGATCGTGCTGTCTTCGAAGGTCATGGGCGCCGACCAGTCACCACCGTTGAGTAGGGCTTGACGGTAGTAGGAAGAACGAGGATACCGCTCTACGAATGCTTGCAGGGTCTTGACTCCGTCGCCGTGCCTCCCCGCGCCGCGGTAGGCCAAAGCCAGCATAAAAAAGGCTGCATCATGACGCTTAAAACCTGCATGTTCACGCACCACTTCAGAGAATTTGGTGATGGCCGCAGCGTACATCTGTGCTTCGTAAGCCTGTTTGCCAGATTCAAGAAGTGCCAAGGCCAACATATCGTGGGTGGCTAGAGCCTTACCTTGGTACATGGGCGCTAGATGCTTAGCTATGCACAACTTAGCCAGGTCGCTAAGGTCCTGCCACAACGATTGGCTTTGGTACGCGGTCAGCATGATGCCCGCGGCGTTGCCAGCGTTAGTACCAGCGGCGTCTTGACGCAGCAAGCCTTGCCAGAGGTCGAAAGCTTCGCCTTGCCGGCCGAGGTTGATCGCCAATAGGCCACGTTGAGCCGCAATAAACCAACTAGATTTAGTTTTCTGCACGCCGTCTAGTCGCGTATAAAGCGCCAGTAGTTCTTCACGATCGGCGCCTTTTTCTGCTACCAACCCACGCCAAGGCGCCTTTTCAGGCCAAGCCGCGAGGGAACTTTGTGCGCGAATAGCGAGGACTAAGTAGCCTTTGGCCTTAGCTTGGTCCTTGGTCTCGGCCAGATCCTTGTAGGCGGCCGCTGCTAGGGCGTATTGCCGGTGTACCAAGTACACCCTGGCGACGTGGGTCTTGACGTTTTCAATCATGGCGGTGTCATTTAACGTGCTCAGAAGATTGCTTGCCATAGTTACCGCTTCGCTACTCGCTGGGGCACTGGTGCTTGGTTGACTAGCATGCCTGAGCAGACCCAAAACAAAAGTCGTGTGGCGCTGACTAATGCCTAATGCCGTAGCCTTCGCCTGGGACAGAGACTGGGTACTGTCGCCGAGGAGGCCCGGATCCAGGTAGGATTTATAGGCGCCAATCAAGGCATTTTCATAAACTTTATTTTTTTTCATTTTAATCGCGACGAGGTGGCTTAAGTCTAACACGCGCAAGTCGAGCGGCGCGCGCTGTGGCGACTGCTCCAGGCTAGTGGCCAGTGCCTTGTATTTCTTGAGGGAGGCATCTAGATGTCCAGCCCGCAGATCTTCGAGAGCGGCACGTTCAATCACGGCCCTGACCGCGGCGGTCTCAGCATAAGCAGCTAAACGAAACGGAGGCTTGCTCCAAGCCATATTCTTGCCTTCGGCCAAGCGCCAAACGGACATGCCGTATGATAAGACAACCGCACGATCTGTCTCGGGAAGATCCGCAGCTTTCTGCAGGGCAGCGGCGAGTTGCCGGCGATAAGCCGCATTGGCACCGCTAACATGGCCGCCGCTAACGCTCAGCCCAGCGATGCTTCGAGCTAGAATCAAGCGCGTTAAAACTTGACCCTTAAGTGATAGCTTGGACTGCTGGCGCAGCAAAAAGGCCTCGGCCTTAGCTCGCTCCTTGCTCGGACCGCGGGTGGCGCTACTTAAGGCGTTGATTAAATCGCTGCGATGATTTGCCTGCAGCTCAGATGTCACCTCATTGACAAAAGGCAAGGTAAGCTCGACTGGCGGCAAGCTTATTAGTGGCGCGAAACCAGCCGCCGCCAGGTCTTTTGCGATAACGAATACAGACAAGTAGGTGACAAATAGACCTAAGGCCGCACACGCTAAGAAACTCGACCCAACCGTTGCATTTGTTCTGATCTGGACCACAGCTACACCCCGCTTCGCTTGGAGCTAATACTCAGGTGTGACAATGCAAAAGGCGTACTCATGGCCAGGACGAAATAAATCGTGTTCTTATCACTGGTTGCAATAGCCATCGGGCGCGACTAACCAATGCCTAGGCGTCGCTGTCAAAGCCTTAGACAAAGCCGACCCCGCAGGTTACATGCGCCCAGCTATGACCTAATGCGCCCAAAATTTTATCCATGAATCGGCCCTATGCGCCCATATTTACAGGATAAATCCAGAATAATTAGCGTTTTTATCGGTGCTCAGCCCTACACTTTCGGCGCGCCCCCACCGATGTCCAAGGTGGAGGACCTCGCGATGGAGCGTCTAAAAACCTTATTGCGCCTCGCGCTTTCCCAGCAAGCCCAGTGCTTGGTGCTGCGTAGCGGCAAGATCCCCGAACTAACGTTGGCCAGCGGGCGCATACCCGTCGCCGGCCAAGAACCAATCACCATGTCGCACGTTCAAAGTCTGTTTAGCCAACTTCTTGCCAAGGAGTTGCCGACCATTGCTGCCTTTAAACCGGCACACAGCTACCTGCAAATCCCCAACGTCGGTCGCATCGAACTTCTCGCAGTTCCTGCGGCACAGCCTTCCTTGCTGCTCTATCTACCAGGTGAAGGGTCTGCCCTGTTCGCTGCGGAGTGGCCAAAGTACCAAAACCAGGCGCTGCCATTAGCCCTAGCTAGCGGCGACGCCATGTTGCCGCCGCTGCCATTGCAGGCTGCCTTTAGACCGCAGCAGGTGAGCAGTATACCGCCGCCTCTGGCCTTCACCTCACAATCACCAACCAGTATTCCACCACCTGCTACCCCCGAACCTATGGCAGATATGGGCTATATTCCTGCCGGGCTGCTCGGCCAAACACCGGAGCTGCGCGGCACCGCCCAGATTAAATTAGCGGCGCCGCCTGCCGCGACAACTCCCCAGGAGACACCAAGGCCGCTCCTAGTGACACCACCGCTAGCAGTTGACCAAGGTCAGAATTTCAATCATCAAAACGACCTACAGCACCTGCCAAGCCAGTCCTACTTAGGCCACTTCGGCGTGAATACAACTGAGGCATCCCAGCAAGTCATTTTATTTGGTCCAGACGCCAGCGGCAATGCTGGTATCAGCGACGGCGAAAATCCTATCGACGACATTCTTACAGATATGATCAAACGCAAAGCCAGCGATGTGCACATGACTTGCGGTGAGCCGCTGTGCATGCGTATCGATGGCGACATAACCCGCATCGGTACTGCTGCCTTGACGCCCGAGGACCTAGAACGCCTACTGCTACCGATGATTCCACCGCGCAATAAAACTGAGTTTAGCGCCAGCAATGACACCGACTTTGCTTACGAAATTCGAGGAATAGGCCGCTTTCGTGTCAATTTATTTCGCGACAAAAACGGTGCCGGCGCGGTGATGCGCCACATCCCGTCGACGATCCTTACTGCCGAACAGCTTAAGCTCCCGCCGGCCATTACCAAGTTCTGCAGTCTGAGCAAAGGCCTAGTGTTAGTAACCGGGCCAACCGGCAGTGGTAAATCAACCACCCTCGCAGCAATGATCGACCTAATCAACAAAGAGCGCGCCGATCATATCCTGACGGTTGAAGATCCGATTGAATTCGTCCATCCGCAGCACAAATGCCTGATCAACCAACGCGAGGTGCACAAACACACCGGATCATTCGCGCGGGCACTCAAGGCCGCCCTACGCGAAGACCCAGATATCGTGCTGATCGGCGAGATGCGCGATCTTGAAACGGTCGCCATCGCCATTGAGACGGCGGAGACTGGCCATTTGGTGTTTGGCACGCTGCATACAAATACTGCGGTATCGACGATCGACCGCATCATCGACCAATTCCCCACCGATCAGCAAGCGCAGATTCGCATGATGCTTGCAGCCTCCCTGCGCGGCGTAGTGGCCCAGACCCTGCTCAAAAAGAAGAAGGGCGGCCGAGTTGCTGCCCATGAGATACTCGTGACCAACGATGCTGTCAGCGCCATGATTCGCGAGGGCAAGAACCATATGATTGGCAACCATATGCAATCGCAGAAGGCCGATGGAAACCTGCTGCTCAATGACTCGCTGCTCAAATTGGTCAAGGAGGGTATCGTCGACATCGACGAGGCGATGCGTAAGTCGGTGGACCGCAGCTCCTTTATCGAGGCCGCTAAACGCCAAGGCGGCGCCCAGCCGGCGCAGGCAGCGGCTCCGAGCCGGCCACCAGGCGGCGGCAATCCAACTGGGCGCTAAGGGCGTTTAGATCAGGGACTGCATTAAGAGACCTTCGTTGCCGCAGCCAGGCGCGCCGGATCGGCCGCTTCGCGTAAGCAACGAAACAGTGCATTAAACGGCGCACCAGTGGCACCGTAGTGGGCACCAGGATAATCGCCGCTCCAATTCCAAGTCGTCGCAAAAATATCAAGGTGGACCAGCGGGCTGGTGGCAAACTCATTAAGAAAATGTGCCGCCACACTGCTGCCACCGCCGATGCTAGAATGAGACGGCATTCGACCCATATTGGTCAAGTCGGCGGCATTCGTCGCGTTACCCTGGAGAAACGGCAGGAATTCACCCCAGAACGTAAACTCTTCACCGCAGGTTTTACCAGCTTGGGTCAAGCTCGCTTGGAAGGCCGACGAGGCGAAGTGCACCGGCGTAAAGAAGTTGCTGAACTGCCGTAGCGAGGCCGTAGTCAGGGTCGCTGCCGTCAAAGTCAAAGCCGGACGCATCTGCTGCTGTGCATAGGTGATCGCGTCAGCAAGGATCAATCGACCCTCAGCATCGGTGTGTTCGATAATGACGTCCTTACCGTTATAGGCCCGTATAATCGCTCCTGGCTTCATGGCTTTAGCATCGATGAGGTTTTCACAGCAGGGGATTACCACCGCAAGTGGACCAGCGTAGCCACTGGATACCAGTGCCATAAACAACTGGATCATCAATCCAGCTCCACCCATGTCGTTTTTCATGCAGTTAACGAAGCCCTCATGCGGCTTCAAGTTGATGCCACCGGTATCGAAGGTGATACCCTTGCCGATCAGGAGGAGCGGTTTAAGTCCAGGCTGCATGCCGGACGTAGCAATGTGCAAGCGCGATGGCGAACGCTCACTAGCTTGACCCACGGCAAGCAAGAGGTTCATACCTAACTCGCTTAGGCGCTCGCGGCCGAGGCTCTCGAAGGTGCAGTTAAACTCGCCGCAAAAGCCCGCCAAGCGATTGCCTAATTCGATCGAGGTCAGCTCGTCGGGGTTTTCGTTAACCCACTGGCGAAAGCCCAGCTGGGCCTTTAAGCGCACGGCCAGGTGCGGATCAGCCGCGTGCAGCGCATCGCCCTCGGGCGTCAAAAGGCGCAGGCCAGTCAATTTGCTGAGCTGGTAGCGCGGGTTCAGGTAGCGAGTCCAAAGGTCTTCAGCTAAGGCGAGCTCAGGACCAGCACTACCGCCTTCCATATAAATCGCAATTTTTTTCAAATTAAACATCGCCGCCACCTGAGCGTAGACCTTGTGCGCCAGCCAACGCCGTTCGAGCGGGCCCTGACCGGACTGGCGCCAGTCGAGTACGACGTATGGCGTGCCGCCACTGCCACCGATGAAGCCGATATGGTAGTGCAGGTAGTGGTGATTTCTGCTCAACGCCGCCACTGCGCCGGCGATCAATCCCTGTACCCATGGCGACCGAGGCTGCTCGGGTGGACCGATGACGACCAGCAACTCACCGACTTCGAGCTGCGCTTCGGGATTACCGGGTGGGACGACGATAACTGCTGGAATCATCATGAACGACCTCGAGAGCTAATATTTCGAAATTACAAATAAAAACAGCTGTTAGGTGCCACCATGATCGGCGCTGGTGGATGCCGACTTGGATGATGAACTATCAGAAGGTGGCCGTACCGACATCCAGAATGATAACACTAGCGGATACCTGCCTGGCCCACCAGGCTGATAGTCATCGTTCAAGGTGAGGCGCACAAAGCACATGAATCCAAACCTGCATTTATCCACCCTAGACGTAGGGATCCTAGACAGATTGCTGGCTAAATACCGCGTCTCGTTAGCCGACTCAGCCAAATTAGCCGCCGCCGTGCAGCGGCTGTCCGACCATTATCTGGAACACCCCGATGCGCCAACACCGTGGAGTCAAGACTGGGCGCAGATCGCTTATATTTGCTACTATTTGCCGCTCAATTACCGCCGCGTCCTCGGCGTCATCGCAATGGCCAAGGAGGTCGGCTTCTTCGCTGGCTTGCGCCACTACAGCGATTTTGGCAGCGGCCTGGGCGCGGTGTCCCTAGCTTTGGATGCAATGCTGCCCGGCCAATTTACCTCAGGCCACGCTATCGAACGCAGCAGCACGGCAATCGCCATGCATCGGCAGCTAGCGGCGGTAGGAGGCACTCCACTCACCTGGCTGACACAAGTGCCTGAACGGGGGTTTAGCGAGGCCAATCAACGGCTCGCCTGCTTCTCCTACGCCCTCACCGAGTTGCCGCTTATACCTGCCTGGGCTCTGCAACAGGAGGCCTTGATGCTGATCGAGCCAGCAACCAACCAGGATAGTCGGCGCCTGCTCGGCTGGCGCAGCGAACTCCAATCTCAAGGCTGGCACGTTTGGGCGCCGTGCACTCACGCCGCGGCATGTCCGTTGTTGACGGAGTCAAAGCGTGACTGGTGCCATGACCGAGTGCAGTGGGCAGCCCCGGAGTGGTTTCTGGCCATGGAGGAACACCTCCCCATGCGTAACCGCAGCCTGACCTACTCGTACCTGCTTTTAAGACGGACGCCACCGAGCGAAAGCCGGTCCCTTGCTCGCCTGACGGGCGACCTGATGCGAGAAAAGGGGGCGTCTCGGCAGATGGTGTGCCGTGGACCCAAACGAGAATTCTTTAGTTGGCAGCACCGCCTCGGCGCAGCACCGGCATGGCCGCGTGGCGAAAGGGTGCTGCTGGCCCCAGACATTGTCGAAAAAAGCAATGAATTGCGACCAACGCCTGGGCAGGTGCAACTGCTCACGACTGGCGAGCACTAAACGTCTTTTAAATTATAATTGAGCACGGAGGCTCAATGCTCCGGCGCCGGATTCTTGCCCCAGACTCGCTCTAAAAACTGATCGCGACCGCAGCTATTGCGGTAGTAACGGTAACGGATAGGATTTTTCTTGTAGTAATGCTGATGATATTCCTCAGCGGGGAAGAACGCCCCAGCCTTGGTGATTTCGGTGACGATTTTTTCCTTAAAACGACCACTTTTTGCCAAAGCCGCCTTCGACTCTTCGGCCTTTTGCCGCTGCTCCTCAGTCTGGTAAAAAATGCCAGCGCGGTATTGTGAACCATGGTCACAAAACTGCGCATCTAGCGTGGTTGGATCGATTTGGCGCCAGAACACTTCCAGCAGCTTTTCAAAGCTGATCTGCTGGGGATCGTAAGTCACCTGCACCGCTTCGGTATGCCCCGTACCACCGGCTGAGACTTGCTCATAGGTGGGCTTATCTTTGCTGCCACCAGTGTAACCAGGCAGCACCAAGGTGACACCTTTAAGTTGATCAAATGGCCTTTCCATGCACCAAAAACAACCTCCGGCAAATACCGCCGTGGCCAGAGCACCCTGCTGCAGGTCCGGCGGCGAGGACCCCGGAGTCACTTCAGGATTGGCGGCGGCAAATAGCGCTTGATACTCCGGATAGCCAGCAGCTCCCAGCTGCGCTGCCGGAATAAAACGCAGCGCCGCCGAATTCATACAGTAGCGCTGACCTGTTGGCTTAGGACCATCGTCAAAAACGTGCCCCAGATGTGAATCCGCATATTTGGAGCGCACCTCGGTACGCGTGGTGAACAGGTGACGATCCTTACGCCGGACGATGTTGCCATCGCTTAACGGTTTACTAAAGCTGGGCCAGCCCGTGCCTGAATCAAATTTATCTATGGAACTAAACAGTGGCTCGCCGGAAACGACATCGACGTAAATCCCTGCTGCATGTTGGTCCCAATGTTCATTTTTAAAAGGGGGTTCGGTACCGGCCTCCTGGGTGACCGAAAACTGCACCGGGCTCAGTTGTTGGCGCAGCTGCGCGGCACTCGGCTTCTGGTACTGGCTAAAATCCTTGGCCTGAGCCAACCCGGAGGCTAACATTGAGACCACCACCCATAGACTGGTTTTAACACACATATCTCTCCCACTTTGGCATTGGCTTGCGCCTGTCTAGGCCGATATCTTTCGGTACTTTATGCTGTTTTTAAACGGAAAGCACGACAAATTCAGATTGCTTGAGGAAGCCCAAATCAAGGCCGGCTGCCGCCCGAATCAGCAGCAGATGACTAAGTCGGTGCAGCCTGATAGTGTGACGACATGAGACGAAAGCCTAAATACAACCTAGTTAAACCCAGATGGCGCTGGGCCGCCCCGCTGGTATTGACCAGTTGCTGGCTCATAAGCTCTTGTTTGCAACACAGCCATCCGTCAACGCCAAAAATCTACGGCGGTACACCTGTTGCCCCCGGCGATCTACCCGCAGTGGTGGCCTTAACGCTCCAGTTACCAGGCGGCGGCGCTAGGCTCAGCTGCTCGGGTGTGCTGATCGCCGCCGATGTGATTTTGACTGCAGGGCACTGCCTAAAGGGCCCAGGCTTTGATGCCACCACACTTGGCGAGCAACTCAAGGAGCAACTGCGCGTCTATTTTGGTGATGGCGCCGAAGGGGGTGAGCTTAGCGCCGGCGCCTCGGTTCAGGCGGTGGCTGTGCATCCGCTGTTGCGCCTCCACCCGATCGGCTACGCCGACTATGGCCTAGTATTTCTCAGCGCTCCTATCACCGGGATACCGCCACTGCCGGTTCTGGTCAGCTTAGCACAGTCATTACACGCGCTGCGTGCTGGCTCGACGACCCTCGTTGGTTATGGTGAGCGGGATGACCGGGGCAGCGGCCGCAAATTTCAAGTCGATGCGGTGATCCATAGCTTTAACTCGGCTGAAGCCCAAGTCGGAGGCGGCGGCAAGGACGCCTGTGGTGGCGATAGCGGCGGACCAGCCTTGGTCAAAGGCGACGAAGGCGCTTGGCAACTGCTCGGCACGGTGTCCCGCGGCATACATTTAGGTTGTGGCGATGGCGGGCTGATCAGCTTAGCGGCCGATGGCTGGTGCTGGGTGCAGCAGGCCGCAGCTGGACACCTGCAGGGACCGACGGCGGACTGTGCCTTATGGTACGACGAGAAGGTCAAGGCGCCGCGTCGGGCTGACGACTTTCTCCAGCTCTGCCAGAGCGAGTACGCCAGTGCAACGCAGCAAGAGACGATTCAAGCCATCATGCTGAGCTTGGCCACCACCAGCTGCACGAATGCCGCGCAAAGACTGAAGGCCAATCCACAGCTAAATCTCGATGGCCTCATGCTGCGAGACCTGACGCCACTGGCGCTGCTACATAACCTAAGCAGCCTATCTCTTAAGGGCAACCGCCTCAGCGACCTCTCGCCACTGCGCGCGTTGACCGGGCTGAAACTACTGGAAATCGACGGCAACCAAGTGACCTCCACCGCGCCTTTGGCCGCGCTTGAACAACAAGGTCTGCGCATCCTTGGTACCCGCCGGCAATTAGGGAATAACCAAGACACGGCCTTTTTTCGGCTGTGCCAGGAGCAGACGATAAGCGCAGGAGCGCTCGCTACCATCAAGTCCATTTTCTACAAAACCCAAAGCAGCGACTGCGCGACGGCGAATCAACGACTGCTCTCACTGACGCAATTGACCTTGAATGACCGACAAATCAGCGATGTCACGCCGTTGGCGGGACTGCAGCAGCTCACCGTTTTAGACCTCAGCGGCAATACCCAGCTTGTCGACGGCGGGCCACTCAGTGGACTCGAACGCCTAAAGACTCTGAATTTAGCTGGCACCAAGGTGACGGATTTAAGCCCACTAGCCGGGCTCAAAGCTAACGGCTTAGTCATCATTGGCCCTTAGGGGCCATCCACAAACGCGATCATTTGCACCAGCACCATAGTCAGATCATCTTAATTTTCGCTAGGTTAAAGCGCACAATGGAGGGTGGACAAAGGGGCCACCAGTCTGCTACCTAGTGTCTGACAAGGTAATCCGACAGACGACCTAAACGTACCACGTGTACGAGGCCAAACGATGACCCAGCTTCGACCCGGACAGCCTACTAAGCAAGACATGCTCCCGCCGCTGCAGCTACTATACAAGTCCCTGCTGATTTATGGCTGCATGGGTGGCATCGGGTTAGCCGTGATCGCCTTCGGCCATAAAACTTTAACCACAGCCCTAAGCATCCCGGCACTCCCCCAGGCCGCCATGAAACTAGTGGTCATCGGCGGCCTCGGCGCTGGCGTACTACTGATCCTTAGCTACTTTTTCGAGGATTGGTTTGCCTCGTATCGCAGCCTTAAAGCCCAGGTTATGCACCTACTCGGGCCGTGTTCGATCCCGGTGGGCCTGAGCCTCGCGGTATTGACCGTGTTTGGCGAAGAGCTGCTGTTTCGCGGCGCTATCCAGCCGTTTCTGGGCTTAGGTCTAACCAGCGTGTTGTTTGGCCTGCTGCATATGGGGAAGGACGGGGTGGTTTCCGCGTGGAGTTTGTGGGCAGTGCTAGCGGGCCTATTGATTGGTTGGATGTACCAAGCCACCGGCAGCCTTTGGCCTTGCCTCATCGCTCATTTCTGCGTCAATGTCGTGTCCACTCTGAGCCTCAGGCACTCCTACCAGCGCTGGATGCTGATCAATCAAGCGTCCGAGCAACAGCGCAGCAATGATTGCACACCGTGATCAAAGGCCACCCGCACATCGGCCTGTTTCAGCCTGAAATCCCGCAAAACACCGGCAGCATCGCGCGCCTTGCCGCTGGCGGTGGCTGCCGCTTGCATTTAGTCCGGCCGTTTGGATTTTCCGCTGCCGACCGCAATCTGCGGCGAGCAGGGCTAGACTACTGGCCCTTCCTCGACCTGGAGATCCACGACCACATCGAGGATTTGCTAAGCCAATTTCCAGGACGCTGCGCATTCCTGTCAAAGAAGGCAGAAAAGCCTTACTGGGCCATCCCCGAAAGTGCCTCACTGTTTGTCTTCGGCCAAGAGACCAGTGGTCTCCCAGACTCTTTAGTGGCGACCCACGGCGAGCACTTTTATCAGATCCCGATGTTTCACCCCGGCGTGCGCAGCCAAAACCTGTCCAACGCCGTCTCTGTCGTCATCTATGACCGACTGCGTCGCATCCACTGCGGCGACACCGCATCCTTCCCTAAAAGGCCATAGCCCAATGAGCACAATCAAGCCTGCTCTGATCGTCCCTAAAATGCCACCCCAAGCCTGGTTGAGCAGCTATGTCACGCCCTCGCTGATGACAGCTCGCTCCTACCAGATCGATACCCCCAAGGTGAGTATCAAGCTTGATCAGAATGAAAGCCCCTGGGACCTGCCGCCAGCTATAAAAGCCAAAGTTGTGGCGAAGCTGCTAGAACGGCCATGGAACCGCTACCCGGCACCATTTAGCGACGATATCGCCGATCAGATTGCCTGCCATGCCGGCGTAGCACCTGGCACGGTACTGCTTGGACCTGGCTCCAATTATTTAATCGCGCTGCTACTCAGCGTTTTTGGTAAGGGCTACGGCAAGCAAAATGCCGGCCAGGTCGTCATCGCTCGCCCGTCCTTCCCGCTCTATGAATCACAGTGCCAATACGAAGGCATCGCCTATACTCCCTGGGAGCTAAACGAGGACTTGGAGTACGACTTAAGCAAGCTGCCGCCGCTGCGCAGCGGCTCCATGTTGTTGTTCGCCTCGCCCAACAACCCGGTCGGCAACACGCTGCCCAAGGCCATGCTCGCAGACCTGTTAACCCGG
>Ga0315291_10005072_pt1 | contig 16615 bp, 20 predicted proteins | sample YL17G12_20_MG_FD_203070 | JGI IMG/M metagenome (GOLD analysis project Ga0315291, IMG submission 203070) | Sediment microbial communities from Yellowstone Lake, YNP, Wyoming, USA - YL17G12_20 | ecosystem: Environmental > Aquatic > Freshwater > Lake > Sediment | place: USA: Wyoming | collected...
GTCCGTGTAGGGGCTATTCGCGAATCGCCCCCACGGAAACCCCCATTTCAAGGGAAGATAAAATTAAGAAGATGCTCCTCCAAATATCCAACCTCGAGGTGAGTTACCATAAAAAGCAGGTCATTTTTGGAATCTCCCTGGCTGTAGAGGAGGGCAAAATCGTTTCCTTGGTGGGGCCCAATGGGGCAGGGAAAACGACGACCCTAAATACTATCATCGGCCTATTACATCCCCGGAAAGGCGAGATCCTTTTTAAGGAGATGAACATTACCCATCAAAAAGCCTCGCAGAATGTCCGGAGGGGGATTTCCCTCGTTCCCCAAGGGGGAAGAGTTTTCCCCGATCTATCGGTCCTGGAGAACCTGGAGCTGGGAGGATACCTTCTGGCTCCCCAAAAAAGAAATGAGCGTCTCCGGTACGTGGGCAATCTCTTCCCCATTCTGGAACAAAGAAACAAACAAAGAGCCAATTCTCTTAGCGGAGGAGAGCGGCAAATGCTCGCCATTGGGAGGGCCCTCATGCTGACTCCAGATCTATTACTCCTGGATGAACCCTCCATTGGGTTGGCTCCCCTTTTGGTGAAGGAGATCATGAAGACCTTGTCCCAGATCAGTGGGGAGATGGGCACGAGCATTTTCGTTGTAGAACAGAATGTCCGGGAAATTTTTCAAATCGCCCAAAAGGCTTACGTTCTGAAAGTAGGGAAAATCATCCTAGAAAATCACCATCCCCTTGAACTGCTGAATGATGAGAATTTGCGTAAGAGTTATCTAAGTTAAGGATGGAATAATGGGGGAGTATCAAAGTGGGGGGAGAACTTTTGCTCCCCTTTCTCCGGCATTCCCCCCCCGGAAAGGGCAAGGGAAACAATTAGGGGAGATTATTTCTAAAAGGAGGGAAAAGAAATGAAGAGATGGGTTGGAAAGATTGTATTTTCATTCTTAGGGGTAATCCTTGTTTTTAATTTTTCCTATGGCGCTGAAGTATATAAATTTGGCACTGTAGCTTGCATCACCGGGGCGATTCCGCAACACGGGGAATACACCCTGCGAGGGTTTAAGCTCGCCCTGGAGGATATTGAAAAGAGCGGGATGCTCAAGGGGGGAAAAATTGAATTGGTGGCCGAGGATGGGCAAAATGTCCCCAGAGTTGCTCTGGCGGCGCTGAACAAATTGATTAACATCGATAAAGTCCAGTATTTTGAGACGGTGGGATCGAGCGTAGTGTTGGCCCTCGCCCCCATTGCCGCGCAGAATAAAGTGGTCTTGATGAATACGGCCGCGACCCATCCCAAGATTCGCGAGGCGGGGAAACCCTATGTCTTCAGCGTAATCCCTGGAACGGCAACGGAAAGTAAAGGAGCGGCCCAGTTTGCCTTCAATGAACTCAAGGCGAAAAAGGCCTCCATTCTTTATGTCAACAATGAATACGGCCATGGAGCCCGGGATATTTTTGAAAAGGTCTTCACTGAGCTCGGGGGAAAGGTCGAAGGGAAAGAGATCTACGACCTGGGAGCCACGGATTACCGCACCCAGTTGGCCAAGATTCGGGCGCAGAAGCCCGAGGTGGTCTATTTCGGCGGCCATGCCAACGAGGTCGGGCGGGCGATCAAGCAGGCGCGGGAATTTGGCATCAAGACCCTCTGGGTCGGAACGATCGCCACGGGCGCCCCGGAGACCCTGCAGATCGCGGGAGATGCCGCCGAGGGTTTGTATCCGGCCGCTTTCCCGTATGATCCGGTGGGGGGATCTCCCAAGATGCAGGAGTTTGGCCAGCGGTTCAAGAATGCCTTTGGGGTCAACCCAACGATTTATTCGGCCAATTCCTACATCGCAGCCATGCTCTTTGCGAGAGCGATTGCCAGCGGTGCGAAAACGGGCCCAGAGATCTCACAATTCCTTTTCACCATCAAGGACTGGGACACCATCATCGGGAGGATCAGCATTGACAAAGATGGAATGGTCGATCTTCCCTGCCGGTTCCTCATGGTCAAAGGGGGGAATTTTGTCCCGTACAAGTACTGAAGTGAAAGCGGGTGGCGGGACACCTTCATCAGCGCAATAGAAGGAACCTGATCCATGTTGTTCTTACAATTGTTGGCCAATGGGATTATTGCGGGAAGCGTTTACGCTCTCCTGGGGTTAGGTTTTGGCATTATCTATTCTGCCACCCGAACTTTCCACTTTGCCCATGGGGCTGTTTATAGCATGGCCGGCTATCTGGCCTTTCAGTTCCATGTATTCTGGCATCTTCCCTTGGCCCTCTCGATTGCCCTTTCCCTCCTGGGTGCTATCGTTTTAGGGATTGGGATCGAGGGCTTGATCTACCGACCCCTGCGCGGGGTCGGGGCTTCCCCCATGGAGATTCTCCTGAGTTCCCTGGGCCTTTTCATCCTCCTGCAGAATTTCATGATTATCCTCTGGCGGAGTGATCCCAGGGTGTTACCCGTAGCGGAGTCGATTCGCAAGGGGGTCGAAATGGGAGGGATATGGGTTACGTACCTGCAATTGATCATCATCGCCATCAGCTTTTGTTTATGGGGACTTCTTCTGGTATTCAGTCAGAGAACCAAGATGGGCAAGGCCATCCGGGCCTTGGAGAGCGATCCCGAAATGACGGAGATCGTGGGCATCGATCCAGTATATATTCGTTTTCTGGCCTACGGCGTGGGTTCAGCGCTCGCGGGTGTCTCCTCGATCCTGGCGACGATGGATATGGGGATCGATCCCAACTCGGGAATTATGGCCTTGCTCATTGCCGTCATTGCGGTCATCGTGGGCGGGATTGGTAATTATTCGGGAACTGCCCTGGCCGGATTGCTCCTGGGTATCGCCGAGAACATGGGAATATGGAAAATCCCCTCGGAATGGAAATCCTCCATCGCTTTTGGCATCTTAGTCATCTTTATTCTATTACGGCCGACCGGCCTCTTGAAAAAGACCTAGGAACTTAGAGCATGGACTATATTTTCTATATCCTCATCATGGTGGAAATTTACATTATTCTGGCGGTTTCCCTAAATCTACTGATGGGCTTCACCGGTCTCATTTCCATGGCTCATGCCGGGTTCATGGCCATCGGGGCCTATACGACCACCCTGCTCATCACTTCCCTGGGCATGAACTTTCTCCTGACCATTCCCCTGGGAATCGTGATTGCCGGCTTGGTCAGCGCCCTGCTGGCCCTCCCTTCGTTGCGGGTGAAAGGAGAGCACTACATCATCGCCTCCTTTGGGCTCCAGATTATCCTTTATAATATATTGCTCAATTGGGTCTCCCTCACCAATGGGCCTTATGGTTTTTCTGGGATCCCCCGCCCGCGGCTCTTTGGCTATACCTTCGGCACCTATAGGTCCTACCTGGTTTTAGCCAGCCTTATTACCCTGGTCTGCGTCTTTATTATCTGGCGGATTACTCGCTCCCGGTTCGGCCTGGTCCTGAGAGGCATCCGCGAAGATGAAATCGCGGCCTCGTCCCTGGGAAAGAATGTGAATCGCTTCAAAGTCATTGCTTTTGTCGCCGGGTCTTCCGTCGCCGCGGTTGCCGGGAGTCTCTATGCCACGGCCATCAGTTTCATCGACCCGTTTTGTTTTACGGTCCACGACTCCATCTTCATGCTGGCTATCGTGATCATCGGGGGGATGGGGAATATCTTCGGGTCGGCCCTGGGCGCCCTGCTGCTCATCAGTCTGCCAGAGCTTTTGAAGTTCCTCCAGGTGGCCGAAACCATTGCGGCTCCCCTGCGGCAAATGATCTATGGCGCGCTTTTGGTGGTCTTCATGCGCTTCCGCCCGCAGGGGCTTTTGCCGGAGTACAAGTCCAAGAAGGGGTAGTTCTTTGAACCCAGCGGATCATTATTTTCAGCTCTTCGGGGTGCATAAAAATTTTGGCGGCCTCAGCGCCGTGCGGAATCTTTCTTTTGGCGTCGAGCCGGGGAAAGTCACGAGCCTCATTGGCCCCAACGGGGCGGGGAAAACCACGGTCTTTAATCTCATTTCCGGGCAGTTACCCCTTGATCAAGGGGAGATCATCTTCAAAGGGAAAAATATTACCGCTTTTCCTCCTCATCAAATTGTCGGCTTGGGGATCGCCAGGACTTTTCAGGATCTACGCCTTTTCCAAAAACTCACGGCCTTACAAAATGTACTTATGGGCCTACAGCACCGTAAAGGGGAACAGCTCCTTCGTGCGCTGCTCGGGGGCCGGGCTTTAACCCAGGAGGAGAAGGAAGACCTCCAAACAGCGTTTGACCTTCTTCGCCTCGTCGAGTTAGAGCCTAAATCCGATGAGCGGGTGGAAAACCTTTCCTACGGGGAGCAGAAACTCCTATCTCTGGCCCGCATCCTGGCCACAGATGCCGAGTTGCTGATGCTCGATGAACCGGCCTCCGGACTTCCCCTGGGAGAAGTAGATCGGATGCTGAAGCTCATTCAGGATCTGGTGAAACAGGGGAAAACGATATTGGTCGTTGAACACAATATGGAAGCGGTCATGGGCATTTCGGACCGGATCATTGTTTTAAATTTCGGGGAGCAGATCGCCTCCGGAACCCCTGCCGAGATCCAGAAAAACCAGGAAGTCATAAAAGTTTACCTGGGAATATAAGGATGATAAACAATTTAGCCACAGAGGCCACGGAGGCCACAGAGTTCTTAAGACTCAAAAAAGCATGAATTCTTCGCCCAAGAGGTGAGAACTTTGGGTTCCGTCATTCCGGGCTTGACCCGGAATCCAGTTTTCTTTCCTGGATTCCCGCTTTCGCGAGAATGACATTGTTGAGATCATGCTCACTTTAGGCAACGTTTGGGTAAAGATGAAATTCCCAAAATCTTTTCAACCGATACCGAACAGGGTCAGGATGAAGGCGGTTCCGAAGGGAGGGGCAAAGAATGAAAGCCATGATTCTTAGGGAATTTAATAAACCTTTTTTGGGGGGGACGTACCCATTCCGACCATCGGGAATGAAGACCTTTTGATCAAAGTGAAAGGGTGCGGGGTCTGCTATACGGATGTTAAGATTGCTGCGGGATTGATGCCGGATATTTCTCTCCCGAGAATCCTGGGGCATGAGGTAGCGGGAGAAGTCGCCGCCGTGGGAAACGGGGTGAAGAATTTCCGGGAGGGCGACCGCGTGTGTCTTTACTTTTACTTGAGCTGCGGGCAATGTGAATATTGTCTGGAAAGAAAAGAGAATTTATGCTTGAACCTCCGCGGGCGAATCGGGTTTCAATTGGATGGGGGATATGCCGAATATGTCAAAGCTCCAGCCACGCACGCTTTTAAAGTTCCCCCCAATGTTGCTTTTGCCGAAGCGGCGATTTTGGCGGATGCCGTCGCCACTCCCCTGCACGCCCTGCGGGAACAGGCCCAACTGAAAGCAGGGGAGACCCTGGTCATCATAGGGGCCGGCGGTCTGGGGCTGCAGGCGGTACAGCTAGGAAAGTTTCTGGGCGCCAGAGTTCTTTCTGTGGACCTGGAGGAGAAGAGATTGGAAATGGCCAGGGCCCTGGGCGCGGAACAGACCTTCAACGCGGCTCAGGCCAATTGGGAGCAATCCGTTCGAGACTATACGCAAGGGAAGGGGGTCAACACGGTACTTGACTTGGTGGGTAAGAGTGAAACGGTTAATTCTTCCCTGACCTTTTTAAGGAAGGGGGGGAATTTGGTCCTTGTCGGGTATAGTTACGAAAAGCCTCTTTCCATTTTTCCCGCAATCATCATGCGGGGGGAATTCCGGATTATCGGCTCGCGGGCCTGCCGGCTCGAGGACCTGCGAGAAGTGATCGACCTGGTAGCGGCCAAAAAAATCAAACCCCTGGTAAGCGAGACGTATCCATTAGAGCGGGTCAACGAAGTGCATGAACGCCTGAAAAAGAATGAGATTCTGGCCCGGGTGGTTTTACAGCCCTGAGTGACCATCCCCCGCAACCCTATCGCATCCGTTTCCCCTTAGCCATAGGGAAACGGGGGACGGGGCTTACAATCTTAAGTAGGTATGTTATGAACGGAGGAAAAATCGAGGCAAGAGAAATGCTGCCCTATGCTGGAGGAGGAAAATATGTAAATAAAGCTAGTAAACACCGACGGTCTTCTCTCTAGTCTCCGGTTCTGGCTGAATTTGATTTGTGTAGGGGCGATTCGCTAATCGCCCACAAGTTGAATTCTTGAAGAAAAAGTGATAATCTTCATCCCAGTAAGGCGTGGCGAAAAAATGGTCGAGGATAAGGCTTACAGACTCAATGAAATCCAAAGCTGCAAAAGTGAGGGGCGTCCCCCATTTCAGGGGGGGGTCGCTGAGCTTAGCCGTTCGGATCAACTATCAGGTTGATATCGCTCGGTAAAAATGGTACTTTGAGAGCATGAACAGGAAGCACACAGCGATATACCGAATGTCGGATCGTCGGAATGACGACTTCGTTCCCGGCACACCGGCAGACCGTATTAGTCTCGTCTGGCCGCTGACCCGAGAGATCGCGTCGTTGAGCAAAAGGCACGATGCTGAACGAAGACTACAGAGACATATTACACGCCTTGTCCGAGGAGAAGGTTAAATTCCTCCTCGTCGGTGCCTATGCGCTGGCAGCCCACGGTTATCCCCGGGCCACCATGGACATCGATATTTGGGTCATGCCGTCCCGTCAGAACGCTGCTGCCGTCCTGCGGGCATTGCGCCGTTTTGGCGCTCCGCTTCACAATCTAATTACATTTCGGCTAAAAAAGAGAACCTTATCTTTGTGATAAAATGAAGTAGAACAAGGACGGAGAATGGAAAGTGTTTACCTTGAAACAACGTTCATAAGCTATCTCGTTTCACGTCCAAGCCGGGATCTTCTTGTTGCGGCTCACCAACAGGCTACCAGGGATTGGTGGCTTGAGCGGCGTGAAAAATTCGAGTGCTACGTTTCCCAGGTTGTGCTCGATGAGGTGGCTGCGGGGAATTCCGAGGAAGCGAAGGCGAGGGTGGCAATCATCGGGGATTTCCCGGTCCTTGAGGCCACTGACGAGGCAGAGTCTCTTGCAGTGGCGATAGTATCCGGCGGGGCCATTCCATCGTATGCTGCCAGGGACGCCGCTCATATCGCTATTGCTACGGTTAACGGGATGGACTATCTATTGACGTGGAATTGCAAACATCTTGCCAACGCTCAGGTAGTTCGACGGGTGGCATCTGTTTGCAATAGGGCGGGATATGACATGCCGGTGATATGCACGCCTGAAGAATTGATGGGAGAATAATGCCATGGCCGAAGACCCGATTATTTCTGAAGTTAGGAAAATACGCCATCAACTCGCAAAGCAATTCAATTTTGATCTGAAGGCGATATTTGCAGACCTTCGAGAGAGGCAAAACACACTCGGATCAAGGCTGGTTCGACGTCCAAAGAGGGCGAAAGCCGAACAAGAGGCTGCACCTGACCGGGATTGCGCTGCGCTCCATCCCGGCAGGTGAACTCAATCGTTATGCCCTACGAATTGCCAATAGAAAATCAATGGGATCGGTTTGAAGACAGATAAGAAAGGGGGCATATCATGCATGGAATGAAGGAAATAATACAGGAAGCAACGTCCCTTCCAGTTGAGGAAAGGGTCATGGTTGTTGATTCATTGCTTCGAACCCTAAATCCTCCTGACGCGGAAATCGAAAAAGAGTGGGTGAAGGTTGCTAAACGTAGACTCGCTGAGTTACGATCAGGCAGCGTGAAGGCCATTCCAGGATCTGAGGTGTTTACGAAGATACAGGAGCGTTTCGGGAAATGACCTTCTCGTTTCATCCCAGTTAGGCGTGGCGAAAAAATGGTCGAGAATAAGGCTTACAGACTCGATGGAATCTAAAACTGCAAAAGTAAAGGGCGTCCCCCATTTCCTTTGGATTGCCCAGTAGAAGTACTATGTTTGAAAGAAAAGATCCAAGAATTTAAGTGACGAGGTATAGGAGCCATGAGTACAAAAGAATTGCTTATAAACGAGATCGAAGAAGTCCCCGACTCCCTTCTGCCCGAAGTCCTCGATTTTGTCCATTTCCTGAAGGCAAAAGTAGTCCGCGAAAAGCTGGATATCGCCATAATGAGTGAATCCTCTCTATCCAAGGACTGGCTCAAGCCCGAGGAGGACGAAGCGTGGCAAAATTTGTAAAAGGTGATGTCGTTGTCGTACCCTTCCCTTTCTCTGACCTGAGTCAATCCAAGCGCCGACCTGCCCTTGTTATCGCCGTGCTTGAAGGAAACGACGCAATTCTTTGCCAGATAACAAGCAAAACCATCAAGGACACATATGCCATATCAGTTAATGATACGGATTTCGCTTCAGGAAGCCTTCGACAGCCGGGCAACATACGACCCAACCGTCTATTCACGGCAGACAGCCACATTATCCTATACCGGGCGGGGAGCATCAAAAAAGAGAAATTGACTCAAGTCGTTGAAAGAATCGTTGAAATTATTAAAGGGTAGATCATTCCGCTAACAAAGTCGCTCCAGCGCATGCGCCAGACATCGGCGCCCCGGCGAGCTTTCCCGTTGGACCCACGAGATTATGATCATGAAGAATAGAGGTAGGCTCGAAGTTCTTGGGGTTGGCTGGTACAGACGGGATCAATGGGCACTGCTCAAGGCTCACTCCGTGGACGCGGCAACGCTGGAAGATTCGTATGATGAGTGGCTTGCCTACGCGGAACGAACTACAGGCGAGATGCAGGAAAAGGGTATTGAATTCCGGAGAGTCGATATCGACGTAGAGGAAATGATCCGCTGGTGCAAGGCTGAAGGCAGGGCTCTGGACGGTAAGGCACGAGGAAGGTTTATTGCCCTCAAGACCAGGGATCAAGACAAATAACAGGTCCAGCAACACAAACCATCGATACATAGAGGGGGAACTGACCTCAAAAACGGGATAATCTGTGGTTGCGCCGGATCGGCCAAGATGGGGTGAAAGTCCGCCAGGAATAATGGATACGTAGCATCGCCATAGGGAGCAAGTCATTTATTGAAAATGTGAAAGCACTGTTGGGCTTCTGGGCCAAAGGGAGGGACGTCATAGAAGGCTGTGAGGCGTATCAGCTCCGGGAGGGAGCTGCTCATTATGAGGCTTTTTTCGAGGCTGAAAACGACGATATAGGCCCCGAAAACACCTATTTGTGGGACAATAAAGGTGAATAATCAAGGCCTTATCTTGGCCCGACCCCAAAGGACCAAAGGACCAAAGGAAACGGCCTGAGCGAACCAGCAAACGCACGGTACGGAGTGCCGCCTCCCGTGATTTGCGGCGTTCGGTGAGAAAAATGGAAAAAGAGTCGCGAATCATTTCCAGGGGACCGTTTAAGGGCAAGAGGATCGAATTTTCTCCCACAACTGGTATCAACAGGTTTCGTGCGATTTCTGAGGACTTCATGAACAGGATCTTTGGTCTTGAGCCGGGGGAATATTTGATCAGTGACGAGTCCAGTCTCTATGACTTCACCAGTTTTGATGAGATGGAACTTCATTACATTCATAAAAAGATCCAAGAAATGTACAATATCGATGTTTCGGACATTAAGTCGAAAAATCTACTTGAGATTTTCAGAAAAATCAGCGATAGCAAGAGTCGACCATCATGCTGATACAATCCACCGAACAAGCGGCTCCACCGGATCGCCGATAAATCCGGCTCCCGGTGAGCCGCAGCGTATCCGGAATTCTGGTTTGCTCCACTCCGGATATAATCTTTAATGTTATGCCAGTTGTATTGGAGGAAAAATGGCGGATTTAAGCTCCACAAGTATCTTAGTTACAATTGGCTCCTCGCTTCTCTCCGGAATCGTGGGAGTAGTTATTTCCACGATTTATTATCGCCGATATGAAAAACGACGGGCGAAAATTGATACCTTTAAACGGTTTTTTGCGAATCGCTATGACTTGAAAGGTGACGAGTTTTCAAGAGCTTTAAACGAAATATTTGTAATATTCCACGACTCCTCCGAAGTAATGGCAGTGCTTTCAGAGTTTCATGCAAAGGTGACTACGAAGCAAAGTTCCGAGGACGAACTGCTCCGGCTTCACAAGGCAATGTGCAAGGAGGTTAGGATTAACTTCGATAGATTCAATGATTCTTTTTTCCTGAAGCCTTTCAACACAAGGCCAGATAGTATGGCCTAACATGCGGTGTTAGGCATCGAATTTCAGTACTTTAAAGAGGGGGGCGAATATGGGGGTATTTTCGAAACTGTCCGGTGGATCCTCCAAAATCGAAAGACAGTTAGAAGACACGTACGTGCAGATATTTCAAACACTAATGGGTATGTCCCTCTCGCAGGCGAAAAGCACTTTTCGCGATCTCTGTAAGCAAGCAATACATGAAGCTAAAGCAGAAGGTACTCTAAACTTGCCGCCGAATCTCGGTGATGCCCTGTTAGAAAAGGAGGCAGGTGATCACAAAACACGTTTAATGTTGGAGAAGAGACGAAAAGAAGGGGTTAAAGATCAAGATATAAAGTGGTGGATGAACAGACATGAACTTGATAGAAAAATGATGATGAAAGTCGATGACATGAGTAAACTTGCTTTATTTATTAAACTAAAAGAAGAAGACGGTTGCTCCGAAGCTGAAGCGGCCATGAGGGTTAAGAAGTTTTTCCCCATTTATGGTGACCCTGATGACACCAGTACTTCAACTGGAGATGATAGACTACTTCCTTTTGAACTCAAAGACAGAATAAATATTTACATTGAGAAAACATCCCGCTCAGATCCTAACGGTTACAAAAGAGAGATTGAAAAATCATCTTCCTTTAATGCTTTGATAAGAAAAGAAATTAAAAACGGAAAAGTATAACTGCCTAACAAATCACTCGACGGGACGGGCGATAGCCCGCCCGTGATTTCAGTTGTTAGCCGGCTGAGAACCGGCAGCGTGGCTGACAGTCTTGGGGGCAACCACCCGTTGTGAACCGATGACAGTGATGGAGCGCAACCTATAATGGACCAGGCAACCCACAACAAGATCGTCTCCTTCATCTGGGGCATCGCCGACGATGTCCTCCGCGACCTCTTCAAGCGCGGCAAGTATCCGGACGTGATCCTGCCGATGTGCGTCATCCGACGCATGGATGCGGTGCTCGAGCCGACCAAGCAGAAGGTGCTCGACACCAAGAGGATGCTCGACGAGGCGCGCATTACTGAGCAGCGCGCCGCGCTCTGCGACGCCGCGGGCCAGGCCTTTTACAATACCTCGCGCTTCACCCTGCGCGATCTCAAGTCCCGCGGCAGCCAGCAGCAACTCCTCGCCGACTTCGAGGACTACCTCAACGGCTTCTCACCGAACGTCCAGGACATCCTCGAAAACTTCAAGTTCCGCAATCAGCTCCAAACGCTCTCTAAGGCCGACGCCATCGGCACGCTGATCAATAAGTTCCTCGACCCTGACATCGACCTCTCGCCGGCAGGCATCGACAACCACTCGATGGGCACGGTCTTCGAGGAGCTGGTCCGGAAGTTCAACGAAGAGAACAATGAAGAGGCGGGCGAGCACTGGACGCCGCGCGACGCCGTGCGGCTGATGGCGAACCTCGTGTTCCTGCCCATCGAGGCCGAAATCAAGTCCGGCACCTACCTGCTCTACGACTGCGCTTGCGGCACGGGCGGCATGGTTACCGTGGGGGAAGAGACGCTCACGGCGATCGGCGCGAAGCGCGCCCAGCAAGTCAAGTGCCTGCTCTACGGCCAGGAGATCAACCCCGAGACCTACGCCGTCTGCAAGGCGGACATGCTGCTCAAAGGCGAGGGCGAGAGCGCCGACCACATCGTCGGCGGCGCGGAATGGTCCACGCTTTCACACGACGCTTTTCCGGCGCAAGAGTTCGACTTCATGCTCGCCAACCCGCCCTACGGGAAGAGCTGGAAGAAGGACCTCGAGGCGATGGGCGGCAAGGACGGGATGTGTGACCCGCGCTTCAAGGTGATGCACAAGGGCGAGGAGCTGTCGCTCGTCACGCGCTCCAGCGACGGCCAGATGCTGTTCCTCGCCAACATGGCGTCGAAGATGAACGCCAAGTCCGCCCTCGGCAGCCGCATCGCCGAAGTCCATAACGGCAGCTCACTTTTCACGGGCGACGCCGGACAGGGCGAAAGCAACATCCGCCGTTGGCTCATCGAGAACGACTGGCTCGAGGCCATCGTCGCCCTGCCGCTTAACCTCTTCTACAACACCGGCATCGCCACCTATATCTGGGTGCTGTCGAACAAGAAGCCCGCGCACCGCAAGGGCCAGGTGCAGCTCATCGACGCCAGCCAGTGGTTCAAGCCGCTGCGCAAGAACCTCGGCAAGAAGAACTGCGAGCTCTCGCCAGAGGACATCGAGCGCATCAGCCGGACCTTCCTCGACTTCAAGGAAACGCCCGAGTCCAAAATCTTCCCCAACGCCGCCTTCGGCTACTGGAAGGTCACGGTCGAGCGCCCGCTGCGCCTGCACAGCCAGCTCACCCTCAAGGCCATCGAGACGCTGCGCTTCACCTCGGGTGACGAAGACCTGCGCGCCTCACTCTACGAGGAGTTCGGCGGCGACCTCTTCACCAAGTTCGCCAAGGTCTCCGCCGCGCTGGAAAAGCGACTTGCTGACTGGGGTGGCGACGAGGAAGAAGCCGACGACGAAGAGGGCGGCAGCACGAAGAAGGGCCTGCCCGAGAAAAAGAAAAAGAAACTGCTCGACCCGAGGACCTGGGAGCGCGACGGCCGCCTTGTCGAAGTAGCCACGAAGCTGCGCGCGGCGCTGGGCGACCAGCTCTTCGAGGACCACAACATCTTCCGCGACCGTGTGGAAGCCGCACTCAGGAAGGCCGACATCAAGCTCCCCGCCGCCGACCTCAAACAGATCCTCAGGGCCGTGAGCTGGCGCGTCGAGACCGCGCCGCCCGTCATCGCCAAGGTGCACAAGCCCGGCAAGGCCAAGGCCGATCCGCTGCGCGGCCTGTTCGAAGCAACCGTGGACGGCAAGCCCGCCATCGTCGAGTACGAGCCTGACTCCGACCTGCGCGACACCGAGCAGGTGCCGCTCCTGGAAGACGGCGGCATCGAAGCCTTCATCCGCCGCGAGGTGCTGCCCTACACGCCCGACGCGTGGATCAAGGAAGACGCCACCAAGATCGGCTACGAGGTGAGCTTCACGCGGCACTTCTACAAGCCGCAGCCGCTGCGCACGCTCGAGGAAATCAGCGCCGACATTCTGGCTATTGAAAAGGAGGCCGAGGGGCTGCTGGATGGCTTGTTGAAGGTTGGGGCCAAGCCATGAAAAGGAAGGCCGACCCTCCACGCCAGAAACTCAAGCCCACCGCGCTACAGCCCGGGAGGCGTCAACCCCCCGGCCATTCCGCCTGGACAGAGGTGCCTGCCATCGTTGATGAGGCGGCGCTCCTCACGGACCTGAGAGAACTGATCCAGTCCGCCCGCCAGCGGATTGCCACGGTGGCGAACTCGACCACGACGCTGCTGTACTGGCATCTCGGGCGCCGACTCCTCGCCGAGAGCCTTCAGGACGAGCGGGCGCAGTACGGAAAACGAATTCTCGCGACCGTGTCACGAGAATTGACCGTCGAGTTCGGGCAGGCCTTTACCCTCCGCTCGCTCTATCGCGCCATTCAGTTCTGTCAGGGCTTCACGGACCAGGAGATTGTGTCGACGCTGTCGACACAATTGAGCTGGAGCCACTTCATCGAGCTGCTCCCAATCAAGGATCCTCTGGCCCGCGATTTCTATGCCGAAATGTGCCGCATCGAGCGTTGGGACGTGCGCACGCTGCGACTGAAGATCGGTGGCATGTTGTTCCAGCGCACTGCGCTGTCGAGAAAACCGGAAGCCGTTATCTCGGCGGAGATCGCCAAGCTCCGGGACGGGCAGATGAGCACCGACCTCGTCTTCCGCGACCCCTACCTGCTCGATCTGCTCGGCTTGAAGGGTGCCTACAGCGAGCGCGACCTCGAGAGCGCTATCCTGCGTGAGATCGAAGGTGTGTTGCTGGAGCTGGGCTCGGGCTTCACCTTCGTCGCCCGACAGAAGCGCATGAGCGTCGGCAAAGACGATTTTCATCTCGACCTGCTCTTCTTCCACCGCCACCTGCGCCGGCTGATTGCCGTCGAATTGAAACTGGAGTCTTTCCAGCCTGCGCATGTTGGCCAGATGGAGCTGTACCTGCGCTGGTTGGACAAACACGAACGTGCTCCCGGCGAGGAAGCCCCGATCGGACTCATCCTTTGCGCCTCCGCCGATGCCGAGCAGGTGGAGCTGCTCGAGCTCGATGCCAAATCCATCCGCGTCAGCGAGTACCTCACGGAGTTGCCGCCGCTGCCGCTGCTCCGCGCCCGACTGCACCAGGCCATCGAACATGCGCGGGAGCAGGCGGCCAGACGGCTCCCAGGCTCAGGGGAACAGCCATGAGCGCCGACGCCATACAAGCGATCCACACCCTCGCAAACAGCATGCGGGATCTTCAGCGGCAGGCAGCGCAGCAATACCTACCGGTTGTTGATGACATCTTGCGCACCCGCTCCCGCGATACCCAGCACATTGAGCATACGCTCGATGGCCTGCTCGACTTCTGCGGCCACGAACCCGTGCTGCAACTGTACAAGAAGCTCTGTCGCCACTATTGGGACATCAACCCCGTCGCCACCGCCGACTACATCAACGCCTACCGCGAATACTGGGATAGCGACGAACCGGGAGGCCAGCCGTGATCGCCGACCTGAAGCCGTATGCGGAATACAAGGAGTCGGGGCTGCCGTGGCTTGGGCAGGTGCCGGGGCATTGGTCAGTCAGCCGCATCAAGACCGTCCTCCGAGAGGCCGACTACCGCTCTTCTGACGGCTTGGGCACATTGCTATCGCTTACTCGTGTTCGTGGGCTGATTCCTCACAAGGACATGACTGACAAGATGCACAGTGCAAAAACGCTCGTGGGTTACAAGCGCTACGGCACCGGGCAAATTGTGATGAACCGCATGCAGGCTTGGAGTGGAATGTTCGGCGCTGGCCTGACTGATGGACTGGTCAGCCCGGACTACGCCCAATCGGGTGGGGTCGGGCCAAGCGAAGTATGTGATATGGCATGGAGTCCTGCTAAATTTGCCCTCTGAAATGGGCCTATAATGAGTTTTTCGAGGGCAAAAAGGTTGTTTTTTCTCGAAGCCGATGGCAAGAGCAAAGCGACATTATATTCCGGGCTACATCTGGCATATCACTCATCGCTGCCACAACGGAGAGTTCCTCCTTAAATTCTCAAAGGATCGGTACCTAAAACATGAAATACGACAAGGAAGAAAAGGCCATTATTGATGCTTACGAGAAAGGAAAAATGAAGCTTTCCACTCCGTCAAGAAAGGAGATTGAAGCGATAAAGGCGACCGCAAAAAAGACATTGGTTAAGAACAAACGAATAACCATACGTCTCTACGACCACGACTACCAGGGCATTCAAAAGAAAGCGATGGAAATGGGTGTACCCTATCAAACCCTCATTTCCGGCATTATCCATCGATACATAGAGGGGGAACTGACCTCAAAAACGGGATAACCGGCGGTTGCACCGGATCGGCACCGCTATTTGCAGTGGCTCTGAAAGCCCCCGCATACTGACCACCCCCCCTGGTTCGTAAAATACACGCCCCGGCCTGTGCCATCAAGAAAAAAATTCACAAAAAAATTTCTCTTGACAAGAGATGGCCGTGATTTATAATCCCTTTCACGAGTGGTCTTACCAGTATACAGCCTTACCATTCGGCATGACCCAAGCCTTCGCATTTATCGTTTCGTAAGGGGGTCTCTTGGCCATAAAAAAGGGAATGCCTCTGCAGCCGGTAAAGAAGTCCCGGCTTTATGAAAGCGCCGTCGATCAGATCCGGTCCCTGATCCTGGCGAATAACTATGAACCCGGAGATCGTCTGCCGTCGGAGCGGGAACTGGCGGAGCAGCTCTCCATCGGCCGGCCTTCGGTGAGGGAGGCCTTGCGCATCCTCGGGGCCATGGGGCTCATCGAGATCCGGGTGGGCAACGGAACGTACGTCCGGGACGTAAGCCTCCTTCCCTATATCGAATCCTTAATCACCCTCATCAGCTCCCGCTTGAAGAATCGCGAAGAGAATATTTTGAAACTCTGGCAGGTGAGGAAAATACTGGAGGCTGGGAATGTCGCCTTGGCCTGCTCCCGGATGACCCCCCGGCGGCTTGAGAAAATGGAAGCCTGTGTCCGGGAGATGGAGGGGAATATCAAAAAGCGGGAGGTTTTCTTCTCTACGGGGGTCCAATTCCACCGGGAGATTGCGGAAGCCACGGGCAACGAGATTCTGATCTTGATCTGGAATAATCTGTGGGATATGATCCTCCGGAGCGACTTGTATCGCCGCCGGTACAGTCCGAATTTCCGGATGCTCCATTCTCCGCAGCAAGCGCTCGAGGGGCACAAGAAAATTTGCCGCGCCCTGGCCCGGGGAAATCGTGGGGAGTCTCTACGGGCCATGGAAGAGCACTTGGAGAAAGAAGAAGGCGCTTTCCGGGAGGTTTTGAAAATCCGGGGCAAAAGGAAGGAAAGAACCGCTTTGGAGGGGGATCCTGGAAAAAGGGAAATATTTGACGGGGTAATCCTATAGAAGGAGGG
>Ga0315291_10005073_pt1 | contig 16615 bp, 13 predicted proteins | sample YL17G12_20_MG_FD_203070 | JGI IMG/M metagenome (GOLD analysis project Ga0315291, IMG submission 203070) | Sediment microbial communities from Yellowstone Lake, YNP, Wyoming, USA - YL17G12_20 | ecosystem: Environmental > Aquatic > Freshwater > Lake > Sediment | place: USA: Wyoming | collected...
AAGCAGATCGTATCTTATGCCGGGTCAAGAGAACCGGCTGTTCTCAAGTGCCGTGGTCGCACGTTCAGCGAACGGCACGGGTTTTCGACCAATCATAAGATACGTCAATTTCGCAACACTACACTAGCAGTAGGTCGTCCAAGGCCATACCTGGCATCACTTGGTCTCCCGGAGTTCCTCCAAGAACTCGTCAAGAGAGGCGATCAGCGATTGCGCCGCCTCTGCAAGTTCACGTCGTGTCGCCTTGGCTCTTCGCTTTGCCGCCTCAATTGAAGCTGAGTCAAAATCCTCCAGGGCCAACCGCAGGGCCTTCAAGAGGGAGTGCAGTTTGCGTGGAGACACGGGGTCGCGCCTCAGAAAGTCCGGAAACGCTTTCACTAATTCATCTTGGGCCTCCGCATAGGTAAATTCAGTGGTCTTGTGCAGCTGCGACAGAATTGCTTTCAGCCTTCTTCTGTCAGCGTCAGATTTCATGGGCTCCCGAAAGAACGGCGCCACTCGGCGCACCTCTATCGCCCTGACAAGCGAGTGCTTCTCCAACTTCTCAAACAGATCTTGTCTGACTTCATCAACTGGCACTTTTTCAAAGTATTCCGGGTAGTTCGTCACTGCGGGAATGATGATCTTCTCTTCAATCTCATAGATATACGTGTAACCTTCTTCTTCCGGATTGGCATAGAGCCTTTCCTTGATCTTTTTGGGCCAACGCAAAAAATATGCGCGATTCAATGCCGTCCTTTCCTCAATGCCAGTTGCCTTGACAAGCTCTTCGGCAATGGCTTTGAGCTGCGCTCGCTCATCGGCAATAGACCGAATCGACCGGCTGCCAACGATGCGGCCGTAAACCGCCTCCAACGCACGGCACTCCTGAACAGGCCCCCATGGCTCCCTATTGTGGTGAATCTGAAACATTCGAAAAAGAATGTCTTCGGGAGAGTACTCCCCCTCTTCGTCCAATACGAAGGCGGGGATCTTCTTGATGCCCAGCGCCTTACACGCCAAGAATCGTCTTTCGCCGTCAATGAGCAAGTACTGATCCTCCCCCCGTTGCGATACAACGATAGGCACCATAACACCAAACTTCGTTATGGAATCATTGAGATATGCGAGTTTCTCATCCTTAGTTTGGAAATTTATCCCCCGAGGGTTTACGCGGTTGGGCGTGATCTTCGCGACCTCTATGTGTGTCAGTCTCATGCCGGGTTCCTCCGTCTCCGCAACGCTATGCCCAACGCCCATTTATCTGGTGGCGAGCCCCAGAATGTGGCTAAGGATAACCATCTTGGCCTTTCCGTTCAAGAGGGACCATGTTCCTGCTATGAGTTTCCGGAGTGTCTGCTCAGTGGTCACCGTATTCCCCTTTCAAAAGGTTGTGAGCCATCTGGCGCACTGGCGGCATTCCCGCTGGCGCTGTCAGTTCCGGTAGAGTCGAGGTCTGGCGCGGTGGAATAGGTCGGGCATAGCCGTTGGCCGCCCCTTTCGGTTGGCGGTGCCTCACGGGCCTGACCCTGCTCCGTTTCCAGACACCGCTCATCGAACCGGACGTGCGGATTTCCCGCATCCGGCTCTCGGAGACAGCCTCACGCTCTTCGGCGTGGAGCGCCGCCTGCGACTTCTGGACCCTTTCAGAAGTGGATAGGAGTTCCGGCGACAGGAGAGTCATCTCTTCCCCCCTTGGGGTTTTGGGCCCGGCTTCTGCGGCTACATCATGCGGGCGAGGAGGGGTTCCAGGCGGTCCAGCAGCGCCGGGGCGCCCAGCGGCCGGCCGGTCCGAGCGCGGCGGCCAAGACGAGATTCTTCGGCCCGCAAGCGGGCCTCAGAATGACAAACGCGTTCCTTTGGCAATACAGCGGTCAATAAAACGCTACAGGTCAGTACTTGCCGCACGCGCGGATGGTGTCGAACATGGCCAGGACGTTCTCGACGGGGGTTTCTTCGAGGATGGAATCGTGGCTGGCCCCGGCCACGTATCCGCCGCCGGGCTTCATGATGTCGAGGACCTTGCGGGTCTCTTGGCGCACCAGGTCCGGCGTGCCCTTGATGAGCACGTGGTGCGAGTCGATGGCGCCGTTAAAGAGGATCTTGTGGCCGAACTCGCGCTTGAGGCGCCTTAGGTCCATCCCCGCGCACGACGGCTGGACGGCGTGCAGGCCGTCGAGGCGGGCCTGAATCAGGGCCGGGATGAGCGGCGCAAAACCCCCGCAGCAGTGCATCATCACCTTGAGGCCGTAGCCGTGGCCCAGGTCGATGAGGCGCTTAAGGTGCGGCAGGATGAACCGCTCGAACAGGGCGGGGGAAAGCAGCGGCCCCGTCTGGCTGCCCAGGTCGTTGCCGATGAAGAAGATGTCGATGGCCCCGGCGGCCGCATCGAAGATCCGCCGGCTCACCTCGGCGTAGTAGTCCACCATGTGCCGCATGAGGGCATCCACCACCTCGGGGACATCGTACATCTTCAGGTACAGGTCCTCCATGCCCATCAGGTCGATGGCATCGTGCCAGAAGGGGGACCAGTCGCCGCCGAGGATGGCGTACAGGCCGCCCCAGGCGAGGGCCTCGGCGCGGAGGTGCGAAACGTCCATCCCATTCGGGTCCGGCCACGCGTATTCGTTCACCTGGGCGAGCGTCGCGCCTTGGAGCGGGTGGCTGATGGGCTGGCCGTAGCCCATGCCGTGGCGCTCGACGCCGAAGGGCGTCCGCGAGGTCGCGCCCGGCGCAAGTTGAATGGGCGGCCCGGCGTACCTGGCGACCACGCGGCGGAAATCGTCGCCGAAACGGACTCGCAGGGCCTCGTCGTCGGCCAGGTTCAACTCGCGCTTGGCCTTGGCCCAGAACTCGGCCGATGAGCCGCACCAGGCCGGCACACGGTCGGGCTGGTGGTGGGCGAAGGCCGTCAGGACGCGCTCTCGGGAGTTCATAGTGCCGCCCTTTTATCGGGGCCGTGCAGCCCAGCAGGTCACCGCCGCGTCGGGAGGTGATTTCAACCGCAAAGAACGCAAAGAACGCAAAGGGAAACGTGATCTTGGGAAAACCAAGAAGAATCTCCTTTGTGTTCTTGGCGCTCTTTGCGGTTGCTGCCGGCTGCGCGTGGCTTCGCGCGGTGGGCAGGAATGCCCACCGCGCGGAACCTGTGCTCTGACTCAATCCATATGAAACACTTCCGGCAGGTTCGCCCACCATTCGCCGGGGGCCCGCGTCGGGATGGGGTCCTGGCAGGGGATGCAGTGCGACCACCAGCGCTGCGTGGTTGGGTCGGCGGCCATCCGGGCCATGTCGGCGGCAAAGTCCTTGCCGTGGTACTCGAAGTAACTGAAGAGGTAGAACCGGCCCTTCTCGACCTCGGCCAGGTAGATGGAGTAGTTGCGGATGTTGCAGGCGGCGATCATCGCGAGCACATCCGGCCAGACCGCCGCGTGCAGTTTCTGGTACTCCGCCAGTTTCTCCGATCTCAGGCCGATGACCATGCCGTAGCGCTGCATGAATCTCCTCCCGTTCTTATACAGGATCACCGGGCGGGAGCAGCCCGATTTCTCCGAGTTGTCGCCCGCCGAATGACCAATGACCAAGCACGAATGACCAATCAAACGGCAAGGCCCAATGACGAAGCCGGCCTGGGCCTGCCACAGGCTTACTTATTGCTTCTTTTCACTCTTAACAAACCAACCGCCCACTGTAAGCAGCGCGAAAAAGAGAATCGCCCAGTCCAGCGCCGGCAGACCGGCGTAGAAAAGCACATTCAAAGCGACGGAATCCTTGTTCGCCAACCAGCCGTAGAAGCCAGGATGGCAGCGGCTGATTATCTCGGCGTGCAGAATGCTCAGCAGACCCCCGATGTACGCCACCGCGTTTTCCTGTCCGCAGCGTGTCCAACCGCCCAGGTACAGCAAGAGAACGCCTGTGCCCGTAAGCACGATGCCGGAAAGGGCGGACAGCACAAGACGTCGTCTTAGGCTCACGACTCAGACCTCCCGGTCAAACTCGCCCAGGGCGAGCGGATACCGCCCGCACTCGCGCACCAGTTGCATCACGTACTCATACGTTGCCGGGGCGACGTTGTCGGGCACCGAGTGGTCGGACTGGAAGATGTACCCGCCGCCCTTGGCGGCATTGAGTTTCGTCAGGACCTCTCGCCGCACCTCCTGGCGGTCGTTCGTGGCCAGGACCCGCACGTCAATGTTGCCGTTGAAGGCCCAGCGGCGGCCGAAGCGGCGCTTCAGGTCCACCACGTCGAGGCCCGCCTTGGCCTCCAGCGGGTTGTACGCATCCACGCCGGCCTCGATCATGTCCTCAAAGACCGCGCTGGCGTTGCCGCAGCCGTGATAGATGGTCTTGAGGCCCGCGGCGTGGGCCGCCTCACAGATGCGCTTGAGTTGCGGCTTATAGACCTCGCGCCAGTACTTGGGGGAGAAGAACATGCCGTGGTCGTAGGCGATGTCGCCCCAGATGTAGAGGCCGCGCAGTTTCCCGGCGGCCGCGGCAACCTGGCCCTCGACGATGCCGACGAGGAAGTCGCCCAGCCGCGCGATGAACCGCGCCATGCGGCCGGGCGCCTCGGCCAGTTTCATCAGGACGTTCTCGGTGCCCATGATGCGCCAGATCATCTCGTGCGGCTCGCAGACGCTGCCGAAGACGCAGAAATCGTCGGCGCAGGAGTTCACCCGGTCGACGAACGAGGGCAAGCCCAGGACCAGTTCGTCGCCCACGGCGTTGATCTGGTCGTCGATGGCCGCATGGTAGCGGCGCGGGTCGCGCGGGTCGTCCAGCGCCAGGGCCTCCATCTGCTCCAGCGTCTGGGTGTCGAAATCCTTGTAGTGCGGCATGGGGAAGGTGCTGCGCCGCTCGATCGTGGCGCCGAAGCCGGTCCGGACGACCTTGCGGTCGGGCGTGTTCTCTAAGACCTGGATGCCCGTGATATGCGGGTCCATGTTGGGCGTGAGGACGATGAGGTCAATGTCCCAGTGGCGGTAGGGGTTGAAGTCGTCGCCGAACTCCTTGCGGCAGCGCCGCAGGAAGTTGGTCCAGAAGAACTCACCCACGGGCACGCGGTCGGCCTCGCGGTGCGCGAGGGCCGCCATCACGCGTTCGGCCTTGATTGCCGCCTTATCCATTTCAGGGCCTCAACCCAACAGTCGATTCGCGGCCAGGCCATTTATCGCCGTTTCAAGAGCCGGTTTCAACCGCAAAGGACGCAAAGAGCGCAAAGGGAAACGCGATCTTGGGAAAACCAAGAAGAATCTCCTTTGTGTTCTTGGCGCTCTTTGCGGTTCGACTCGCCCGCTCTCCGGCCGACGGCGCTGACCTCGCGAGCCAGTCCCCCTCATCCCCAGCCCCCCGCAATCCGCAATGGCTGTTACCACTGTGCCGGCAGGTACTGGTCCACATCGTCCCTGGTGATGATGTGCTTGGGCAGATAGTGGACCGGCTTGGCAATCTCCTTGCCGCAGAACCAGTCGGCGGCGACTTTCATCGGCAGCGCGCCGTCGGCCTCGGCGGACTGATACGTCATGGCGTGGAGCGTCCCCGCCTTGATGAAGTCCATGCCGACCTTGGAGTTGCCGGCGGCCACGCGGATGATGTCGTCGCGGCCGGCGGTCTTGCAGGCCTGGTCGATGCCGATCTGGGCGCCGGAATCGTCGGCGCTCACGATGCCTTTGAGTTCATCCTTGTACTTGGCGATCCAGTCGGAGACCACCTGCATGGTCTTTTCGGCCTCGAGTTTGGTGGTCTGCTTTTCGAGCAACTTCATCCTGGGGGCGATCTTCTTGAGTTCGGTGATGATGGACCAGGTGCGCGAGAAATACGGCGACCCGCCCGGCATGTGCTGGACGATGCAGTACCCGCCCTCGTCGTTCATCCGCTTGGCGAACTCGCGGACCAGCATGCGGATCTGGCCCCAGTCGTCCGGCCCGGTCCACGTCAGGACGTACGGCATGCCCGCGTCCACCGGGATGAGGTTGGAGGCGATGACCGGGATGCCCGCCTGGTTCAGTTTCCGCAGCATCGGCACGACGCTCTTGGCGTCCACCGGGAAGATAATCACCAGGTCCGGCCGCTCGTTGATGACCTGGTCCACCTGCTGCGACTGGATGTTGACGTCGGCGTTGCCGGCGGTCAGGGTCTTGAGGTGAATGCCGTACGCATCGGCGACCCTCTGCATGCCGCGCGTGTAGGCCGTGGTGTACGGGTGGTCCATGTGCCTGAGGCACACGATGCGTTTGCCCCTGGCGCCCGACTGGGGCGACTTCGGGAGGTTCGTCTTCGTGCACCTCCACCCGGCGTACTCCATGTCGTACCAGTGCAGGGGGTCGTCCTCGGGGAGGGCCTCGGGGTTGGCCGGACGGTCGGGCGGCACGAGGGGCGAGGAATCCATGATGAGGAGGGGCTGGTTGTCCGTGCCCCGGAGTTTGGAGACGTCCACGGCCAGACCTTCCTCGCAGGCCTTCTTCATCTGCTCGGCGGACATCTGGCCGCCTTGCTCCGTTTGGCAGCCGGCGGCTGCGACGAGGCCCAGTGCCATGAGGGCTGCGAGTGAGAATTTCACGTTCATGGCCATGTTCCTAGCCTATATAGCCCCCCGTGAACACACGGGGGGCCGCATTTGGGGTGCGCTCGTCGCCGTGCCGCCCCCGGTGTATTCACCGGGGGCTAAATATGGCCGCCGTGCCGCCCCCGGTGTATTCACCGGGGGCTAAATATGGCCGCCGCGCCGCCCCCGGTGTATTCACCGGGGGCTAAATATGGCCGCCGTGCAATTCTCTCAGCAGGTCCTGCCTCTGTCCGCGTTTCTTTTCGCGCCGGTGCTCCGCGTAGGCATCATATAGGATAATCAGGGCCAGCACCAGTCCGCCGGCCATCAACTGGACCTCGTAACCCTCGCCGCGGCAGTTCAGGCCGCTGATGAGGGCCGCCAGCAGCACCAGCGCGACCGCCGAGTCGACGAGGCTGCCCTTGCCGCCCTGCATGCTCGTGCCGCCGATGATGACCGCCGCCACGATGGTCATGAGGGCGTTGTCGCCCAGCGTGGGGTTGGCCACGGCCTCGCTCATCGCCACCACCGCGCCTCCCAGCGTGGAGAGCACGCCCGACAGGACGAACGCCCCGACCGTGTACCGGTCCACCCGCAGGCCCGAGTACCATGCGGTCTGCGGGTTGCCGCCCATCAGGTAAAACCCCTTGCCGACGGGCGTGTACCGCATGAGCGCCGCCATCAGGCCCGCCACGGCGAACTGCGCCAGGATGAGCGGCGTGATGACCCAGACCAGCGGCTGCTGGAACCCGTCGGCCAGCGCGAACGAACGGGCCGGAAGAGTGTCGCCGCCGCAGTAAATGAAGACCACGTTCTGCACGATGATCATCGTGCCGAGCGTGACGATGAACGAGTTGATTCTGGCCTTGGCCACCAGCAGGCCGTTCACCAGGCCCAGCGCCAGGCCGGCCAGGAGGGCCGCGCCGAAACTGCCCGCCCAGGCCATCGCCGGCGGCAGGCCGAGCGCTGCCAGGCGCGGTTCCAGGCCCACGGCCATCATGCCGCCCAGCGTCATGGCCGACCCGATGGAGAGGTCCAACTGGCCGCTGATCATCACGATGTTGAAGCCCATGGCGGCGGGCAGGTTGACACCGGCCGCCTTCAGGATGTTGCCGAAGTTGCCCGACGTCAGGAAGTTCGGTGCGATGGCCGTCATGACGGCCACGATGGCCGCCAGCAACAGGTACACCCTGTACCGATAGGCCAGGGCGAGGGCCCTGCCCGCGGCCGCGCCCGGCCGGGGGCCCGTCGCCTGCGCCTGCCTGGAACCTGTGTCGCTACGCATCGTCGAGGCCCGACTTTCTGCGCGAGTAGGAACCGGCGCCCACGACCAGGATGAAGACCACGCCTTGCACGATGGCTTTCTCGAATTCGCCGAAGGTGAAGTCCCCGACCCGCACGAGCGACAGGACGCTCGAGAGGAGGGCAATGACCATCACGCCGCCGATGACGCCCAGGATGCCGCCCCGGCCGCCGGCCAGCGTCGTGCCGCCGATGACCACCGCCGTGATGGCCGCAAAGTCGTATCCCCTGCCGACGTACTGGGCGCCCACCTTGTTGAAACTCGTCAGGAGGATGCCTGCGGCGGCCGAAGTGGCCGACGAGATGATGAACGCCGCCATGACCGCCCGTCGCACGTTCACGCCCGTCATCCGCGCCACCTCGTACGATGAGCCCGCCAACTTCAGTTGCGCCCCGAAGCCCGTGTGGCGCATGAGGAAGTACCCGGCCGCCGCCAGGATGGCCAGGATCGCCACAGGCAGCGGCACGATACTCAGCACCTCAACGTGGTAGAGGTCCAGGAAGGCGCGGCCGGCGTCCGTGGCGGCATCCGGGTACACCTGGGCGCCGCCGTAGGCCTTGCGGATGACGCCCGAGAGGACCGCCATCATCGCCAGCGTCCAGATGATCGGGTTCAGTCGCAGGTACCCGACCACGAGGCCGTTGGCGAGGCCGATGGCCATGCCGGCCGCAAGGCCCGCCGCCAGGCTGGCGATGAATCCGTACTTCAGGGCCGAAACGGCGATGATGCCCGACAGGGCCATGATGCCCGGGATCGAGAGGTCCACGTAGTGCCGGCTGTACGTGATGAACGCGACGCCGACCGAGACGATCCCCAGGAGCGCCACCGCCAGCGCCGTCTGCATGAGGTACTTATGCGTCAGGAACTCCGGCGAAATGGCCCGCCCCGCCCCCACCAGCGCGAGCACCAGCGCGTAAACGAACACGAGGCCCCAGTCCGGGCTGTGCGGCCGAAGACTCAACCGCGGAGGACGCAGAGAACGCAGAGAGAAGATTGAGAAAAAACCACGACAAGAACGACTCAAACAAAGACGCAAGAAGGCAATGAGCCCCAAGCGAGGATTTGTTTTTCCTGGAGTGCCGGCTTCTTTCTGCAAGAAGTTTTTCTCCGCGTTCTCTGCGCCCTCCGCGTTTAATCGGACGGTGCTCATGCCGGCTCCAGGTCTCCCACGCCGTTGGCGGCCAGCAGGGCCGCGCTCTCGCTGCGCCGGTCCTCGGGCAACTGCCCGATGAGGTGCCCCTTGCGCATGATGAGGATGCGGTCCGAGAGGCCGACCAGTTCGGGCAGGTCCGATGAAATCAGCAGGATGCACTTGCCCTGGTCGGCCAGCGCGCCGATGGCCTGGTGGATGACCACCTTGGCGCCCACGTCCACGCCGCGCGTGGGCTCGTCCAGGATGAGCACTTCCGGGTCGGCGGCCAGCCACTTGGCCAGGAGGACCTTCTGCTGGTTTCCGCCCGAGAGGGTGCCGGCCGTCCGCGACGGGTCGGGCGGCAGCACCTGGAGCGTGCGGACCAAGTCCCCCAGGATTCCCCGGCCGCGCCCGCCGAAGTAAACGCCGGCGGTGCACTGGCGCGGGATGATGGCCGAGAGGATGTTGGCCGCCACGTCCAGCCGCAGGGCCAGGCCCTGGGCCTTGCGGTCCTCCGTCAGGTACGCGAGGCCTGCCCTGATGGCCGCGCGGTAACTCCTGGGCGTTACATCCATGCCGCCCAGGCGAACGTGTCCCTCATCGACCGGGTCGATGCCGCAGAGGCTGCGGGCCAGTTCGCTGCGGCCCGCGCCCGAGAGGCCGCACAGGCCCAGGATCTCGCCCGCGCGGATGCCGAAGGAGACGTCGTGGAAGAACCCGTAGCGGCTGAGGTTCTCGACGCGGAGTTTCTGCGCCCCGGGGCGCGTCTTCCGCCGGGCGTACAGGTCGGAGGCCGACCGGCCCACCATCATCTCCACGAGGGCGGCGGGCGTGACCTGGTTCATCGGGCGCGTGGCCACCCGCCGGCCGTCGCGCAGGACCGTGACGCGGTCGGCCACCTCGAAGATCTCCGCCAGGTGATGCGAGATGTAGACGATGGCCAGCCCCTGGCGGCGGAGGTTGCCGATGATGGCAAAGAGCCGCTGGACTTCCTCGCGGCCCAGGGCGCTCGTCGGTTCGTCCATCACCAGGATGCAGGGGTTGTTGCCCAGGGCCTTCGCGATCTCCACGAGTTGCGCCTCGTGCGGGCTGATCTCCTCGACGGGCATCTCGGGGTCAAGGTCCAGGCCCACGCGGCCCAGGCACCGGCGTGTCTCGGCCAGCATGGCCCCGCGGTTCACAACGAGGCCGCGCGCCGGCAGCCGGCCGGCCAGGATGTTCTCGGCAATGCTCAGGGCGGGCGCCAGGCTCAGTTCCTGGTGGATCATCTGGATGCCGTTGGCCTTGGCGATGGCGGGGGAGTGCAGCAGGACCTCGCGGCCGCCGATGAGGATGCGGCCGGTGTAGTCGTCGAACGCCCCGGCGATCATCTTCATCAGCGTGGACTTGCCCGCCCCGTTCTCGCCCACCAGGGCGTGCACCTCGCCGGCGTGGACGGCGAAGTCCACGTTGTCCACGGCCAGGGTGCCCGGGTAGCGCTTGCTGACCTTCTCCATCTGGAGTGCCATACCCGAGTCTGTCATCCGATGGCTCGCGCGGTTGCCTGGTGGAACGCGGTTCGCCGCGAGCCTAGCATTTTGGGTAGGTTGTTTCAACTGAATCGCCGCCCCGCAGGCAGGCGGAAGGCGCGGCCGTGCCACCCAGACTGAGCGCATACATTCGGCCGCTGTATTGCTTGACCGGCCTGCCCTCCGCGTCTATGCTGGCTCGCCCGTGCCCCGAAGTTGGCGCATATTGTCATGAGCCCGCCGCGGTGCGGCATGGCGCTGTACGAGCCCGCCCGCGGTGCGGCATGGCGCTGTACGAGCCCGCCCGCGGTGCGGCATGGCGCTGTACGAGCCCGCCGCGGAAGCGGCGGGGTATCCACTAAGGGAGAGAGCCCATGGATTATCGCACAGAGCCCCTGATGCGTTACTTCGACGATGCCGCTGCGGCGCAGCCGATGCCCGGCGGCGGGAGCGTGGCCGCCGTCGCGGCGGCGCTCGCCTCCACGATGGCCTCGATGGCCGCGGGCTTCACGGCCGGCAAGGAGAAGTTCAAGGCCGTCGAGCCCGAGATCCAGGCGGCCCTGGCGCGCCTGGCCGACCTGCGCCGGGCGCTCCTGGACATGGCGCACGAAGACATGGTCGCCTGGGCGACCGTCATGGCCGCCTACCGCCTGCCGAAGAACACGGATGCCGAGAAGGCCGCCCGGACCGAGGCCGTCCTCGCGGCCACCCGGTCGTCGCTCGGCCTGGTGGGCCGCGTGCTCGATGCCGCACGCGACGTGGCCGCCGCCAGCCGGCGCCTCGCCCAGATCGCCAATCCGAACCTCCTGAGCGACGTGGGCGTGGCGGCCGAACTGGCGCTCGGCGCGGCCCGCGCGGCCCGCATCAACGTGGCCGTGAACCTGGCGGGCTACGGCGACGCCGCCCATGCGGCGGCCGTCCGCGCGGCCTCCGACCAGGCGGTTGCCGAGGCCGAGCGCCTGGCGCTCGAGACGCGCCACATTGTCATGAGGCACTTGAAAGCATGAACCGCGGAGAAAGCGGAGCGCGCGGAGACGAAATGCCGTTATTGTTGTGCCAGGTTTTTCTCCGCGCTCTCCGCGCTCTCTGCGGTTGAAGGAACGGCAACAGAGACCTGGAGGAACGGGATGGCCCTGGATCGCGAATACAAGATTGACGCCTCGTCGCGCTGCTGCCGCACGTGCCGGCGGGTTTTCGGCGTCGGCGACGAGTATTACTCGGCCGTGGCCGAAACGGCCCAGGAGAATCTCCTGGAGCGCCACGATTTCTGCCCCGCGTGCTGGAAGCCGGGCGAGGCCGGGTACTTCAGTTTCTGGAAGACCCGCGTGCCGGAGCCCGAGCCGCCCGTCCAGCGCGGGCCGCGCCTCATCGACCTGGGCCGGCTGATGCAACTCTTCGAGCACCTGGCCGACTCGCCCGACCCGCAGGCCCGGCGATTCCGTTACGTCCTGGCGCTGGTGCTGATGCGGAAGCGGCGGCTGAAGGTCATGGAATCGCGGCGCCCCAAGGACGGCGGCGAAGAGTTGACCCTGCGTGAGACGGGCACCCAGCGGATGCACCAGGTCTCGGCGCCCTCGGTGACGGAGGACGAAATCCGCTCGGTGGCCGACCGCCTGCGCGAGATCCTCGACATGCCCGAAAAGTGGGACCAGGCGACGGACACCGGCGAGGGCGAACCGCCCCCCGCTGCCGCGCCTGAGGCGCCGCCCGAGGCCGCCGGTCCTGACACGCCAACAGGGGGCGAACGCGAGGCCGATGCCGGTACTGCGACCATTTAGCCGGGGGGGCCGCCTGCCGCGCGCTGCTGCGATACTGCTGATGTCGGCGATTGCAGCGGCGGCCGGCTGCGGGCCGATGCGCGCCCCGGCTGCCCTTGCGCCGGTCGCGCTGCGCCTGTCGCCGGCGGAGGTCATCGAAAGGCATAACGCCTGGGCCGACTCGGTCCAGCAACTCTGGTCTCGCGCCGCCGTCGGCCTCATCATGCCGCGCGACGACAGCCGCGGCCAGCGCGCCCGCTACGACATGGACGGCCACCTGTTTCTCGTCAAGCCCGACCGCCTGTTTCTGCACGGGCAGGTCCTGGGGCAGGAAGTCTTCAAGATGGGGACGGGCGGCGAACGGTTCTGGCTCTGGATTAGGCCGAAAGTGAACACGGTGTGGACTGGCCGCCGCGGCGGGGAGGGCGAGCGGCGGTTCATCCTGTCCCCGGCCGACCTGATGCTGGCGCTGGGCCTGTTCCGGATCGACCTTTCGCCCGAGGCGCCGGCCGACTTCGAGGCCCAGCCGCATGCCTATGTCCTGACGCTCCGGCAGCGCCGCGGCGCCGACACGCTGCCCCTGCGGCGCATCTGGTTCGACCGCCGCACGTTGCGGCCCATTCGCGTTGACCTCTTCGACGACAGGGGAACGGCGATCGTCATGGCCGAACTCCTGGCGTACGAAAAGGTGGGCGAGATGGACGTCTGCGGGGCCTACCGCGTGCGGTTCTACGGCGACGAAGAGGTTGACCTGGTCCTCGTCCTGAGCAACGTCCGCCTTGACAAGAAGATCCCCGACGCCGTCTTCGAGTACAAGGTCCCGCCGGGGGCCAAGGTCGAGGACCTCGATGCCGAGAAGAAGAGTGACGAAGTGACAAAGTGACAGAGTGACGAAGCGCTGTTTGTGGCTGTTTGGCCGCGTGCCATCGGCGAGCGAGGGTTCCGGCCTGAAAATGGGATGAGCAAACCGCATCACACGAGCCGCGCCGGCACCGCCCTGGGCCTGCTGGCCAGGTAGTGTCAAGGATCTTTCGCACATTTCATGAGAGGTAGTCCCTTCGCTGGTCGGGGCGGTGGCCTGGGCGCTTTACTCGGTCCTCAGCCGCCGCTGGGCAGGAGGGGCGGAGGGCGGGGCGGTGACTGTGGCGACTCCCGAAAAGCACTCCCTGCTTCGTAGATCCGGATCTTGGCCTGGATGGATTCTGCCAATGCCTGCTTGCCTTGTTGTGTGGCAAGTTCCAGGGCCTTGCGAGCCGTTTGCACGGCTTCGGGAAAGCGGCCGACTTCCGCATAGGCGGCGGCCAGCGTGCCGAGGATGACCGGTTCCTTGCCGCCGGAGAGTTGCAATGCCCTCTGGGCCAGTTCGACGGCTTCCGTGCCGTTGCGGACGGAGGCGTTCGGGTTGGTCGCCAGCATCCAGGCGGTGTCGTTCAGGAGAGCCACGTCATTGGCCCGTAAGCGAAGCGCATCATGCCGCTCGGCAACCGCCTTTAAGGTCTTCTCCCGCCGGGCCAGGGCAATGGCGAGATTCTGGGGCGCGCCGACTTTGTCCGGCCTGATTTCCAGCACCTTCTGGAAGTGGGCGATAGCCTCATCGAACTGTCCACGGCCGGCTAGAGCAACGCCGAGGTTGCTATGAGCCTCAGCGAAGTCCGGCTTGAGTTTCAGCGCCTTCTGGTAATGGGCGATGGCCTCGTCGAGTTGTCCACGGCCGGCCAGAACAACGCCGAGGTTGTAGTGGGCCTGGGCGTAGTCGGGCTTGATTTCCAGCGCCTTCTGGTAATGGGCGATGGCCTCGTCGAGTTGTCCACGGCCGGCTAGAAGATTACCGAGGTTGTCGTGGGCTTCGGCGTAGTCGGGCTTGTTTTTCAGCGCCTTCTGGTAATGGGCGATGGCCTCATCGAACTGTCCACGGCCGGCTAGAACAACGCCGAGGTTGTAGTAGGCTTGGGCGTCGTAAGGGGAGATTTCCAGCGCCTTCTGGCAATGGGCGATGGCCTCATCGAACTGTCCACGGCCGGCTAGAGCCACGCCGAGGTTGCTATGACCCTCAGCGAAATCCGGCTTGATTTCCAACGCCTTCTGGTAATGGGCGATGGCCTCGTCGAGTTGTCCACGGCGGGCCAGGAGGTTACCGATACTGTTGTGGGCCTCGAAGAATTGCGGGTCTATTTCAAGTGTCTTCTGGAGTTCAGCAAGGGCCTTCTCGGACCGAAAATTCTTTTCCGTTTCTGAAAAAAACAGCTTTTCCGTTTCTGCAAAAGCCAGATTGAAGTGCCGGTAGGCTTCCGCAACAGGCACGTCGATCGTCAACAGGCCGTCGGATGCGATGTTCACGAACTCGGGAATGTTTACAGCTCGGTTTGCCGCAGTGGAGTTCTCGATCAAAATCGCCGGCGTGTCGTTGCCCTCCGGGTCCAGATGGGTCAAGAACATCTTCGTGTATGGGCCGCGGCTCTTGGAAGAGAAGACCAGCCAGCGTCCGTTGGGCGAAAAACTGTGCCAGGAGTTCATGAGTGACGTGTTGCATCGCATCCGCCGCGCCTGCCCTCCTTCCGCCGGGATGATATAGAGTTGGCTGTCGGGACGCATCAAGAAACCGTTGCGGCTTTGCACAAACACAATCCAGCGGCCATCGGGCGACACCTTGGGAAAGGAATTGCTCATGCCGTTTTGCGACGCGCCGGCGATCGGCTCCGCCCGGCCCCCTTGACCCGCATTGAAGGGAATCCGGTAAAGATCGTACTGGATCTGTATCTCGTTTGGATCATTGGGATACTTGGCCAGCTCCCGGCCTTCAGGATAGGCCTCCCTGGCCTCGGCTCGGGAAAAGACCAGGTACTTGCCGTCGGGACTCCAGGCGTTTCCTGTATGCGCATAGCGCGGGTCATCCGCTCCGGGGAGGGTCTGGATGCGGCCCGTTGCCTTGCTGTACCATGCCAGAATTCCGCGCGTCGGATAGAACACCTGAAGGAAGCGGTAGTCCTTGAAATTGGCTACGTATACCTGCGAGTTGAGTGTGGTTACAACATACTCTCCGTCCGGCGAAACCTGCGACATGAAACCGAGTCTCGGATTTGCTTTGCGCCACTTCTCTGCGGGCTTATTAGGATAAAATGAATTCCAACTAATCACATCCTCTTTGTGGATGGTCATTTGCGGGGCGATAGAAGCAATAGTATAGAGCGACTTGTCGTTTTGCGGGCCGTCAAAATCCATTCCGAGCGTCTTGCCGTCTTGTGAAAAGGAATGGCAGTTGGCACAAGTGGGCATGTCCTTCAGAAGCACCCGGCCGCGGGGTTCGGCAACACTCCGAAGCCGCCAGTTGATCAAGGGTATGGCTGTTGGCGCCAACGGAGCGATTACCCCCGGGGTTGTCTCCGCAGGCATTAGTGGTACATCACGATAAAAAATTGGAGCGCCCACCGGGTCTTTCGAAACTTGAATGGCCATGCGACCGCGGGAGACCGGGTGATCCCTATCCACAAAGCCAGTGATTGTCACCGTTGCCGGCCGCTCAACCGCGTGTCTCTGGATCGCCGCCCAAGTCTTTTCATCGGGCCTCCAAGTGTGCGCCGTTGTTTCGCTTGGCAGCAGTTTAGGCGGTTCGTTTGTGACCGAAACGCAAAGGGGGTCGATCTCTCCGATTTGCGGCGGCGGGCCTGACGATTCGGCATGGATATCGGCTGAACCATCGGCAAACACTACGTCGATTTGCCAGACGGTGGAAGTTTGGCTTGCGTCGCGCCAAGAGAACATCGGAGCGGTCATATCCGGCGGAAAGACCGACCCCTCCGCGGGATAGTCAATCGTTAACGAGGCCGGCGGCGCATCGCCAGATTCGGACGACGGCGAGGAACCTACGGGAAGCTCATTGCCTGGTCGCTCCGCGATCGGCAAGCCAGACGTCCACGGGCCAAGGTGTGTTGCGAATTGCTTGCCGCTCGACATCGCTGTTGCGACGGCAACAACGGCAATCAGGACCATGATTTTAGGGTGTCTCACGGTCATTTCCACTTCTCCACTTCCAGCAGTAACCGATCATAGTGCAGCGGCCCGCTTTCGAGCCGGCTCTCATCCCACGCGACGACCAATAGTGCCCGCGCCAGTGGCTCAGGGCAGCGCAACGGGCGACCTGATACAACCAAGTCGCCAAACGCTGGGGCGATTCCAGCGACCGGATTCCCTTGCACACCCTGAGCCAGGTCTCCTGCATGACGTCCCAACTGATAACTGATAGGAAATTTGATTTCCACCGACAGGAGTGAGTCTAACTAGTGCTCTGTCGCTCGTCAAGTGATGGATTGCCGGGTGGCATGGCCACGCTTTTGCGTGGCCATGTTCCGCGAACAACGCCACATGGTCACCCAACAGGGTGACCATGCCACCCCT
>Ga0315291_10005074_pt1 | contig 16615 bp, 12 predicted proteins | sample YL17G12_20_MG_FD_203070 | JGI IMG/M metagenome (GOLD analysis project Ga0315291, IMG submission 203070) | Sediment microbial communities from Yellowstone Lake, YNP, Wyoming, USA - YL17G12_20 | ecosystem: Environmental > Aquatic > Freshwater > Lake > Sediment | place: USA: Wyoming | collected...
ATACCACGGAGCGCTTCCAGGGGCTCAAAGCACTGGTGGCGCTCGGTGAGCAGGAGGTCGCGTTTCCTGGCGTGCTGGAAGTTGTCAGCAGCGAGCCGCAGTACGCCGGAGAAGCTGTAGGACTCATGCCCTCGCTGAAATGGGACAGGCGCAAGCAGCTCTATCTGACCTTGAGCCAACTGCCACTGGACGATGACACCTGGGCGAGCCTTTTCACCAGCGTCTTTGCAGACGCGCCCGAGAGTGAGGAGGCCCTGTTGTGGGATGTGTTCAGCAGGGATATACACGTGCTGGCGTCGCCCGGCAGTGTTCTGGCCACCGTGGTTGAGTTCTACGGTTACGCAGCGGATCTGCCGAGCTTAGCTGTCGACAGCGGTCGTGGGAGGCGTCTCGCCGAGCGCGCCAGGGAGCAGCTCAAGTCCGAGAATCCGCGCAGGCAGGCCATGGCCCTTCTGCTCCTGTGTCGTGCACAGCTCGAGGAAGGCGAGACGGAGGCCATGCGAATCGCAGGTGCTCCTGCCGACGGCGGCGTCGCCGAAGAATTGCGGCAGGCCGCCCTTGAGATTCTGCTCTGCATCGGCTGTCGTGAACACGAAGAACTGGTCTTGCAGACCATGGCGGCAGACCAGGAACGCCTGCGCATTGCAGCTTTTGAATCCCTCCTCCGTGCGTACTCGCCTTTGCGGCCCGGTCTGCGCGTTTACATTGGGGACGAGATCGTGTGGGCCGAGTTCCTTGCCGGCGGGGACCTCCTCTCCGCCGGCGTGCGCACAGAAGCCAGCAGGCCCTGGGAACCCCCGGAGCTGCCTGAAGGGCTCTCACTGGATCTGGTGCGTGTGTTTGTCGGCTCGGATGATCCGGAGCTTTCGGCCGGAGCGGCATACCTGATGTCAGTGACGGGCCATGCGGAGTACCTGTCCGTGCTGGCCGAGGCGTGGCGCAGGAACAAGGACGAGCAGGGACTCTGGTTGGCGCTTGCACGCGGCATCGCTGCCGCCGACGACGATGACAGCGTTGACCTCCTCAGGGAGATATACAATTCCTTCGACGCTGGCGAGAGGGAGTACTGGGGGCCGGAGCTGTACTGGACCACTCGCCGAATGAGCGGGCCGCAGGCAAGGGAGTTCCAGAAAGAGATCAGGAACACACTCGGCCGCGGGCTGTTCAGATGAGCCCATGCTTGACTGCCTGCCAAATCGGGGGTATAAGAGCCTCTAACAAAATGCCCCGTGGCCGCGACGGGGTGTATTTCGCTGCAGGCCAAGGAGCGTGGGCGACGGCGCATAAGAGGTCCGAGCCTACTCCGCCGAAGCAGCTTCGGCTGCGAAGGCCGGATGCGCCAAGCCTGCGCGACACAGGCATGCAGCCAAAGACGCCCCGTCCCTTCGGGTTGCGCCTCGGGCTGGCGTCGCATCCATCTGGCCGGAGGCGCAACGCGGCTCACGCGGCATTTTGTTAGAGGCTCTGAGTGCCGCCGTTTCCCGGCGTGAGGGACTTGTGCTGTAACCGCGGTGGCAGGGTCGAGCGATTTCTTCTGAGTCCGGCTCATGAGCAGTTCCACAAGGGTCGCCGTGATTGTCGCCCATCCTGATGACGAGACACTCTGGGCGGGTGGGACGATCCTTTCGCACCCCGAGTGGGAATGCTATATCGCCGCGTTGTGCAGGGGAAGCGATCCGGACCGATCGCCCAAGTTCCACCGCGCGCTCCGGCAGATGGATGCGTCGGGAGACATGGCCGACCTGGACGACGGAGCGGAGCAGACTCCTCTCCCGAGCGCAGTAGTGGAGGGCGCAGTCCTTTCGCTGCTGGCGGACAACGAGTTTGACCTGGCTGTGACTCACGGTCCCTGGGGCGAGTACACGCGACACAGGCGGCACGAGGAAGCGAGCAGCGCCGTCACCGGATTGTGGACAGCAGGCAGGATCCTCGCGGATAATCTGTGGCTGTTCGCATACGAGGACGGCGGTGGTCAGTACCTTCCCCGGCCGCGCCGTGACGCGCATAGGATAGAGCGGCTGGACACGGAGACGTGGACACGGAAGTACAGCATCATCACTGAGACGTACGGCTTCGCGCCGGATAGCCTTGAAGCCAGAACGACGCCCACAGAAGAGGCGTTCTGGTGCTTCGAATCTGCCCGGGAGCTTAACGCATGGCTCCAGAGACGGAGGTGTGAGGGATCATGAAGGTATTGGTGCTCTATGATTTCCCGCCTATGCCAGGCGGGCTGGCGACACAGGGAGATCTGCTCTACAGGGGCCTCCTGCAGCTTGGCGTTGACGCTCATGCCGTGCATTTCGAGTCCGCGCAGGAGAAGGAATGGTACTACCGCTGGTTCGAACCGGACGTGGTTCTGGGTGTGGGATACTGGGGGCATACCCCGCACTTGATCCTGCATCCACAGCGCTACGGTGTCCAACCGGTCCCCTGGCTTGTAGCTGACGGGTACATCGCGAATTACCAGGAAGCGCTGAATGCCCTGCCGCTGATTCTGGTGACGTCCAATTGGGTCAAGGAAGTCTACATGCGCGATGGTCTTGACGGCAAGAACATAGAGATACTGCCGGTCGGCACCGACACGGATGCGTTCTGCGTGCGAGACAAGCAAGACCCCAAAGTAACGTGCGTGCGGGAGGCGCTGGGCGTTGCGCCGGACCAGGTGATGATCCTTACCGTTGGCGGCGATGCGGCGTCGAAGGGCGCTCAGGAGGTAATGCAGGCCCTGGCCATGATAGACACGAGGGCGCCGGACTGGAAGTATGTCTGCAAGGTCTGGCCGCAGCCGCGGACCGAGTTGCAGAACGTCGCTGATCTTCAGCTTGCCACGCACCTGGGCATTGAGAAAAGCGTGATCTACACCACCAGCGTGGTCTCACGCAACTTCATGCCTTACCTGATGGCGGCCTGCGACATTTACGCCGCCCCGTCGCGCCTGGAGGGCTTCGGCATGCCCCAGGTGGAGGCAGGCGCCTGCGGGAAGCCCGTTATCGGCATCAAGGCCATGGCGTTGCTGGACACGCTGGTTCATGGAGAGACGGCGTTCCTGGCTCGCGTAGCTACGGAGATTCGCATAGGTGAGGCAATCCTCGGCAAGGAATCGGGCTACGAGGAAGGGCATTATGTAGCATTCGATCCCCCGCGGACGGCCAACTACCAGGCCAGTGTGCGCGATCTAGCCGACTACTTGCTCAGGCTGATGGGGGATGCGGAACTGCGCCGCAAGATGGGCGAAGCCGGCAGGCGAAGGGCGGTAGAGTTCTTTGACTATCGCGTTATCGCCAAACGATGCCTCGAAATTTTCTCTAACCGGTTGGGGATTGAGTGAGCAGATGACACGTCTACTTAGCATTCGCGTCGAGGAAGCCAAACAGGCGGCCATCGAGGTGCTCAGGCACAATGCCCGAGGGCCTTTCCACGGGCTGCCGCGGACTGCCGCCCAAGGTTACCCGGAGCCCTATACCCGGGACCTGATGATATCGTCCCTGGGCATTCTTGTTACGGGTGACGAGGGGCTGATAGGAGCCATGCGCCGAGTACTGGTGACGTTGGCTAAGAACCAGACCGCCCTGGGGCATGTCCCGGGCCTTGTCCATGATCGCGAGGACCTGGGCGCCAGCGACACGACACCCTTGTTCCTCATCGGCGTGGCGCTGTTCCGAAGGGTCGCCGGCGAATCGGACTTCCTGGAAGACGCGGTTCAGAAGGCTATGGGCTGGATGCAGTACCAGAGCCCGGAGGATCGTGTGATCGTGGCTCAGCAGCCCACAAGCGATTGGCGCGATGAGCAATGGGTTCCCGGATACGGGCTTTACGTGAACACGCTCGTGTACACCTATCTGCACCTGTACGGCCAACACGAACGCGCCGCGGCACTCGCCGGCGAGATGAACCGGTTTGCCGTTGCGGCCAACGGCAAGCGGCGACATGTGCTCTCCGGGCTTGCGCTGGCTTACAGACCTTACTACGCCCTCTGGTCCTACAAGCTCTACAGCAGTGAGCGTTTCGACCTGCTCGGCAACAGTGTGGCCCTCCTGTCCGGAATCGCATCGCATTCGCGGGCAGACGCTCTCGTGTCCTGGGTGGAGAACGAGTGTGCGGCTATGCGTCGCCGAGGTGAACTGGCATTGGACCTGCCTCCGAACCTGTTTCCCTACATTCGTCCCGGAGATCCTGATTGGCGGCCGCGCTACGAGATGTACGGGCTGCCGGGAGAGTATCACAACGGCGGCGTGTGGCCGTTTGTGTGCGCATTCTACGTAGCAGCCGCTGTGGGCGCCGGCCGTCATCGGTTGGCGGAACGCAAGCTCGCCGCCCTCACGGATCTGGTTCGCCCCGGCCGAACCCCTGAAGACGTCTTCGGGTTCAATGAATGGTTCCGGGCGTATGATGGGACGCCCCAGGGACAGGATGGGCAGACGTGGTCGGCGGCGATGTATCTCTACGCCGCGACGTGCGTGGAGCAGGGGAGAACGCCCTTCTTCGACGAGGTTCGTCAGGCCAGTGAGTAGGATTGCAGGGCTGGGAGTGCCGATGCGGAGATGAGCAAGCGAAAAAAGCGCCAAAGCTCACACGGGCCGACAGGGAAACTGGGCTTCGCCACGCGCGCTGTCCATGCTGGCGAGGACAGGGAGCGGTACGCCGATTCGATAACCACGCCGATTGTCCAGACCTCGACCTACGCGTTCAAGGACAGCAAAGAGATACGGGCGTATACGAGGGGCAACAAGGAGCGGTTCGAGTATGGTCGCTACGGGAACCCGACGGAAACCGTCGCGCAGCGCCGACTGGCGGCCCTCGAGGGTGCTGAGGACTGCGTGCTTTCCGCCTCCGGCATGAGCGCCATCACCACCACCATACTGGCCCTCGTCCGCAGCCGGGACCATATCGTTATCACTGACGACGCCTACAAGAAGACGCTGGAGTTTTGCAGCCAGTATCTTCAGCGCTTCGGCGTGGAGTGCACCATCGTGCCGTTCGGCGACTATGACGCGCTTGATCGCGCGGTAGGTCGTCGCACAAGGTTCATATTCTCCGAGTCGCCGACGAACCCTTACCTCAACATCTTCGACCTGGTGCGGCTGCGCGAGATCGCGAAGAAACACAACGTCTTGACTCTGATCGACAGCACATTCGCCACCCCATACAATCAGCGCCCGCTGGAGTTCGGCGTGGACCTGGTCATCCACAGTTGCACCAAGTATCTGGCGGGGCACAACGACATCCTGGCAGGCGCAGTGCTGGGCTCGAAGGAGCTGGTGGACAAGGTGCGCGACCTGCACAATGCGTTCGGCGGTGTGATCGATCCGCACTGCTGTTACCTTCTGCTGCGCGGACTGAAGACGTTCCCTCTGCGCGTAGCCGTGCAGAACGAGACGGCGATGAGAGTCGCCCGCTTCCTGGAGGGGCATCCCTGCATAAAGCGCGTCTACTATCCCGGGCTGGAAAGCCACCCGCACCACAAGACCGCCGTCGAGCAGATGACGGGGTTCGGCGGGGTGGTCAGCTTTGACGTCAAGGGCGGACTGGCGGCGACGAACCGGTTCCTCGACAACCTCAAGCTTTGCTATATTGCGCCGAGCCTGGGCGGCGTGGAGACGCTGATCACGCACCCGGCCAGTGTGAGTTACTACAATCTCACCCGCAAGGAGCGCTACGCGCTTGGAATCACCGACACTCTGGTCCGGCTGGCCGTCGGTGTCGAGGAGGCGGACGACATCATCGCCGACCTTGACCAGGCGCTGAAGGCAAGCCGCCGGCCTCGCAAACGGGCGGGCGGCTGATGTAAGGTGCTGGTGCTCCGTCGAAACCATCTCTCCTCTCCCCTTGGGAGAGGAGCAAGGTGAGGGTATAAACAGGCGGGGACTTCCCTCATCCTGACCCTCTCCCGGCGGGAGAGGGGTTGCGAACGCCATCCTCTCAACAGGGCAAGGTCCTGACAGTTGAAGGAGGCGCGTTGAGATGGGGCGAAGTGCACCCTTTTACGGCCTTGCGCGCTTGCGCGATCATAGGTATCATTGCGAGCGCTTGCGGGATGAGAAGATGCTCTTGTCAGACCTGACTTCCGACGGCATCTGTGCAAGTGGTGCGGTGTCGTTTACCTGGCAGCCTTGGTGCGGGCGACTAACGCGGCGGTGAGGCGCGTCGTTGCTGTGGTCATGGGGATTAGGGAGGTTCGAGAACATGTCCTGTTTGACTGTCCTCCTCATCATTGCTGGCATCATCCTTTTGTGCGTGATTGCCGTTAGCGCGGAACAGTCCAAAGCGAAGAAGGCATACCAGGCTTCCCTGCGAAGGCTGAAACGTGACCCGAATAACCCGGACCTCAGAGAGACGGCCCTAAGACTGGGTCGCAAGTACTCAAACCTGCTCAGGACATACAATGTCAAGACTACCTTTGACGAAACGGCCCTCATGAACGACATAAACGCCGCCTGCGCGAGAGCCACGGTAGGACAGAATGAGGTGGTAAGAGTGGAGGTCACAAATCCGATAGTTCTGGGCGCGGAAAGCGTGGCAGAGCAAGTGGAACGGCTTGGGCAACTATTCATCGCCGGCGTCATTACGGCGGAGGAGTTCGAGCGGGGCAAGACGCTGTTTCTTGGGGCTGCACCAGACAAGGCCGCCTCCGCAGTTGAACTTCTTCAGAACCTAAATGCCTTGAAACAGCAGGGAGTTATTTCGGAGTCGGAATTCAACATCAAGAAGTGGGAGATCCTTTCGGAACGGCTCATCCCCGGGAAAATGCAGGCCGCAAGACTGCAACCGAAACTTGTGCGGCCAGGTAGGCCCGGTTCACCAAACACGCCTGAACGGATCGATCCGAGAACTGGAAGGCCCATCATCGAATAGCTTTGTCGGCCGTCGTGCTTTGGCCACGACCGAGCAGAGGGGTGAGTTTAGGGGCCCGATGTGCGCGTGATACGGTGGCGGCTGTTCAGCTCCGCTGGATTTCGACGAACCGTCCGTCGCCGTCGGACGATTCGAGGGCGGCCAGGACGGTCCTGAGCGTCTGCTCGGCCTCCTCGACGGTGCAGCGGGGCTTGGCCTCGCCCTGGATGCAGGCGATGAAGTGCCGGGCCTGATCGAGGAACACGTCATCGCGCTCCTTGGCGCGCGCGCGACCCGATGTCCATTCACCTGTCCGATCCGTGAAGATCTCCAGCGCATCTGCGCCGCCGCTCATCTGAATCGTGCCGGCGTCGGCAATCACCTGGAGCCGCATGTTCGTGTCGCGCTGAAACAGGCAGAGGCCGAACTGCGCCACCCGCACCCCGGGGAACATCAGCGTGACGAAGGCCGTGTCCTCGGTCGCGATCTGGTCGAGCCTCAGGTGCCATTGCTTGGCTGAGACCTTGTCGGCCGGCCCGAACAACCACTCGACGTAGTTGAGCAGGTGCACGAGGTGGTCGGGGATGGCGCCGCCGCCTGTCTCTCTCTTCTGCGCGTAGGGGGGCGGGAAGTCCTTGCGCATGCGCGGCCAATACTGGCCCGTGTAGAAGTTCACCATGCGCGCATCACCCAGTTCCGCTGAGTCCACAAGCTGCTTGACCTCCCGGAACAGCGGGTCCGAGCGAAGCGTGAACGCCACCGAAATGACGACGTTCTTCTCATCGCCCAGGCGCTTGAGTGCACCTATGCCGTCCAGCGACATGGCGAGCGGCTTCTCCACAAGCACGTGCGTCCCGGCCGACACCACGTCCGTGGCAATGGGCACGTGCAGGTTCGTCGGCGTGCAGATCACCGCCCCGTCGAAGCTGGACAGGTCGGCCTCGCGGTAGTCCGGATAGGAAGCCTCGACCTCGTACTCGGCGGCGACCCGCTCACGCATGGCCGGATTCACCTCGGCGAAGGAGCAGCGCACGCCGTCAATGCGAAGGAGATTGCGCAGGTGCCGTTCGCCGATCGAGCCGACACCGATGACCAGGAAATGCATCGCGTTACCTTTCCGCCGAGGGTCTCGTGAAGGTCAAGGCGCCGCCGGCCTGCGGCCCAGTTCCTGTTGAATACGCCCGCAGAGCGTCGGGTCCTTCATGGCCGCCGTGGCAATGGCCACGGCCCCAGCGCCGGCCCCAAGGACGCGGCGTGCGCCGTCCACGTCGGCGACGCCGCCGCCGGCGATCAGGAACTCGCAGCGCCCAGCCAGCTCCCCGAGCGCCATCAGGTCACTCGACCCCGCCTCGGAACTGCCGATGGCCACGTGTACGATCGGCACCCCGCCGCTCGAGATCGTCTCGACGGTCCCGATGGTCTCATCCAGGGCATCCAGGCCGATCTTGAAGATCACGGGGATAGTCACCGCCTGCGCGATGGCGCTCGACCAGCGATGCAGCAGCACACGGTTCGCGGGATCGCAGAGCGCCACACCCAGACCTTCGCGCGTGAACATGTCCATCGCGGAATAGACGCACAGCGCCGCATAGTCGGCGCCTGCCTCCTCGGCCGCCCGCAGGAAGTCGAGCGTGTCCTCCAGCGCGACGCTGATAACGCTCACCCCCACAGCGCGCACGCCCGCTCTTGCCGCCGCTACGTGCTTGCGCAGATACGCGGCGTAGCTGTCACGTCCCGGCTTGAAGACGAAGGGCGAGGGATAAGGAACGTCGTCGCCCGGGTCCACGATGTAGGTTCCCATTATCGCGAGCGCCGCCCCCGCGGCGTGCTCTGCGCAATAGGGCCCGTCGCCGTGCCCGCCCAGCTCGGCGAGAACGATTCCATTCTGCAATTCGGCAAACCTGCTCTCTTCCATTGCGCTGCTCCTGCTTCCTCTGCCTGTGCGCGTCCGTGCGGATCCGAGATCCCAGACGCTCAGAGGGATGCGACGTTTCCCACCATCCCTTGCCCACACCGGCCGGTAACCGAAAGTCTAATGCGCGTTCCGCGGCCTGTCAACGCTTGACCATCCCGCCTTTCTGCGCTCGGTGGGCGCTTGTTTCTGCACGTGAGGCATTGCGACAGATGCGGCGGGGTGGTATCATTTGTGTGCGGCGTTACGGGATACCAGGCGCCGGCGGGGCTCGACGAAGCCGGCCCGATGCTCAGAAAGGAGGCAGTGACGATGAAGGGCAAGATGGCATTGTGCACGGTTCTGATGTCGGTTGTTGGTATGGCGGGGTGCGCGTATGAGACGAGAATTACGTCGAGCGAGCCGGGACCCCCGGTTTGGGTGGTTCGGGTGCCGGAGGACACGGCGGCGAGCAAGGTGTTCGTCGGCATGGGGCTGGCCGATAACATCCTCGATGAGCAGAACGCCCGCAACCGGGCCATGGAGGACGTGAGAAACCAGATAGCATCGTCGCTTGAGACGGTGGTCGTAAGTGAGGCAATCGACATAGTCAAGCAGAAGGGTGTACAGCATGTGGGCGAGAATGTTGACGAAGCATCCTACTACGCCGAGGTGAGGAGCAAGGTCAGCCAGGCTATGTCTGGAGTGCGCCAGGACGCCTACTACTGGGAGAAGTGGAAGGTCAAGTCCGGGTTCTTCAAGGCGAGCTTCATTCGGTACAAATACTACGTCCGGGCGAACATGCCCAAAGAACTCTATGAAAAACTTCAGACGGAACTCGCCGAGAGCATAGCGGCCGAGATCGAACGGTAGACGCGGCACATACGGGCTCTTTGGTTGCGCGAACATGGCGAAGCCGAAACGATTTTTACTGTGCGCGCTGGTTCTGCCGTGCATTCTGCTTACGTCCTGTGCTTCGGAACGGCTGCTGGAGCAGTCCGGACCGACGCCGCACTGGGTTACAGGGCCGCCTGGCGAGGGCGCCGACGCGTTGCTCTTTGCCGGCCAGGCGGTGGGTCAGAACGTTCTTGACGAGAGGTCCATGCGTGACCGAGCGATGGAGGATGCCAGGAGCCAGATCGCCGGTCTGCTCGAGACCAAGGTGGCAGCACAGACCAAAGAGGAGATCCATCGCGAGGGCGATGCCGCACTCGGCAGAGAGGTGTCCGAGGCAGAGTACACCCGGCTTGTGCGGACAAGCGTTGAGCAGAACATCCGCGGCGTCTCGCAGGAAGGCAAGTACTGGGAGAAATGGCTCATCGCCCCAGGCCTGTTCAGGCGTTCGTTCACGCGCTACAAATACTACGTGCTTGCTGCCTACCCGAGGGTGGAGTACGAGCGCAATCTCCAGCAGTTCACCCGGCTTGTAGCCGAGCCTGCGCAGGCGCGTGAGCTGATCAGACTTGGGCGACCAGTGGCGGCTGCCCGGCTACTCGAAGCGCTGCTCGACGATTACCCGCGGGCGCCGTTGCCCGTGCGTCTCGCGCTGGCTGACGCGTATGAGCACGCCGGCATGATTGACAGCGCCGAGACCGTGCTTGAATCAGCCCTGGACTTGACGGAGGACGCCGCCGAGCTTGCACGTATTCGTGAGCGCATTATACGCGTCCAAGGGCTTTTTCCCGACCTGTCAGGCAAATCGGCATACGTGCTGTTAGAGTCGGGCGGGGATAGTGAGGTCTCGCTCGACGCTGCGAGGCCGTGGATAGAGGAGGCCTGTGTGCGTGGTCATCTCGACGTCGCGGGCGTCGAGGCAGGGGCGAGTGGAGATACTGAGCGCAATGTCGTAGCGAGGGCAGGGAAATCCGGCGCGGACTGGCTCATCGCAGTGCAGATGCGCCGTATGCAGGCAAGGAATCGGATCGAACCCTACGGGGTCGAGGCGTACGAGGTTCAAGTGGAGTGCTCCGTGCGCGTGCTTTCGACGGCCAACGCAGATCTGCTCACGAGTAGGTCCATCACCCAGCGTGGCTTGGGTCGGGACCGCAGTTCGGCCGAACGTTCCGCCTATAGAGACGCCGTGCTGAACGCCTTGCGACGGAGCTTCATGTCGCTTGCCAGCTTGGAGGGCAACCAATGAATCGTCCCTTCGCTTGTCTGTTGATGGCGATAGCGCTCGCTGGGCTCTGCGGCTGCTCGTCCAGCAAGGGACGCGTCGCTCGTGGATACGACTTCGGGCGTGTGCGACGCGTTGCCGTTGTGGACGTTGAAGGGGACTTGGAGAGCGAGGCTGCGAAGGACCAGGTTGCGCATTTCTTCACGATTGATCTCCTGGGCAAGGGTTATGAACTGATTGAACGGCGAAACGTCAAGGCCCTGCTCGCGGAACATGATTTCCAGAGTCTTCAGCTCACTACGCCGCAGGGGATTGCGCAGACGGGCCGAATCCTCAATGTCGACGCGATAATGTACGCCGCCGTGACGATGATGGGCGACAGGATGTGCATCACGACAACGATGCTCGACGTGGAGGATGGGAAGGTCCTGTGGACTGCTTCCGGTTCTGGCAGCACCCGGCGCACTGTGTTCACGGCAATCGGGGCCGTGGTGGGTGCAGTGGTCGGCGTGCTCGTCACTCATGAGCATTCCGACAAGGTTGCCGGCGGGGTTGCGGGGGGCATAGTGGGCGGTGTCGCAGGCGGCGAACTGTCTCTTCAGGCACAGAGACTGGCGGAGAAGATCATAGAGAAGATGTGTAAGAGCTTGCCCGATAGATCCGTCTTGGATTGACTCGTTTCGGCATGCATGGGCGGTCAGCTTACGCATTACTCACGGCTCAGGGAGGGACAGCCGTTGTGGCGGCGCGGGCCGGAGGTATGAGTGAAACGATTGAGGCTCGGCAGGGCGGCGCGATGTGCTTGACACGGTTATGGCCGGGACCGTAATGTAGGGGCGTGTTGTCGGCGGTGTCCGGGATCGCAGCCAGGTTGCGCGCATGAGCAAGCAGATGCCAGATGAGAGGGGGTATTTCGGCCAGTTCGGGGGGCGTTTTGTGCCTGAAACGCTGATGCCCGCGCTGGAGCAGCTCGAGACGGCATATCTGGCGGCGAGGGGGGATGAGGAATTCCAGCGCGAGCTTGGGTATTACCTGCGCGAGTATGCGGGGCGGCCCACGCCGCTGTATTATGCCGAGCGGCTCACGCGCCGCGTGGGCGGCGGGAAGATATACCTGAAGCGGGAGGACCTGTGCCACACCGGCGCGCACAAGATCAACAACACGCTGGGACAGGTGCTGCTTGCAGTGCGGATGGGAAAGAAGCGCGTCATCGCTGAGACCGGCGCGGGGCAGCACGGCGTCGCCACGGCGACCGCAGCGGCGATGTTCGGCCTGGCGTGCGACGTCTACATGGGCGAGGAGGACATCAGGCGCCAGCGGCTTAACGTGCTGCGCATGGAGCTGCTTGGCGCGAGGGTGGTGCCCGTGAGCACCGGCTCGCGCACGCTCAAGGATGCCACAAACGAGGCCATGCGGGATTGGATGGCCTCCTTCGAGCAGACGCACTATGCCATCGGCAGCGTGGTCGGCCCGCATCCCTTCCCGATGATGGTGCGGGATTTCCAGTCCGTCATCGGACGTGAGGCGCGCGAGCAGATAATCGAGAAGGAAGGCCGCCTGCCCGATCTGCTGGTGGCGTGCGTCGGCGGCGGGAGCAACGCAATCGGCCTGTTCGCGCCGTTTCTGGACGATGCTTCGGTGAGGATGGTCGGCGTCGAGGCCGGCGGCTTTGGGAACAATCCCGGCCAGCACGCCGCCACGCTTGTCTGGGGAAGCCCCGGCGTGCTGCACGGCTCCAAGAGCTACGTGCTTCAGCACGCCGACGGGCAGACGAGCCCAGTCCACTCCGTCGCCGCAGGCCTGGACTACCCCGGCGTCGGCCCGGAGCACAGCCTGCTCAAAGAGCGGGGGAGAGCGCGCTACACAAGCGTCACCGACAATGAGGCCCTGGACGCCTTCCAGCTCTGCGCGCGGGCCGAGGGTATCACACCCGCCCTGGAAAGCGCCCACGCAGTGGCCTACCTGGTGAAGGTCGGCAAGGCAATCCCTGCCGGCAACATCGTCGTGCTCTGCATGTCCGGCCGCGGCGACAAGGACGTGTACGAAGTCGAGGAGAAGCTTGGCATGTCCGGCGCAGGCCCGGGAGAGGCGAGTGAATAGGATCGATGCAACATTTGAGAAACTCCGCCAAGCCGACCAGGCCGCGTTCATACCTTTCGTGACGGCCGGCGACCCGGACCTCGACACCACTGCGGCCATCATCCGCGCTGCGGAAATGGCCGGCGCGGACATCCTCGAGCTGGGGTTCCCCTTCTCCGACCCGATCGCCGACGGGCCGGTCATCCAGGCGTCCTATACCCGCGCCCTGGCCGCGGGGCAACGGACGGAAGACGTTTTCCGCACGGTGCAGTCGCTCCGTGCCAAGTCGGGGATACCCATCGTCGCGATGATATCCTACAGTCTCGTCTTCCGCATGGGGTTTGAGGCGTTCCTGGATCGCGCCTGTCGCGCCGGCATTGACGGCGCGACGATACCCGATCTGCCGATAGAGGAGAGCGAACCCTTTCACGAGGCCGCCGAGCAGCGCGGGTTCCGGCTCATATGCTTTGTCACGCCGGCGACCAATGAGCGGCGCCGCTCGATGATACTGCGTCTTGCCAGGGGGTTCATTTACTATATCTCCGTGCGTGGCATCACGGGCGAGCGCATGTCGGTGCCTGACGACCTTGCCGACAACATACGCGAGCTCAAGTCGCGCACGGACGTTCCGATTGCGGTGGGCTTCGGGATCTCGACGCCGCGGCAGGCGACCGTTGTCGCGCGGCTGGCGGACGGGGTGATAGTGGGCAGCGCGCTGGTCAAGCGCATCCACGAGGCAGTCGAGAGCGGCCACGATCCCGTGATGACGGCTGCCCTGTTCGTCGCGCAGATGTCAGCCGCGGCGAAGGAGAGGATGCGGCCTTACCTCCTTGAAACGGTTGAAAGCCTGATGGCCGATCTTGAAGTGCGCGATCCCTACGCGGCTGCTCACCGGCGGCGCGTCGTCAAGCTGGCCCGCGCGATCGCCGAGAGCATGGAGCTTCCCGCAGACAGAATTGACAGCCTCGTCCTTGCCGCAAACATCCACAACGTCGGCACGCTCCGCATCCCGATTGGCATCCTCAGCAAGCGCGGACGCCTGAGCCAGGAGGAACTGGACGTAGTCAAGACACATCCCCGTGTCGGGGCGGAGATGCTGGAGTCGGAGGAGTTCCCGGCGCGCGTGGCGCAGATAGTGCGTCAACATCATGAGAGGCTTGACGGTTCGGGCTATGGGGCCGGCCTGAGTCGGGAAGAGATCATGCTCGAGGCCAGGATCCTGGCCGTGGCGGACTGCGTCGCAGCCATGACGTCTGAGCGTCCGCACCGGCCGGCCCTGGGCGTGGAGGATGCGCTGCGGGAGATATCGGACAGCAAGGGCACCCTCTACGACCCGGACGTTGTGGACGTGTGCGTGAAGCTCTTCAAGGAAAAAGGCTTCACGCTGTAGCAGGGGCCGGCGGGCGTCTGGGGTACGGGGTTCAGGGTTCAGGGTTCAGCGCCCATCGTCCTCGTCGCTTGCCCTCCGTAGCTCTGCGACGCCGAAGGCTATGCAGAGCGAAGGAGGGTCGTCCTCCAACCGCGACCATCATCCCGCGCAGCCGTGAGCGATATCGCGGGCTCATTCGATGCGGATCACTCCGAGGGTTTTGGGAATTGCCCCTGGCCGCGCTTGACCTTGACGAGGGAATCACGCACAATACTCCCTGCCAGGCCGAGCGAAGCAGGTGCAATCGGTGCTGGAACCATCGAATGATCTGGCGCTGCTGATCGGAAGGGCGCGTGGACACCGCCAAGTCAAGGTACAGAGTAACCCTCCTCCTCGGTGCTCTCGTGGTGCTCCTGGCCGGATCGTGGCCCGCCTCGGCCGGGTGGGTTGAGGATCGTGACGGCAAGACGATCATCCATGTCGTCGTGAGCCAGGACGCCTTCCCGCCCGACGCTACCCGAACCGACCCCAATAGCCGCGCGGACATCGTGTCCGCCAAGGAGTTCGTCCGGCGGTTTCCATCCATCTTCGCGGAGAGGTACCGCGCAAAGTACAAAGCGGACCCGGTAAAGTACGGGAACCACAACTGGGACAATGTCGAGGTCGAACTGCACAAGTTCTCCGGCATACAGGTCGGGGGCGGCGATGTCCCAGTAGTCGAGGTGGATCTGCTGGCCATTGCCGGCAAGGTCGCGCCTGACATCCTCTACGTCAACTTCCGCAAGTCCGACAACTACATCCAGCAGGAGTTCCTCTACCCGCTCGACAAGCCCGAGGACGGCTACCTGACGGGGATGACCGAGGAGGAGCTGGACTTCCGGATCAACCGCAATATCTGGCAGGTCATCCGCCGCGTCGGCCCCAAGGGCAACAAGCAGGTCTGGGCCGTTCCATTCGGGGGCGCGTTGGGCAAGGTGCTGCTCTACCGCAAGGACCTCTTCGACGCCGCAGGCGTAGCCTACCCGGACAACAACTGGACCTGGGCGGACATGCTGGAGGCCGCCAAGAAGATCAGCAACCCCAACGAGGGCATCTACGGCCTTCTGCTGACCCGCTACAAGCACGAAGCGTGGCACTGGGTCACCTACCTGTGGTCGGCCGGCGCGGAGGCGATGGTCTACGACGAGCAGACCGACCAGTGGCGCTGCACCTTCGACACGCGCGAGGCGGCTGTGGCGCTGGACTACTACACGCTGATAAGCACCGAGCCCTGGCACGATTCCGAAGGAAAGCTCCGTCGAGGCTATTCCTCCAAGGAGACGCCGGGGGCATATGAGAAGTGGGAGCAGGGCCGGATCGGGATGCAGATGAGCTACATTGATGAGAAGCTCTTCGCCACCATAAACCCGGACATCGTGGGGATGGCGCCCGTCCCGCTGGGGCCTACCGGGATGCGCGGCGCCGAACTCAACAGCCGTATGATGGGCATCTTCGCCGGCGTGTTGGACCCCGTCGTGCGCGACTCCGCGTGGGAGTACATGAAATGGGTAGACTGCGAGGATTCGGTTGGCATAAAGACCAAGATCCTCGTGGAGGGCGGGCTTGGGAGGTTCGTAAACCCCAAGTATCTGAACATGTTCGGGTATCCGGAGGTCAGCCGCCTCAGCCCCAAGGGGTGGAAGGAGATCTTCGACATCGCCATCGAGAGCAGCCGGCCCGAGCCCTACGGGCGCAACAGCAACGTCGCCTACGACCTGATGACCTACCCGATCACGGATGCCGAGCAACTGGCACTTCAGGGCAAGCTGCCGCCATACAACCTCTCGGAAGGGCAGAGCATCTTCGACCTTTACCGGGACTACATAAAGAACGGCGTCAAGAGCGAACGCCTCGACTACCTGCGCAACATGCTCGTCCGGGCCAACGCGCGCGCCAACGAGGAGATGATCGGCATAATCCCGCCGAAGGAGCGCATGTGGCGGCGGATTACCGCCGTTGCCGTTCTGATGGGGATGGTGCTCGCCTTCGGCCTGATGTTCCGGAAGGTCGGCAGGGCCTTCGCCCGGCCGGTGGCTGAGGGCCAGAAGAGGGGCTGGCAATTCCGCCGCTACAAGTGGGCCTACGTGATCCTGTTGCCGGCGGTGCTGTCGATATTCCTCTGGAGCTACGTGCCGCTGGGGCGCGGGTCGGTGATGGCTTTCCTGGACTACCGGCTCATGGGCGGCTCGACGCTGGTCTGGGTAGACAACTTCGGCGACATCCTGTGGTCGCCGGAGTGGTGGCTGGCGGTGTGGAATTCGCTGCGCTATAGCATGCTGGTTATCGGGCT
>Ga0315291_10005077_pt1 | contig 16611 bp, 10 predicted proteins | sample YL17G12_20_MG_FD_203070 | JGI IMG/M metagenome (GOLD analysis project Ga0315291, IMG submission 203070) | Sediment microbial communities from Yellowstone Lake, YNP, Wyoming, USA - YL17G12_20 | ecosystem: Environmental > Aquatic > Freshwater > Lake > Sediment | place: USA: Wyoming | collected...
GTGCAAGGGCGCAAGGGCGCTAGGGTGCACGGGCGCAAGGGCGCAAGGGTGCAAGGGCGCAAGGGCGCAAGGGTGCAAGGGCGCAAGGGCGCAAGGGTGCAAGGGCGCAAGGGTGCAAGGGCGCAAGGGTGCAAGGGCGCAAGGGTGCAAGGGCGCAAGGGTGCAAGGGTGTAAGGGCGCAAGGGTGCAAGGGTGCAAGGGCGCAAGGGTGTAAGGGTAGCAGGGTGGAAGGGGGACGAAAGGAGCGTTCGTCCCGCCCATTCACCCTTCCACCCTTGCACCCCTCCACCCTTCCGCCTTATATACGTCACGCTATCGGACAAATTATTAATATATAGTAATCCATGGTCGCAATCGAGTGGGGTTCCTATGAAACCGAACAGGTATGTCATATTGCTCGCAATGATGATGATAACCGGGTCCGTAGGGGCCATGGGCCTCGTCGCCGGGGGCACGTCCGGCCGGACCGCCGACAAGGACAACGACTTCGCCTCGGCCAATTCCCTGACGAGCGGCGTCCAGGTGAACGGGCAGGTGAACACTTCCGACGACCCTTCCGATTTTTACAAAATCGACCTGAAGGCCGGACAGACCATGAAGGTCGTGCTTTCTTTCACCTGTTCCACCGACGAGATATATTTCAGCGTCTGGGACCCGGACCAGAACGACATTTTGGACATCCAGGACGGAAACACCACCCGCGGGGACACGATACTGGCGAACAGTAACGGAACGCATTACGTGGAGGTCTGGACCTTCTACGAGGCCCAGGACTACACTCTGACCGTGACGGTGGGCAACCCTTCCACGCTGGTTCCGGGAACCCAGGTGAGGAGCATGCTCTCCTTCACCGGGGTGGAGCGGTCCGAATGGTACCGCATCTGGCTCAACGGCAACATCAGCGGCAAGAGCGAGGGGGTCTATGTCAACATGACCGAGGACCTCCAGACCACCAATTGCAACCTCTTCCTGTGGGATGTTGACGTCGGGATTGCCAACCCGTACAACCTGTCCCGCGGGGCCTCGCCGAAGGAGACCGTGAGCTGCGCCGCATCGTTTTCGGGATGGTATTATCTGCTTGCGAACATATGGTCGGGCTCCGGCGGCTACACCCTGGACGTGACCAAGTTCCAGACAGCCTCCGATGGGAACAACGATTTTGCCAACGCGACATTGGTCAAGCACAACGCTGTCGTCGCCGGCACGGTCGACCAGGGATGGGACAAGTACGACTGGTTCCGGTACCACGTTTTCGCCGGCGACACGTTCTCGGCGCGCGCCAGCCGCAGCGCCGGCACGGACCTGTTCAACCTTTCCATATACGATTCCAGCCGAAATCTCCTGGCCGGGAACCTGAACATCCAGGCGGGCGCCATCACCAACTCCATCACCATCAACCTCCCGTCGGCCGCCTCGGAGATGAGCTATTATGTGGTGATCTATTCCTATGCCGCCATCCGGAGCAACCAGTACAGCGACGAGACCGGCAAGGAATCCTACAGCCTCGCCTTCACATCCACCAACCATTTGCCCGAGGTCCTGTCCTCATTCGAGGACATCATCCTGAACGAGGACGAGAAGGCAACCGTGGACGTGGCCTCCCACTTCCGGGACATCGACGGGGACGGGCTGATATTCAACGTGACCGGCAATACCAAGATAGTTCCGTACACCAACACCAGCAGCCTGAAGCTGGAGCTGACCCCAGCAGCCGACTGGAGCGGCAAGGAGACCGTGACGGTCACGGCCGATGACGGTTTCGGAGGAAAGACCTCGCTCACCATCAACCTGACGGTAAATCCGGTCAACGACATCCCGTTCGTCAAGAAGAAGATAGCCGACCTGAAGATGCTACAGGGCGGCGTGGACGTCTCGATAGACCTTTCGAAGGTGTTCTACGACAACGACATCCCCTGGGGCGACCGCCTCAACTATACAGTGGAGAACACCGGGGCCTTGAAGGTCGTCATAGGGGCCGACGGCAAGGTCACCATCACCGACCCCATCGAGTTCTACGGGTCGGTGTCGATGCAGTTCACCGCCGCGGACGGCGAGGCCGCCTCGGCCGTGGCGCCGTGCAACGTCTCGGTCCAGCACGTCAACCAGCCCCCGCGGGTAAAGACCCTGCCGGGCAACATCAGCATGGACGAGGACACCACCGCCACGCTGGACATGTCCGGGGTATTCTCCGACCTGGACGGCGACCCGATAACGCTTCTGACCAGCGGGCAGACCAAGATAACGGCCATCGTCGACCCCAACACCCTGATGGCGACCTTCAGGCCGGCCCCCAACCTGTCCGGGTTCTACGAGGACATCAAGTTCACGGCCCAGGACGACAAGGGCTTCGGCGAGTACTTCGTCGTGGTGCGCGTGACCGTAGTGGTCGTGAACGACCCGCCGGTCATCAAATCCTTCAGCCCGACCGGCGAGGTCACCCTCACCGAGACCGAGGGGGAGGATTTCTCGGTCACCGTCACAACGGTCGAGATCTGGGACACGTTCAACTACACCTGGTACCTGGACGAAAAAGACCTCCTATGGAACGAAAATAGCTATCCATTGAAGACGGACTACAGCTCGGCCGGCAAGCACGTCCTCAAGGTCGTGGTGGACGACGGCTGGGATTCCGTTTCCAAGTCCTGGAACATAACGGTCATCAACAAAAACCGCGACCCCAGCGAGGTCAAGATCACCTCGCCCAAGACCGGCGAGTCGTTCATGCAGGCCACCGAGATGGAGTTCTCGGGGAGCGCCAAGGACCTCGACGGCGACGAGATCGCCTACAGCTGGCTCGACGGGAGGACGGAGCTTTCCACGGACAAGAGCTTTTCCACCAAGACGCTCAAGCCCGGCTCGCACACCATCGTGCTGGAGGCATCCGACGGCACCGCCACAGCGCGGTCCAAGGCGATAACCATAACCATCACGGCCAACACCTCCCCGCGCATACTCTCCCTTCTGCCCTCCACGGGCGAGGACTTCACGACCGGCAAGAGGATCGATTTCAGCGTCAACGCCCGCGACGCCGAGGACGATCCGCTGGTCTACCAGTGGTCCGAGGCGGGCCGGGTGCTCAGCACCCAGCCGGCGTTCTCCTCGTCGGACCTCAAGGAGGGCACCCACAGCGTACAGGTCTCCATCTACGACGGGTTCACCTACACCAACCAGACGGTCGTCGTGGAGGTCATCGCGCCCGCCAGCGCCCCGGCGCTAGGCGGCAACACGATGCTCTACATGCTGGCGGCGGTGGCGGCCATCGCGGTGATAGGCGCCGTGGCATTCATGGCGATGCGCCGGAAGAAGCCCAAGGCGCCCGAGGCGGCGCCCCAGCCCGTTGATGGCGCGGCCGCGGCGGCCGCCATGTACGGCGGCCAGCCCCAGGACTACCAGGCGCCGCCAGCGCCCCCGGCCTACGACTACGGGGCCTACCAGCCGCCGGCCGGCGAGCCGGCTCCCGCCGACACCGGCTTCTCTCAGCCGCCCGCCGATACCTACTCCGACCAATCGCAGTACTCCGCCGAATCCGGTGTCTCGGACGAGCAGCCGGGCGTCTCCGGGCAGCAGCCCGCCTGGGCCAGCGCGCCTCCCCGCCCGCCGATGCCGGGAGACGCGGCCACGACGGAGGCCCCGCCCTCCGAGCCGGCACCTCCCGCGCCCGAACCGCCGGCGCCGGCCGCGCCCGAGGCGGCTCCATCGGACCAGCCGCCGGCGGAGCCGGAGAAGAAGGAGTGAAACGGTCCAGAGGCGTATTCGTCCCTGAAAGCTAGATACCCCGGACTTCAGTCCGGGGTACGTCAAAATAGCGAAGCGTTCAAGCCCCGCACTTTAGTGCGGGGTTTTCCGTACAATTAATTATATATAAACACGAATGTGTAATAGTAGGTCATGGCGCAGGGAATCTTCCCGGGCGATTCCAGCGAGGCCGAGAAGGCCCGCTACCGCCGGAAGCTCGCCGAGTGGAAGGCGATGGGCTTCGACGTCAGCGCCCTCGAGGTACTGCTGGAGACAGATTTCGAGAAGTTCAAGGAGAAGCGGTTCGAGCTTATGCGCAGCCAGATCCACGGCTCCGGGCCGGCGCCGTCCCCCGTTCCCTCTTTTGGCATTTCCGCCGCATCCCTCCCGCCGCAGGCCGGCGCCCACCGGGCGTCCGAACCCTTCGAAACCCACCGGTCGGCCGCCGTCGCGCGGCGGCCCGGGCTCCACTCGCACTTCGTGCAGCCGCCCCGGCCGTCGGATGGGCCGGCGGCGCCCCGCGACGAGCCCGCCCGGCACGAGCGCCTCCACTCCGAGATGCGCTACCCCTCAGCGCGACGCCGGCGCCCCGACAGCGAGGTGAAGACCTTCTCCGTGGCGGTGGTGCACGACCAAAGACCCCGCGGTATTTCCGTAGGCGAGGAACGCCGGCAACCTCAGGCCGGGAGGGCCGCTTCGCCGAAGAAAGTGGTGAAGGCCGGCCCCCGCGCCATTCGCCCGGTACCCGGAAAAGGGCGCAAAGCCCTTCGCGACGAGGAGCGGCCCGAGGTGGCGGTCGAGGAGGACGAAGCGCCCGGCCCCGACGAGGAACCTGAAATGGCTGTAGAGGAGGAGGGCGAACCGGAAGAGCTCCCCCGGCAGGCCGGGGAAGAGGAGGAGCATATCGCCGTGGAAGAGGAGGGCGAGCCGGCCGGGGACGAGCCCGGGGCGGAAGAGGACGCCAGTGAGGAAGGGGAGGCGCCGGATGAGGAGGCCGCCGGCGAGGAGGCCGCCCAGGCGGAGGGGGAAGCCGCCGGCGGGCAGGTCGCCGAATCGGAGGAGGAGACCCGCGATGAGGAGCCGCCGCCGTCCCTGGGCTACTTCACCCCCGCCAGCCGGGTCCCCATGAAGCCGCGGGAGAGGCGGCGCCCCGCCGGGGGCGAAATGACCGGGACGGCCGGGGGAAGGGCCGTTCCCGTCGTGAAGAAAAGGCTCAAGAAGGTGGCTGCCGGGCCGCGGCATGCCCCCGCCACGCGGAAGCCGCCCTACGGCTGGATGGCCGTGGCGGTCGTCGTCATGCTGGTCATCGCCGGGTATGCCGGCTACAGCCTCCTTCTGCCCCGCACCACGCTCACCGCCCGCGCCTTCTTCCCGGCGACGGCCGAATCCGGCGCGCTCGTCTCGTTCGACGGGGGCAACTCCACATCCACCGGCAAGGGCGTCGCCCGCTACGACTGGAGCTTCGGCGACGGCTCCCGCGCGACCGGCAGGCGGGCCTCGCATTCCTACGTGTCGCCGGACACCTACACGGTCACCCTCCGGGTCCAGGACCAGGACGGCACCCGCTCCGCGCCTTACAGCTCGAAGATCACCGTCTCGCCGCTCACCGTCACCGTCCCCGTCCGCAGGCTGAACGACCGCGCCGGCTATTCCGTCAACGGCACGGTGGACGTCCGCAACACGGAGACCTTTCTCTACAAGGTCACAGTCGCCGGCCAGCAGGTCGCCGTCTCGCAGGTATTGCTCAACCTCACTGGCGGCATGACCCAGTGGGTCCGGGACCAGCTGCCGGAGGAGGACGGCTTCGGGGCCAACCACAGCGCCCTCTGGACCACGAGCAGCGAGGACCTCGACCTGAAAGGGAAGGCCTTCACCAACCTCGATCTTCAGGTGACGCTCTCCGGCGAGCTGAACTACTACGAGGATTCTTACGCCGACGCCGCCACGGGCGGCGTCTTCCAGGTCCAGTCCCGCGCCCGCACCAGCCTGGGCTTCTACAATCCCACGGGCGCGCAGACCAGCATCAATTCCACCGATACGCTGCGCTCCTATCCGGGCGTGGCCGGCATCACGTCCCAGTTCCAGCCCGAGAACATCTACCGGGGCAAGACGTTCGGCCAGTCGGGCGCCGGGGAAAACGGCACCTACCGGTCCGGCAATGTCACTTATTTCTGGTCCCAAATGGGCGTGCGGAACATAGGCGGAATGGCCAGCCTCGGCCTGAACGTCACCGCCGAAAAGGACTATCTGGACAAAAACGGCCTCAGCGAGTTCTTCCTGAACATCTGGATAAGCGGCTCCTGCTCGCTGCCCACCTCGACGCTGGTGCACGTTGTCGGGCGCAGCGGCGACACCTCCTATTCAACGGAGCACGTCACGACGATGACCGAGTTCAAGGCCGGCTCGGGCCAGATAGACTTCGGCGCGCAGGCCTTCGACAAGGCGCCGCTTCCGCCGGAGCTCTTCGCCTCGCCCTTCTCCGACGTCCCGAGCGCCGGTGCCGGCAACTCCAGCCTGCGCTTCAGCCCCGAGCAGGCGCTGGCGGAGGCAACGGCCCGGGACGGCTCGTTTGCCGACCTTCTTTCGCAGAACCCGCAGGCCTACGCGGTCGCCGCCAAGTATTTCGAGGGCCAGCTCGGCCCCGGCTCGGCCACGTGGAACCTCACCTTCTCCTGGCCGGGCGCCGCCTCGTCCTACTGGGTCAACGTGACCCGGGACATCCTCCAGCAGTACACAGTCCACGGCAGCTTTGACACCGGCCCGACACAGCTCAAGACCGCCGAGAGCGCGCTGGACCGCACGCTCACTATGGCCTCGGCCGAAAGCCGCATGCGCCAAAACGACCCCGAGACCGCCAGCACCTTCTTCAAGAGCGGCTCCATAAGCTGGTCGGGCGGGACCTCGCTGGAGCTCGAATCCGACCCGGTCTACCCGGGGATCAACCTGGCCTCCATGTACGCCTCCGGGGAGCGCGCCGGCTACGGCGTGATGCTGAAGAAGGAGGGCTACACCTCGGCCTTTGCGATGGACACCGGGCAGATGATGTATTTCTACACGCATTCCAATCTGTAAAGGGAGAAAGGGTGCAAGGGTGCAAGGGTGCAGGGGACGCAACGACGTCGTTCCCCGTAGCCCTTCCCCCCTTGTACCCTGTTACCCTTCCACCCTTCGTCATCAAGGCTTGCGGCGCCGGAGAACGGCCGCAACGACGGTCGCGGTGCCGGCGGCGGCGATGAGGCCCGTGGCGGTAAGCCCCGGGAGGAAGCCCGCAGCGGGGGCCGCCTTGACCATGAGCGTGATCGAGGTCATGGTAAGGGTCACGTTGTCGCCCGAGGTGGCCGTCAACGTGAGCATGTAATCCTGGGCGGCGGCGGCCCTCGGCACCGAGATCTTCACGGTCACGGTCTTGGTGGTCATTTTGGGCACCACGACCTGCGCCGGGGTGAACGCGGCCCATTTCCCGGCCGCGCCCGAGGCGGTGAGCCTTACTGTGTCGTCGCCGTTGCCGCCGTTGCCCACCTGCAGCGTGAACGAGAGGGCCTTTCCGGCCTCGACCGTCTGACGGGCCTGTTGCGTCGTCAGGGCCGCGCTGTAGGTCTGGAGGACCGTGACCGAAACCAGAGCCTGGCCCTGGACGTTCTGGTCGAATGCGGACACGGCCCGCAACGTGAGCTTGGCCTGCGCCCCGGCGGCGGCGTCCACCGGCGGGGTGACGCGCATCGTCACCGTCGTGGTGGCCCCTCCGTCCAGCGTCACCACCGGCGTGTCGAGCGTGGCCCAGCGGTAGTTGTCGCCCGAAACTAGAAGATCGAAGCTGTCGCGCCCGTTGCCCGAGTTCTGGACCGTGACGGTGAACTGGCCCTCCTCGTTGGGCTTCTGGCTCCGGGTCCGCGGGTTTGCGGCCATCGAGACGCCGGCCGTCTGCGTCACCGTTATTATGGCGGTGTCCTTCGAGCTCTGCCCCATGTTGTCCGTCACGGTCAGCGTGACCGTGTACTCGCCGCCCTTGTTGTAGGCGTGGTCCGCCATCGGGCCCGAATCCTCGTTCTGGACCCCGTCCCGGTCGTCGAAGTCCCACGAAAATGTCAGCTGCCCCGCCTCGGGGTCCCGGGAGCCGCTCCCGTCGAACTGGACGCTGTCGCCTGCGTTGACGGACTGGTCCCCGCCGGCGTCGGCCGACGGCGGCTGGTTGAGAACGACCGTGACCACGGCCGTGTCCTCCGCCGTTCCGCCCCGGTCGTCGGTGGCCTGGAACCTCGCCTCGTAGGTGCCCGGGCTCGGGTAGACCCAGCTCCCCATCCCGGAGGAGGGGCTCTCGTAGTCCCACACGCCGTCGCCCTCGTAGTCCCACCGGTACTTGACTATCTGTCCGTCCTCGTCGGTGGCGGTTCCCTGGAGGCTGACGGCCTGACCGACGAATGCAGTTTTATCGTCCCCGGCGTTGGCCACCGGCAGCTTGTTGGGCGGGGCCGAAACGGTGACGTTGGTGATGTCCTCGGCGGTCATGCCCCGGTCGTCGGTGACGCGGAGCCGGGCGACGTAGCTGCGCACCACGGTGTAGGTGTGCTTCGCCTTACCCGTCGTGTTGGAGGTCCAGTCGTAAACGCCGTCGTTTTCGAAGTCCCACTCGAACTTCGTTATCCTTCCGTTGGCGTTCTTGGAGGCCCCGGCCCCGTTGAGCGTTATTTCGGTGTTGACCTCGGCGTTGATGTTGGGCCCGGCGTCGGCCAGGGGCGGGAAGACCGGCAGGGCGCTGATGTTGGCCCACACCGTCGCCAGGTTGCTGATGTATTGCTCGGTGGTGTTGGTCTCCTGGACCCAGTGGGTGACGGTGTAGTTGCCGCTCACGTTGTACACGTGGGTGACCGTCTTTCCATAGGCGTCGGGGCTGAGGAGGTTCACGAACCGGTTCTCCCCGAAGTCCCAGCAGTAGCTGAGGTTGTCGCCGTTGGAATCGGTCGACAGCGAGGTGAAGTAGACGACCTCCTCGGTGTAGGCGGTCTTGTTCCCGTCGATGGCGGCCTTGGGGCGCACGTTCAGGTTGTTGGGGTCGGGGATCGGGACCACCTGGACCACTATGGTCGCCTTGTCCTCGGCCAATGTGTCATTGACGGTCAGGTTCACTATCTGTATGCCCGGGGCCAGGTAGGTGTGGGTGGCGTTGGGGTTGAAGCCCCGTTCCGAGATGTCGCCGTCCCCGAAATGCCACCTGTACAAGAGGCGGTCCCCGTCCGGGTCGGTGGAATTTGAGCCGACGAACTGCGTGGGCGCCCCCACCAGGATGATGGCGCCGTTGCGCGGCTCGGAGATGACCGCCGTGGGCGGTGAATTGGCCGCCGGCGCGGCCGGGCCCTCGGTCGTGCCGGCCAGCGCAAGCTGGGCCAGGCTGGTAAACAGCAAAACGGCGACCGCGGCCAGGCAGGTTTTTCTCATCCGGATGCCCTCTTCTTCCCGTCTAACAAGACATAGCCCCTAGCCGTTATTTATACATTTTGGGAATATCGGGGAACCGGTGAGCCGGTTAGCCGGCAAACCGGGGGGAAAGCCGGTAAGCCGGGGAGGAAGGCCGGTGAGCCGGGGAACCGCCTGCGAGGAGTATTACCGGCTTACCGGTTCGCCGGCTCGCCCCCCGGCTTTCCGGCTCACCGGTTCCCCGGCTCGCCGGCAGTTCTCCCACTTTCACCCCCACCCCCGGAAAGCTCAAATCCGGCATGGGTGCTGGGGCGCTCATGGACCGGCCATGCCGCCTGAGGGAACTCGACCTTCCAGCGGAGCTGGTCGGCCTGCTCGAAAAGCAGGGGCTGGACACCCTCTACCCGCCCCAGGCGGAGGCCATCGGGCCGGCGCTGGCCGGGAAGAACCTCGTTCTGGCCTTGCCCACCGCCAGCGGCAAATCGCTCGTGGCCTACCTGGCGATTCTCAAAAAGGTCCTGGCCGGGGGGCGCGCGCTCTACATCGTGCCCCTGCGGGCCCTGGCCAGCGAGAAGGCCGAGGACCTTCGGGCGTTCGAGCCGTTGGGCATCTCGGTCGGCGTCTCGACCGGCGACTACGATTCTCCGGGCGAGCGGCTCGACAGATACGACATAGTGATCGCAACTTCGGAAAAGGTCGATGCGCTTCTTCGCCACCGCGCCGGCTGGCTCTCGGAGCTGTCGGTGATAGTCGCCGACGAGTTCCATCTCTTGGGAGACCCGGACCGCGGCCCGACGTTTGAGGTCATACTCTCTAGGTTCCGCCAGCTCAACCCGAAGGCGCAGCTTCTGGCGCTGTCTGCGACCGTTTCCAATTCGAAGGAGATGGCCGAGTGGCTGGGCGCCGAGCACCGGTTCAGCGAGTGGCGCCCGGTGAAATTGCGCGAGGGCGTGCTCTTCGACGGCGAGATCCAGTTCTCGGATAACACGAAGATGTCCGTCGGCGAGGATGCCGAGCCAAGCTTCCCGTTGGTAAAAAAGGTCATTTCCGACGGAGGCCAATGCCTCATGTTCGTCAACTCGCGAAAGTCCGCCGAGGCCATGGCGCGGAAGGCCGGCCCGCTTGTACGGAGCCTGCTGCGGAAGCAGGATTGCGAGGCCGTGGGCGCGCACGCCAAGGAGCTTGAAGAAGTGGAACTGGAATGGACCTCGATCACCAAGCGGCTGGCCGAATGCGTCCGCGACGGGGCGGCGTTCCACCACGCCGGCCTGACGCCGTCTCAGCGCAAATCGGTCGAGGGCGGCTTTCGCGCCGGGAAGATAAAGCTGCTCGTGGCGACGCCCACCCTGGCGGCAGGCATCAATCTGCCGGCGCGCTGTGTCATAATACGGGATATCCGTCGCTTCGAGGCCGGCTCGGGCCAGGTCTACATCCCGGTGCGCGAGATAAAGCAGATGGCCGGGCGCGCCGGGCGGCCCAAGTACGACACGCAGGGCGATGCCGTCATAGTCGCCAAAACGGAATCGGACCGCGATGTAATAATGACCGAATACCTGCTCGGCGGCCCGGAGCCGGTCGATTCCCGGCTGGGCACCGAGCGCGCCTTCCGCGAGCACGCCCTCGCCTCGGTGGCCACCGGCTTTGCCTCGACCTCGGCGGAGCTCGAAGCGTTCTTCCGGAGCACCTTCTACGCCCATCAGAGCATTGACGACCGCGTCGGGGAGATGGTCGAAAAGGCGCTCGATTTCTTGGTCGGCGAGAAGCTTCTGGAGCGCCGGAAGGAGCGGCTCTCGGCGACGCCCTACGGGCACCGCGTCTGCGAGCTGTACCTCGACCCGCTCTCGGCCAGCGTCATCCGCGAGGCGCTGGCAAAGGCGGGCGACCGGGAGCGTCCTCCTCTGGCCTACCTGGCCGTGGCCGCATCCACGCCGGACCTTCGCCGCGTCGGGATGTACCTTCGCAAGGGCGACATACCCTGGCTCGACGTCGTTGCCGAAAAGGCGCGGCCGGAGCTGATAATACCGCCGCCGGACGACCCGGGCGAGTACGAGTGGTTTTTGGCCGATCTGAAGCTTGCCTGCCTGCTGCAGGATTGGATCGATGAAAAATCGGAAGACGAGATGACCACTCGCTACGACATCGGCGCCGGGGATATACGCGCCAAGGCGGACACCGGGCGCTGGATAATCTACTCGATGCGGGAGCTGGGGCGGCTCCAGCGCTGCGGCTGCGTGGACCGGCTCGACGTGCTAAACAGGCGCGTTGCGGATGGGATAAAAGAGGAGCTCCTCGACCTGGTCCAGCTTCGCGGCGTCGGCCGGGTCCGGGCGCGGAGCCTGTTCAACAACGGCTACCCGACCCGGACGCACCTGGCCCGGGCCGACCCCGAAAGGCTCTCCCGCGTGCCCAAGATAGGGCCGAAGGTCGCCGGGCAGATACTTGCGCAGGTCGGCGGCGGAAAGGCCGAGGAGCCCGACGACGATTACAGGGCGGGTTCGTCGGATAGCAAGACCTATTTCAGTTGACATGGATGGAGGAGCCCGATGGAACCTGAAATCGCGGTGGCGTGGGGCCGGCCCGAAAAAGGGCTGGAGCTGCCCGGCATACTGGCGGCCATGCGGGAATTCTCCACGGGGCAGGGCGTCGAGGTCCAGCTATTCGACGCCGCTTCGGTCGTCAATTCGGACCACCTCAGGAGCGCCGCGGCCCACGCCCTCCGCTCGCGGGAGCGGAACACGATGCGCTCCGGCTCGCTCCCGATGGAGATCCTGCTCTACGCCTCGGGCAGGCGCCAGATACGCGACGCGATGGCCATTTTGGGCCTTTCCGATAGGACGGAACGCGTCGCCGCGGTGCTCGTCGGGCCGGGGGCGCGCTCGAAGGCCCCGCTGCTACTGAAGGCGATGAACCTTTCCCCGCTCGCCGGGAAGGACGCGGCCGGCGGGGCCTCCGCGCTGGAAAGGCTCGGCATTCCGGTCAAGGGCGCCGAACCGGGCCGGCTGGCGGACCTGGCGCTGGAGCAGGTGGCGCTGCTGGACATTGAAAAATAAGGGTGCATGGGTGAAAGGAGGGAAGGGTAATAGGGGGAAGACGGTTCCCTCTTGCCACGCTCCGCCATTCCACCCATTTCCCCTTCCACCCTTTCACCCTTGTTCCCTGCGCCATATATTTATCCCAGCACGTCGATTAGCGAAGCATGCCCCAAGTACTAGTCGACCCCGCCATCCTCTCGGAGGTCAGCCGCAAGCACAAGATAAGCGAGGAGATGCTCTTCAAGATGGTGTCTTTCGAAAAGACCATGCCCGTGCGCACCGCGCGGCTCAAGGAGTTCAAGAAGCTCCTGGGCGGGGAGTGATACCGATGCTCATAGAATCGATGGAGCTTGAGAACTTCAAGGTGTTCCACGGCATCAACCGGATAGCCATCTCTTCGGGCCCAGGCAATGTCGTCGTCGTGCAGGGCGACAACGGCCGCGGCAAGTCCACGCTCATGGAGGCCGTGTTCTGGTGCCTCTACGGCAAGGAGAAGAAGCACGACCGGCTGGTGCCGACGCAGTACCCGTCCATCGTGAACAACACCGCCCGCAAGGAGGGCAACAATTTCGCCAAGGTGAAGGTCGTGTTCGAGCACGACGGCAAGAAGTTCGACATCGAGCGGACCGTCCGGGCGAAAAAGGCGGTGCCAAATCCGTCCCGCAAGTCGGACTTCGACGAGGAGATGCATTTTCGGGTCGACGGAACGGACCTGGGCGAGGACAATTCCATGCTCTACGACACGTTCCCCGAGGACGTGGCCAGTTTCTTTTTCTTTGACGGCGAGACCATCTCCCGCTACGCCGAGGCCCAGGAGAACAACCGCGAGACCGTGGAGAAGGCGCTGGGCATCCCGTACATCCGGCAGGCCCGCGAGGACATCGAGAAGGTCCGAAAGGAGTTCGAGCATGACCTCCGCGACGTCCAATCGTCGCCCGAGACGGAGAAGATAGAGGCGGATCTCAAGGTCCTGCGCGGGAACGCGGTGGAGCACGTCACGCACCTCAACGAGCAGGAATCGCAGCTCGAGTGCCTCAACAACGACATCCGAGAGCTCCAGCGCAACCTGGAGGAGTTCGACGACCTGCGCGGCATCCAGCAGCGGATACAGGAACTGGAGGAGTTCTCGCTGGAGCTCGACAAGGAGGAGGCGACCATGCTCACCTCCGAGGAGACCTTCAAGGCGGAGGTGCCCTGGCTCGTTCTGGGCAAGTTCGTCCGCGGCGCCGTCGAGACCGTGGGCCGGGTCAAGGAGCAGGCGGTGCAGGAGCGCATCGAGCAGGGGCGCCTCCTGGACCAGGTCGAATTCATGAAGGATCTGAAAGGTTCGGGCATCTGCATCTGCGGCAATCAGATGGACGCCGAGGGCCTGGGCCACATCGACGAGGTGCTCGAAAAGCTCAACGGTGCTCTGGGCACCATCCAGGTCATCGAGACCGACCGCTACTCCTGGACGCAGTCCGACCTCACGACGTCCATGTCCAAGGCGCGCTCCGTGGAGGAGGAGGCGCGCAACGTCCACAGCCTGGAGGCCAAGCGGCGCTACCTCGACGACAACCGCTCCCGGGTGCAGAAGGCGCTCGAGCGCGAGACGGAGAGCCTGCGGGTGCACTCGGCCCAGAATTTGCGGGAAAAAGAGGTCTTCGAAAGGCTCACCCAGCTCACCAAGGATAAGGCGGTGGTCCAGTCGAAGCTCGAGGAGATAAGGGACATACTCAACATAACCCGGCGCCAGGTGTCGGAGCTCGAGCGCCAGCTCGAAATAAGTTTTTCAAAGAAGAGCTCCGCCAGCCGCGGGCTCCTGGAATCCATCGGCCGGTCCAACCGGGCGCTCCGGGCCATCGACGAGATTGTCGACCGCAGCGCCGAGCAAAAGCGCGCCGAGATAGAGATGCGCTCGTCGAAGATCTACAAGTCGATAACCAACAAGCCCAGGGAGTTCATCGGCCTTTCCATCGACCCGCTAAGCTTCGAGGTCAAGGTGCGCGCCGAGGGAGGCGATCTGGTGGAATCCAAGAAGCTCTCCGACGGCGAGAGGCACGTCATGGCGCTGTCGTTTTTGGGCGGCCTGAAGGATTCCACTCACGAGGGGACATTGATAATGGACAGCCCCTTCGGGCGGCTGGACCAGACGCATAAGACAAGGCTCATCGAGAAGATACCGGAGCTGGCGCAGAACGTGGTGCTGCTGGTGACGGACGAGGACCTGCGGCCGGACGACTGGAAGAGCCTTTCGAACGTCCAGCGCAAGTTCATGCTGGACCACGACCAGCTGCAGAAATATTCCAAGATCCAGGAGGTGAACTGAGATGGTCACCTTCCACATCGACGAGGAGAGCGCCCGCAGGCTCGACGAGGCCTACAAGGAGCACAAGATAGATTCGAAGGACAACGTAGTGGCTCTGGCCGCGGCGATCGGGTTGTCCCGGGACCGCAAGAAAGAGCTCAAAAGCCCCATGGTGTTCCGCCAGTCCTTTTCGGACTTCGACAAGCACAACATGCTGGCTCTGAACGCCATCAACAAGAACCTCAACCTGGTCAGCGAGGAGGATGTCGCGGCCGAGGTCGAGCGCTACGCCGAGGGCGGATTGGACCTTCTATTCAGCGAGGAGCTGGCCGAGGGCAAGCTGGACTATTTCAAGGTCTACAGGAAATATTGCGGGTGAGGGCAGGTCGAAGTTGGGATCATGACCCGGCTCAATGCCAGCACCAGTTCGGACGACCCGATCTGCCCGATATGCGAGTTCCGGCCGCATATCGAGCATTCCATCTACTGCCTCGATTGCGGGAACCTGCTTCTGCACAAGCCCGAGCAGGCCGCGCGGGTGGTGTCGATGATCAATGCGCGGCTTCCGGGCGGGAAGTTCCGGTGCTATTATACGGGGCTTGTGCTGAACTTGAAGGACCCGACGAACCCGATGTATGCGCATTTTGACCACCGGACGCCGGGGAGGAAGGGCGACCTGGTCATGTGCTGCGCCTTCATCAACGAGATGAAGGGGAGGATGGACGAGGACGAGTTCTGGGCGGTGGTAAATGCTTATGTTGACCATCTGAACGGGAAGCCGTTCCCGCCGGAGGTTGCCCGGTTCAAGTACTGGAAATCGACAGCGGAGGGACCGGTGATGCGTTTTGCCTCGATACCCCGGCCGCTGCGGACGAATGCGGAGTTCTGCGATATTTGCGGCGATAAACCGCTTCCGCGGGCCAAGTATTGCAAGCGGTGCTCGTGGATCGTGTATCATGCCGGGGAGAACCTGGCGCGGGTTGCCGGGCTTAAACGGGCGCGCAACAAGACGAAGAAGGTCTTCGAGTGCCGGTATACCGGGCTGGTCCTGGAGCTCGTGGATATCGGGAGCGCCCTGTACATCAACTTCGACCATGTGAGGCCGGGGGTCAAGGGAAGGCTGGAGGCGGTTGTGGCGTTCATCAACCGGATGAAGACCGCGATGACCTTGTTGGAGTTCAACCGGGTCATGAGGGAACTGGCCCGTTTCCGGCGGGAAGGCGGGACGTTCAACGAGAAGGTTGTGAGGTTCAAGTACTGGCGGAAGGTGATGGCGGCCAAAGCGCCGGCGTGATCGAGCGATAAGACGATTCTTCTGTACGTTTCACGCTGTCCGCTGCCCGCTATTTCTTCGGTTCGTTCTCGGCGACTCCCGCTTCCGCCTCCGCATAACGATGGAGCAGAAGCTGGCTCTTCCGGTTGATGCGGTCCTTGTCCGTGAGGTCCAGGTGCTTGATGTTCTGCTGGATCAGGCCCTTGTTCTTCAATCTGCGGTTCAGCTCGTGGCCGAACTCGGCGAGCAATCCGGTTATTGCGGCTTGTTCTGAGGACCCGACGAAGAACTCCAGCGAATTATGCTCGCGGGAGACGCTGATGCGCATCACAAAGTTCGCTGGAGCGAGTTACATGGCGAACTTCGGGACGAAGCCGCACGCAAGAGCGGGCGGCTGGGTGACGACCTGTTCCTTCTTTATTTGGGTCTTGCCGTAGTACCAGGCCTCCGCCGAATAGGCCGGGGCCGTTTCTGTGAACTCCCTGACGAGCTTGACGTTGTGGCCCTCGATGACCGACATGCCCATCTTGAAGGCTTCCTCGGCCCACAGCCCTTCCGGCAGCGTGTAGATCTTCGTGTCGTGCTGCTGGAACTCCGATATCATCTTTCTGAGCATGGCAACGTTGATGTCCTCGTTCGTGTGGAAGGTCGGGCAGACGACATCGGCCTTTCTGCGGCTCATGACTATGGAGTAGAGGTCGCCTTTTGCGTCCTTGAAGGTCAGGGTGGCGTTGACGAAGGAGGCGGAGCAGACCAGCGGGTCCAAGAAGAGGTTGAGCTGGATCTTCTCTCCGGGCTGGGCATTGCCGATTATTATGCTGTCGCCCTGGAGGGCGTATTCCGGCGGCTCGACCCAGCCGATGCGGAGGCTT